>OJIS01000220.1_pt1 | contig 20663 bp, 2 predicted proteins | sample 1595671 | NCBI WGS metagenome assembly OJIS01 (sample SAMN05416814, study PRJEB24817) | seawater metagenome | isolation source: Sea water | place: Canada:Atlantic | collected 2013-07 | reverse complement strand
CGTCGGCAGCGTCAGATGTGTATAAGAGACAGCCCCAGCCTTCTCCTGAGACAGGTTGCGTTCTTGCGCCTGAATGGCTGCTTCGTACTCTGCCTGCGCTTCGGCAGCTTCCTGTTCGGCCCGGGCAATGTCATCGCGCTTGTTGGCGATCTGTAGCTCAATTGCCTTGCGTGTCTTTTCGTCGGGTGCACTGGCAAGATCGTCCAGCAGGCGCTGGAGTGACTCCTTATTCTCGGCCACAATGTCCTGCTTCTGGCGGACTTTCTCTTTCAACATCTTGAGCTTGTCTGCCTGGCGAATCCGTTCCACATTGTTGGCCTGCGCGTCGGCACCTTGCGTATTGTTGTAGGACGTCGTCAGGCTTGCAAGCTCCGCTTCTTGGCGGGCAACCCGGTCGGTGAGTCGCGCCAGCTCTGCCTCCGCCTTCGCGCGCTCCTCAGGCGAGGTGTCTGCCGAAGCCACGATCGCGGCCAACTCCGCCATGCGTGCGCGGTTGTTCGCCACCTCGTTGCCCAACTGTCGCAAACGGTCAACGTCGGAACCAGCCTTAGCTTGCTGTTCGGCTGCCGCGGCTGCGTCCGCTGCGGCCTGGGCCTTTTGCTTAGCATCCAGCAACGCGCCCTGCTCCTTCTCCAGGTGGTCCACGTCCTTTTGCAGGTCCGCCAACGCTTGCTCCTCCGAGTTGACGTCCACTCCAGCTGCGCGGAGGCGTTCAATCTCAGCCTTCTTCGCCTTCGCTGCTTCGCGGCGTTTGCGCAGCTTCTCCTTGCGCAGTGCCGCTTCCTCCTCCAGCTGGCGCTGCCGCTCCGTCTCCGCCGACGAGTACTGATCTTGGATCTTCTTCAACCGCGCCTCGCGGGCCTCCAGCTCCTTTCGCAGCTCGGCGGCCTTGGCCTCGTCATCGGTTTCGTTGATTTCCTTTGAGAGGGCGGCGACCCGAGCCTTCTCGTCGTCCAAGTGCTGCTGCAGGCGGGCCTTTTGCGCGGCCGCAAGCTGCACCTGCTCTTCGGTGGAGCCGGCCGGCGCTGTTGATGAAGCGGCGGTCGCCAAACTATCTTGCAGCACAAGCTGCACCAGCTCATCTGTCGACGCACCGGCAGTCGACTGCGCACGCGCAGCTTGTTCCTTGGCGGTTGCTTGGGCATCGAGCAAGCGCTGCACCTTCTCGTCAATGTCGTTGAGAGCGGCCAGTTTGGCGTCGAACGCCTCCACGCGGGCTGCTGCATCCTTCGCCTGCGCCCGGAGCTGGTCGGCATCCGCAGCGCCGGCGGCGCTCGCCCGGGCAGACAAGTCTTGCAACTTGGCGTGCTGTTGTTTGGCGTTGTCCCGGCGAACTGCCAGCTTCTGCGTTCGGGCAGCGTTCTCCTTTTGCACGGCTTTCAGGTGTGTGGCTTGCGCTTTGTCTGCCGCAGCCTGTGCGGCTGCAAGCGCAGACCGCCGTTGTTGTTGAGCGGCTCCGAACGCCTTGCGCCTCGCACCAATTTCCTTGACAAGAGCGCCGCGGCGTTCAGGATCCGTCTCGGCCAGCGCCTTCTCCTGCATGTCGTCCAAAGCGCCATCCTCGCGCTGCAGCCAATTCGCGAGGCCGGTGGCTTGCTCCTCAAGTGCGTCCAAGGCAACCTTTCGCTGCTTTCGTGCAGCGTCTTTGGCGGCGGCGGCGGCGGCCCGCGCCGCGTTCACCTTCTGATTGCTGGCAGCAAGCCGTTCGTTGAGCTCCGCGGCCTTGGCATCATCGCCGGCGGCGCGGGCAGAAGCCAGGTCGCTCGCAAGCCGCTCACCTGCAGCATCTCCTTCCATAACCAAAGCTTCGGACTCCAGCGCGTCGACTGTCGCCATCGTTTCGTCGAGCGAACTCGTAGCCATCAACTGCGCCCTAGTGGCTTGCTCGATTTGCTGGTGCAGACCACGCTTGCGTTCACGGGCGAGGCGCAAGTTTTCGCGAGCGTGTTCAACGGCATTCGAAGCATGCTGGCGCACGGCTGCAAGGTCTTGATGCAACGCAAACTCTTCGTCCTGCAGCGCCTGCTCTTGGGCGCGCACCCGAGCTCTCTGCGCGTCCAGTTCTTGCAACAGCGCCGCGCGCTGTGCCGGATCTTGCGTCTTCTCCAACTGCTTTTCGAGTGCAGCAGCCCGGTCTTCCTCTTTGAACAACGCACGCTGACCCTGCCGCACCTTCTCGCGGCGAGCCTTCAACGCAGCTTCCGTGGTGGCACGGTCCTGCTGCAGTTGTTTGGCTTGCGACTGCTCCGTTGCTTCAACCTCTGCGGTGGCCATGCCAAGGTTTCCCTCCGCCGTCATCAGCTCGGCGTCCAGACCGTTGAGCGTCGCAAGGTGCTGCTGCGCGTTGCGAGCGAGTTCATCACGCGCAGCGTCTGACGACGCGCCGGCGCCCAGCACGCTAGCGTCGTGCAGTGCCTGCTGCGCAGCCAACTTCTGCTCCCGCAGCTGCTTGGCGCGCTCGCGGCGCAACCGCAGCTTCTCTTTCTGCTGCGCGCGGGCCGCCGCGAGGCTGTCCTCGTACTTTGTGTTGGCGTCGTTGAAGTCCTGTTCAATCTGGCGCAGTTTGTCGGCTTCGGCAGCCTCTCGCTCTGCGGCAGCCGCGGCTGCCTGTTCCTTCTCCTCTAACGCCCGCTTCTCAGACTCCAGTTTCTGTTGCAACTCGCGCTTCTTCGCAGCGTCCGGCTCAGCGTCCGCCTCAGCCTCCAGCGCAGACAGGTCGGCGGCAGCCGCGGCGGCAGCTTCCGCAGCCGCGCGCTTCGCGGCGCGCGCTTCTTCCCGAGCGCGTTTGCGGGCTTCAAGCTGTGCCTTCTTCGTCGCCTTTTCATTGTCCATGTTCTTGGCGTACTGGTCCATGCTCCGCTCGTACTCGTCTTCGATGCCTTTCAGCGCTGCTGCGGCTCGTGCAGCTTCTTCGTCCGCCGCGGCGATCGCCTTCGCAGCGGCAACCTCGGCGTCGCGCAACGCGCCCTCGGCGGACAGCAAATCCCGCGCCAATTCTTCTTGTCGCTCGGGGTCGCCTTCCTCTGCGAGCGCCGCCTTGAGGCTGTCCACTTCGGCCGCCTTGAGACCCAAAACTTCCTTCGCCTCCGCCCTGGCCTCGGCGGCAGACTGCTGCTTCGCTCGCAGCGCTTCGCGTCTCTTGCGAAGCTTGTCTTTCGCAGACTGCTGCTGCGCTTCCATGTTCTTGTCGTGCTCCGCTTGGGCCTTGTCGTACGCAGCCTGGATCTGGCGAAGGCGGTCCTCCTCCTCCGCAATGGCTGCCTCCAGAGCCGCACGCTTCTCGGCGTCCTGCTCGCCGGCCAGTGCCGCCTTCAGCTGTTCAAGGCCCTTCTTGCGAGCTTCGACTTCTTCCTCCAAGCTGGCCGCTTGCGCTTTGGACTCGTGCATCGGGGCGACCTCCAACAACTCAAGCTCGTCGCCGAGCAAATCGTTGCCCATTTCGCTAGCCGCTTCACTGCGCGCGTCTTCATCGTCAGAGTCCTGGTCCACGGCTTGCTGCAGGTCGTCGAGGCGCGACAGAACGTCGGATTTGTCGGCCAACGCAGACGGCAAACCATCGTCGGCGAGGCCACCACCGCCACCGCCCCCGGAGAGGTTGAACTGCATCTTGCGGTCGAGCAGGTTGCGAATCGCTTGCTCCACATCATCAAGACGGCCAAGCAGAGTCTTCGACTGCCCGGCCGGCGTGTCCTTGGCCGGATCATTACCATCGTCACCGGCCTTGTCTGCGTCAGCAGCCTTCGCTGCCTCCTTGTCTTTCTTCAATTGCTCACGACGCTGCTTCAACTTGTCACGCTGGCGCTTCTTCTGCGCCAGCAGCGACGCGTTTTGCGTCTCCTCCGCGCGGCGGAAGTCGGCCTCAATCTCCTTCAAGCGATCTTCGTCGCTCTTGAGTTCCTTCTCGAGGGCTGCAGCCTGGTCTTCCAACAGCTTGCGCTTCGTTGCGTCAGTCTCCGCGGCAGCGCGCTCGCGCAGCTCCTTCAAGCGGTCCCGGTCCTTCTTCGCTTTCGCGCGGCGCTCTTGCAACTGCTTCTTCCGTCTTGCGGCTTCGGCCTTCACCTGCGCGTCCTGCGATTTGAGCTGCGCGCGGAACTTCTCCTCGATGCGCGCCAACTCCTCTTCGGACGTCGCCGCAGCCAGTTCCTTCGCTGCCGCCGCCTCCGCGTTCTTGGCGCCATCACCGGCACCTGCCACTTTCGTCGCAGCCTTGATGTCCCCCAAGCCTGCAGCGCCTGCGTCGCCCGAGTTGTCGAAAATCTCCTTCATGAGTTCTTCCGTGGTCTTTCCGTCGGCGCCCAGCGCCCCAGGCTGTTGCTTCGAGCTCGATGATGCCTGCTGCTTGGCTGCACGGGCATTACGCGCCGCCAACAGCTTCTGCAGGCGCTGGTGCTGGCGCTTCCGCTCCTTCTCGATGGCCGACTCGATTCGCCGCTTGTCAGCCTCGAACTGCATCATGATTTGTTCCCGTTGCGCAGCGTCCAAGTCGTCGCCCGCCAGCAGCGCAGCCTTCTTGCGCTCCTGCTCGGCCAGCATCTGCGCCTTCCGGTCGTCGAGCTTGCGCGAGAGCTCCTGCTCCTCCCGCATGGCTTGCGCCTGGCGCTCTTCCTCGGCGAGACGGCGGGCCTGCGCAAGCGACGCGTCGGCGTCGCCGGCGTCGAGTTCCGAGTCGGCGCGCAACCCGGCCACAAAGTCTTGCATGGATTTGGCGAGGCGCTTGGCTTCGATTTGCCCAAACTCTTCCTGCACTTCCATTGGCGCCAGCTCCTTGTACGCGGCCGCAACTTCCTGCAGCTGTTCTTGCTTTAGTTGGACGTGTTCGTCGAAGTGCTTTTGGCGCATGCTTTCCATGACCGCAGCCGTCTTCTCCTTGCGCAGTTGCTCGTAGCGCTCGTCCAGTGCTGCCAACGCCTGCTTTTTCCCCTGGTCGTCCACGCCGTTCTGCTTCAGTTGCTCCAGCAGCTGCACGCGTTCGCGGTTCTTGCGGTCCAGCAGGCCGGCAAGCTCCTTCTTGAGCGCCACGGACTGCTCCTCCGACTGCTGCACGATCAACGACATGAACTCGGCGCCGTGGCGCATCTCGAACGCCTTCTCGATGGCCAGGCCGACGTCGGACGGCGCCACGATGCCCTGCTCGAGAGTGGCCTTCAGAACGCGCACCTCGGCCTTGCGCGCCTTCATGACCTTGAGGGCCAGTTTCTCCTTGAGGAACTCCTCCTCCGCCAGCTTGAGCTGCGCCTCGTGCTCTCCCTTGAGCTTGCGCGCATGCTGATCGCGGCGCTCCTCCAAGCGCTGCAAGACGTGGGCGCGCTTGATGCGCTTTTCCTTGTCGAGCGTGACCTTAAACTCTTCCAGCGTGGGGATGCCGCGCATCTTCATGGCGGCCGCCACCTCCGCCTCCGTGGCGTTCGGGCCAAGCTCTGCCCGCAGCTGCGCGATCTTCAGCTCGTGCATGGCCAGCTTGTCGCTGAACTCTCGCGACAACTCTTCCAACGCTTGCTGCTCCTCGGTGGAAAACTCCTCGTCGAGCTTTTTCAGCTCGCGGTCCTGCTCTTGCCGCCGCGCGGCCGTCTTCTTCTTGTGGTCTTCCTGCAGGATGTCCCATTCGCTGTTGTCGTTTTCGTGCTCCGTGACGACCGCTCGCGTCAAGGTGTCCTCCCACCAGTCGTCGTCGTCGTCGCCCAAGGCAGCCAGCAGGTCCGCCTCTTCTTGCTCAAAGTCCGCCTGCTTGGATTTCACAAGGTTCTCCAACTCCGTGTCCAGGACTGCCTTCGTGGTGCGCTCGCGTGCTTTCAGCATGCTCTGCGTGGTCAAAACACCTTGGTTCTTCTCGTTGTTCAGCAGGGTCTTCAGCTGCGCCTCGGCCTCCACGCCGAACAGGCGCACGGCTTCGACTTCCTGCCCGTGCATTTCGCGAAGTTTATCCTGCAGCGGCATGGAAGTGTCTTCCTGCAAGTCCTTGACCAGCTGCACGAGCCGCGCCCGTTCCTCGTCGATGAGGCGCGCCGCCTCCGTTTCCAGGCGCTCCAACTCGAGCTTTTCTTCTGCCGCGATGTCCTCGAGCAAGTGGCGTTTCTCTTCGCCGTCGATGTTGGGGTCTGCTTGCACCAGCGCGCGCAGTTCGTTGGCAGCCGCCTTGGCGTGGGCGGCAAACTCGTCAAAGGTGGTCGTGATGCGTTCTTGCGCCCGGCCCAGTTCGTTTTGCATCTCCGCGTCCAGCGTTTTGCCGAGCTCGTGGTCGGACGCGTCCAGCGCCAGCAACGCTTGCTCCTGACGCACGGACAAACGCTCGCGTTCTTCCGCGGCAAACCGGTCCGCCGACGACTGCAGCTGCTTCTGCTGCGCCTCCACCTTTTGCAGAGCTTCCAGCTTCGTCGACTCCAGCTTCTCCAGCGCCTGCGTGGCGAAATCGTCGCGCAGCAACTGAATCTCCTCTTCGTGCTTGGCTTTGGCGGCCTCCACCTTCTCCTTCAAGGCTTTGCGGGATCCCTTCAACTTGCGGTCGTTCTTCATACGCTCGAACCGACGCAGAGCCTTGGCTTTGGCCAGCTTCTGCTCCTGCAGCAGGTCGAGTCCCAGTGCCTTTTGGTCGGCTTGGAACGCGTTGAGCAGCTGACGTGCGTCGTCGTCCGTCAGCGCGGCAGAGGCGGCGTCGTTGACCAACTGGGCCCTGGCCTCCGCGATCGATGACGCCTGCTCGAGCATCGTCCTGTCGGCATGCAGCTGCAGCAACTGCGTGAGCTCCTCCTGGTCCTGCGCCTCCTGCGCTTCCACAAACTTGTCAACATCGCCGTCGAACACCGCCTTGTCGCCACCCGCACCATCCGCGTCGGCGTCCTTGCCCGACTTTTTCATCGCGTCCTCCAGCTCACGACGCTTCGCAGCCATGAGAGTCGCCAGGGCCTGGCGCCGCTCCAGCTCCGAGTCGCGCAGCTCGCCCAAGTCAGCTTGCACGTCCGCGTAGATGTCGAGCAGGGCATGGATTGCCGAGTGCACGGTCTCAGTGGGGTACAAGAACTTCTTGGCGAACACCTCCGTCACCTCGCGCACACGTGCCGCGGGAACACCGGCGGCCAGTTCGCCCTTCATGTCTTCCTCCACGTTGGCCAACGCATCCGGCGAGTTGGCCACGCTGGCAGCGTAGATGGCCAGCCCCTTGCCCAGCGCGTCGATGCTGTCCCACGTGTTGCGCTCCGTGGACCGAAGTGCGTTCATGGCACCGAGCAGCTCTTGGTCGCGCGGGTTGCGGATCTTGGATTGGTTGCGGCGGTGCTCCTCCGCGTCGATGACGCGAACGGTCGCGCGAGAGAAGCGGTAAGTGGACTGCACCAGGTCCAGCAGGATATCCAGCGTGTCGGAGTAGTTGTCCGGGGCCGAGCTCTGCGCCATCTCGTCCGAAATTCTGTGCGATGGCGGCTTCGGGCCGTCAGGACCCAGGTGGTCATACAGGTCGTTCAGCGCAGCGGCTAAGTCCTCCTCCGCCGTGGACAGTCGGGTGTCAAACACGCTGCGGGCGGTCAACTCGTGTTCCATCTTGCTGATGAACTCCAACAGCTCCTCGTTGGCGTCCATGTCCGTGATGGATGCGGTGGCCAGCATGCGCTTCAGCGTATCGGCCTCGTCTCTGATGTTGTCAATGATGCCTCGCACATCCTGCTCGTCCTTGTCAAAGGACCGCTTCACCGTGTTGTGGTGGTACTGCAGTCTCTCCAGCAGTTCTTGCACGCTGAGCTCGTCAAGGTTCCAAGCCTCGTCGCCGTCCTTCTTCGCCTTCTTCTTTTGCGCGGCTTCGTCATTGAAGACGTCGCGCTCTCCGGCGGGCATGACGCGGCGCAGGAACGACCCCTTCGAGTGGTACATTTGCAGCGGCACCATCTGCGCCGAAATGCGGAAAGACGCCTCGTTGGCCATCTGGGCAAGCCACTGGCGACGCTGCATTGTGCAGGTGATGACAAGGAACAGGACGACCAGTACAAACAGTGACGCGAGCGCGATGATAATTCCCGTCCAGTCGGCGCTCAAGGTGACGTTTTCATCCACCAAAATAAGTCCGAGCGAAGTCAGCGTGGTGGTCGACATCGGGAAAATTGAGCTACCGAGGGCGTTTGTCGGGCAAGTCGAACCCGGCCCTTGCACAACGACGATGGACTGCGACAGTACGTCCGCGCCGTCCCAAAATACGTACACACCACCATCCGGGAACGGAAACACAAACATGCTGGTGTTTGCAGCAATCTGCGCCAATCGGCGGAAGGCACCGTAGTCGAAGTTGGGGTTCGAGTTCAGCAGGGACGTTTTGTAGTACTCAGGGAACGCGTTCGTGCCCGGCTCGATGTCGAAGACGACAGAATCACCGGCGAGGATGCACAACACGGGCGTCGCGATGCTGACCTCATTTTCGAGGGCAACACTCAGGTGGCGCTCCACCGTCGCAAACTCGTCGTATTCGGCGTCGTCGTAGCCTTGCAGCGCGCGGCGGTTTCGCAGACGGCTTGACACCAACGAATCGTCAGGCACGAATCCAACCACGCCCTCAGCACGGCTACTATTATTGGACGAGTTCACCATGCGCACAGCGACAATTTTGCATCCTTCGTCTGATTCGCAGCAAGCCATGTCAGCCAAGTTCTGCTCGTAATGAACGCCACCATTCGGGACTTCGAAGTCACCGTCAGCACCCTCGTAGAACTCGTTGCCATCGCTGTCGCGGGAGAACATGCGCCCACGTTCACAGTCGTAGTGCAAGGTAGGTTGATTCTCTTGACAGGTCGTAGTGCAGCTGCTGATCATGAAGGCCTCTTCCAAGTTCGCGGGCTGCCCATTACACACGCACTGGCCTGAAACGGCGTTCAGCGTGCCTCCACTGTCTGGGCAGGCTTCAAGGCAGCAACTTGCCAAGTCGTCACAACATTCGCCCGTGTGGTCGCGCAAGCCAGAGTCGCACACCTGCAGCACGCGCGGCTCGCACGCCGTGATGCCGTCCTGGTCGGACAGTGCTTCGTCGCCAGCCGCCACCACATACTCTGGGGCGCAGACGCAGCTTTCGTCGGACGGCTGGTACACGCGGTTGGCGCCGGAGCACTTGCACGTGGAGCTGCCAGCATCAGACACAGACGATGCCGGGCAGTCAAAGCACGCTGTCGAGCCTCCGGTGCTGGAGTACTTGCCCGCAGGGCAGCTCAGGCATGCGGACACGTTGTGCGCTCCGAGATCGGGCTGGTAGGTGCCGGCGGGACACGCCACCTCTGTCACGGCTGCGGATTTGCAGTAGTACCCGCGCGGGCAGATGTAGCCTGCCCAAGTTGGGTCGTCGCGCTCTGGCAGGAAGAAGTCTTGATCGATTTCCGTGCCATACCATGACTCGGCGTAACGAATAAGCGGTTGTGGGTTCGTGGTGCGGCCGGTGCAGATGTACCCGGCGTGGCATGCCTCGCACACGGATCGGTTCACGTCCCAGTATGGTTGGTACGTACCAGGAGGGCAGTCGCGGCACGAGTTGTTTTGCGAGCTGCTCAGCAGGTCCGACGCGTTGTATTCCTGAGAGGAGATTTGCTTTGGCTCCGTGATCGTGCCGTTGAGACAGATCAGCTCCTGGAAGGAGCGCTCCGGGCAGTAAGTGCCAGGAGTGTCGCAAATGATCGGCGTGGCTGTGCCGGCCGGGCAGTAGTAGCCTGCCGGGCAGACGACCGGAGTTTCGTCCGTGCAATAGAATCCCACTGGGCACTCATTCTGCTGAAAAGACGCCTTCGCGCACACGAAGCCGGGGTCACACGGAATTGGCTCAATGTTGCCCACGGACCCGTTCACGTATGGGCAGTAGAACCCAACTGGGCACTCCTCGCAGTCGGCCGTCGACGCAGCGCCCGTTTCGTTGCCGAAGGTCGTGGCTGGGCAGGCATAGCGGGTACCACCAACGCAGTAGCTGCCGAGCGGGCATGGGTAGTCCTCATATGTTGTCAGGTTGGTTGCCGTGCAATCGAAACCGTCGGGACATAGCGTACAGTCGTTGTCGGACTGGAGGCCGGGCGTGTCACTGTAGGTGCCCACTGGACACGCGACTGGCGTCGTCGTGCCAATGGGACAGTACGAGCCTTGTGGGCACTCCACGGGGTCCCGAGTTCCTTCCAAGCAGTAGTACCCCGGCGTGCAAGTCGTGCAGTTCTTCCAGTGATCGCCTCGCACATCTTGCCGGTAGGTTCCGTCGGGGCACGGCAAAGGCACGTTGGTGGCCTCCGGGCAATAGTAGCCCTGGGGACACGGTTCGCCGGTGCAGTTGTACTCGGCTTGCACCTCGTTTTCGTTGTAAATCTCGGCGCACGGAAACTCAAACTGGGACCGGTCCGATCCTTGGTAGCAAACATAACCACGCTCACAGTTTCCTGAGATCTCTCCGCCGGTGCAGTACGAACCCGCCGGGCAAGTGGCGCACTGGCTCGCCGTTGACAACCCCTCAATGTGTCCATACTTGCCTTCGGGGCACAACGTGCCAGCGATCGTCCCGACACCGCAGTAGGAACCCTGCGGGCAAGGAAGCGTGGCATTCATCCCAGCGTTCGGGCAGTATTCGCCCGCTGGGCAAGTCACACAGGTCGTTTCATTCTTCGTTCCTTCCGTTGCGGAGTACGTGCCCGGCGGGCAAGCCAGGGCGGTCGTCGTGCCAGCAGGACAGTATGATCCGGCAGGGCAAATGTAGCCGCCTCCCGATGCCACCGTGGGCGTCGGGGTGTAGCTGCCACCGACGCACACGTAACCCGCCGCACAGGTTTGGTCAGGGCTGTTGGGCGTAGTTTGCCCGGCGGGACTGCAGTAAAAGCCGGGGTCGCACGCCAAATCCGGCGCGGTCAGGCCCGTGACCGAACACGCGTAACCCAGAGTACAATTGGTGCACTCGGATTGTGCAGCCAATCCTGTGATGCTGGAGAATGTGCCGACAGGGCAGGGGAAGGTTGTGGACACGGCTGTTCCGTTTGGGCAGTAGTGACCTTCCGGACATGGGGTCGCCGTGAAGTTGGACGACCCACGCGGGCAGTAGAACCGTTCGGGGCACTCGCGGCACCCAGTCGCCTCGTCAATTTGCTGTTCACGGTCGTTGTAGGTGCCCGCAGGACAGGGCTCCGGTGTAGCCAACCCTACACCGCAGTACGCGCCGGTCGGGCAAACCGTGCCGTTCACCAGGTCGCTTGTACCGTCACAGTATCGGCCTGCAGTGCAGTTGATGCACGCCGTCTGGCCGCGATCCGGCTGCATGGTACCCTGCAAACAAGCTGTCGGCTCGATGTTTCCGCCGCTGCAGAAACCTCCAGTCTCGCACAAAACGGGCGCACCGCCGGGACAGTAGTACTGTTCTGGGCACGCATCCGTTGGGGCAGTAAGTCCCGTGCCATTGCAAAGCGCGCCAGCCGTGCACGGCGTGCACTGCGACGAGTTGTGCAGGCCCTCCAGAGTACTAAATGTGTGCTCCGGGCAGCCTTGGGGCGAGGACGAACCCTCCGGGCAATACGAGCCCGCGGGGCAAACGTCGCCGGTGAGGTCACCATCGTTGCCATCAACAGCCTGGTATGATCCACACACCGGCGACCCACAGAAGCCGAGCGGGACGCCGTCTGCTGGCGTCGCCACCGACGCTCCTCCAAGGCAGTAAAAGCCAGCGTCACACAGGCCGGTCACCGCCGTGAGGCCGGCAGTTGCACAGTAATGGCCTGGCGTGCACGCGTCACACTGCGTCCAGTTGTGCAGCCCCTCGGCTGTGCTGAACGTCCCCTCGGGGCAAAGATATTCGTTGGCAAGGGCGGTGCCATTCGGGCAATAAGAGCCCGCGGGGCAAGTGACGCCAGTAGTTCGCGACGTCAGATTGGCTGCGTCCCCAGTGCAATACCGACCCATGGGGCACGGTTCACAGCTTGCCTGGCCACCCGATTCCTGGCGGTGGCCGGGCTCACAAGGAAGTGCGACACTTTGGCCCTCCGGGCAGTATGACCCTGCCGGGCACGGTTGCTCAGTGCCGTCGATTTGGCCACCGTCGCAATAGTAACCAGCGGGGCAAAGGTCGACAGGTTCCGTCTGGCCTTTGTTGGGGCAGTGGAAGCCCGGGGCGCACGCAAGACAGTCTTCGGCAGCCTCCAGAAGCGTCGAGTTCGAGTACGTGCCGTTTGGGCAGGGCTGGGGGCTTTCGGACGCTTCGGGACAGTAGGAGCCGGGCGGGCAGACCGCGCCCACGCTTTCGGAGTCCGGGCAGGCGTCCGCGCAATCCAACAGGTACGGATTGTCCAGGCCGGGTGTGGGGCTGTCCGAACCTTCGAGGCAGTAGTGCCCCGCCGAGCAAGGACCTGTGGGCTCGGTGAGGTGCTCCGTTGCGCAATGCTGGCCAGCGGTGCAAGGCACACACTGCGACACGTTTACACGGCCACTGGCTGCGCTGTAGGTTCCCGCAGGACAGGGGAACAGAGTGGGGTTGGCAGTGCCTTCAGGGCAATAGTAACCCGTCGGGCAAATCAACCCATCCACGCGCGCCGTCAAATTGCTTGCGTCACAATAGCGTCCGGCCGGGCACGCCGAGCAGTTGGTAGCCGTGGCGGAGTCTTGGTGGTAGCCGGGCGCACACTCCACGGGTGCATCGGAGCTCGTCGGGCAGTATGATCCAGCAGGGCACGGGTTCTCCGTGCCGGTGATCTGCCCGCCGTCGCAGTAGTACCCTTCCGGGCACGCGTGCGTTGGCGCAGTCTGGCCGTTGTCGGGGCAATAGAACGCGGGGGAGCACTCCAGGCAGGTCGAATTGTCAGCTGCCTGGGTGGAGTTGGAGAAGGTGCCGGGCGGGCAGGGCTCACCGGCGGCGCTGCCCTCCGGACAATAGTCCCCTGCATGGCACTCGCGGCCGCTGAAATTCCCGTTGACCGAGCAAATGGGCGACCCGCACATGCCGCCGTCGGAGATGTCGTCGCTGGGCGTCGCCACAGATGCTCCTCCAGCACAGTAGTACCCAGCGGCGCAAGGCCCGGTCACATTCGTGGCCGCGGCGAATCCGCAGAAACTACCAGGATCGCACGGCGTGCACTGCGATTCTGCCGAGAACCCGCTGGCGTTGCCGTAGGTACCCACGGGGCACGGCACTCGCGAGGCAAAGGAAGTGTTGCCAGGGCAGTAATAGCCTGGAGTGCACAGCGTCCCGTTGATGAGGGAGCCTAGCCCTTCCGAGATGTCACAAAAGTAGCCAGCGGGGCACGGTGTGCACGTGTCCGCATTCAGCGTGTTCGACCGGGAGCCGTCCGGGCACTCCAGCGGGACTGACGTGTTGCCAGGGCAGTAGTGAGCCAGTGGGCAGGTTTCCGGAGCAGAAGCGTTCTGCGGACAGTAGCCCGTCGCGGGGCAGTCGTCGCAGGAGCTCTTCTGGCCAGCCGCCTGGAACGTGCCACCGGCGCAAGGAACTGGTGCAGACGTATTGCCGGGGCAGTAGCTGCCGGCAACGCACGGAAACGAGAGGAAGCTCGTCGTGTTGGCGGGACAGTAGTATTCCGCCGGGCAGGGTTTAGGCTCAAGCGTCCCGCCGGCTGGGCAGTAGCTGGCAGCTGGGCACTCGAAACACTCGCCCTGACCCCAGTCCGGGTTGTACGAGCCTCCAGGGCACAGGCGCGGCCCGGTGGATCCAGCAGGGCATTCGTTGCCAGGCGGGCACACGTCTCCAATCACGTTGCCAAGCGAGTCCAGCGTTCCATTGGGGCGGTTCGTGAACGACGACGTGATGCAGTAGTATCCGGCGTCGCACGGACCAGCCGAGGTCCCGTTCGGACAGTATTCACCAGCAGCACATTGCACCGGTGCAGTTGCGCCGGCCTCACACTGCTCCCCTTGCACACACAGGGCACCCGTGACACCATCAATGGGCGCATCTGAGGTAGCACCGCCGGCGCAGTAGTAGTTGGCGCGGCAAAGGCCGTCTGTATCACCGTTGCCAACGCCGGCACAGTACTCGCCGGGTTCACACGTAAGACACGCCGACGAGTTGGTGCGCATCGTCAACAGCACGTTCGACCCATCACGTCCGGTGTACTTGCCGGCCGGGCAGGCATTTTCGGTTGCGGTCTGGGTTCCTTCAGGGCAGTAGAAGCCTGCGGGACACTCGTTGGTGACGTAGTCGGTGGCGTTCTCGCCGCAGTAGTAGCCAGGCGGGCAGGCAGAGCAGTTGTTGGGGTCGTCTTGCTGGACCAGCGAGTTGTATGTGCCAGCAGGGCACGCCAGAGGCTCGACAGCGCCTGCGGGGCAGTACTTGCCTGCCGGACACTGGTCACCATACGTTTGGTTCACCGGACTGGCGGTCTCTGCCGCAGACGAGCAGTAGAAGCCGGGGTTGCACAGACCAACGGGGGCGGCCAGGCCGGACGCGTTGCAGTAGTATCCTGGTGAGCACGGCTGGCAGTCAGACTCTTGCGTTTGACCTTCGGCGCCGGTGTAGCTGCCTCCCAAACACGGAGAAGGGGTGGTAGATCCGGCTGGACAGAAGTGGCCGGCTGGGCAAACCGTAATGGTGGTGTTCACCGACAGAATTGCCTCGCAGTAGTAGCCTTCCGGGCACTCCTCGCACTCGGTGGCAGCTGCGTGCTGCGTGTAGAATCCGGTGGCGCACGGAATGGGTATCATTGTGGCCGCAGGGCAGCGGTGGTTGATGGGGCAGACGTCAATGACTTGAAGCGTGTCGCAGTAGTGGCCGGCCGGGCACACGTTGCACTGCTCGAGCCCCTCAACGTCGGCGTACGTGCCGTTGGCGCAGGTCGCCGGTTCAAACGAGCCCGCTTCGCAGTGGTGGCCCACCGGACAAATGCCGTCCGCGGGGTTGGGGATCACGTTGTCACGAGCGGTGGAGTCGCAGAAGTAGCCAGGGTCACAATCGCCGCTCACCGCGAGCAGACCCTCAGCCTCACAGTAGCTGCCATCGGTGCATGTCGTGCAGTTGTCGGCATGCCGCAAGTTTTCGACTGGCCCAAACTTTCCAGCAGGACACGGCTGTGGCTCCGAGGACTGTGCTGGGCAGTAGCTGCCAGCGGGACAATCCAGTTCCTCGAAGCTGGCCGGGGGGCAATAGAAAGTGGCCGCGCAGGCTGTGCAGCTGTTGTCCGCCGCGTCCACACCGGTGGTGCCCTCGTTTGGCGCGTAGGTTCCGCCAGGACAGGGTTCCTGTTCTGGCCCAGATGAGCCCGCCGGGCAGTAGTAACCCCTGGCGCACTTTACCGAATCGTTGATGTAGACTTGACCCTCGATGCAGTAGTAGCCAGAGTCGCAGATAGTGCAAATGCTGGCGCCTGTCGTGTTCATGTAGTAGCCCACCGGACATTCAACGGGCAGTTCGGTGGCGTTCGGGCAGTAGCGACCAAGCGGGCAGTCAAACGTCACGCCCGGCGTTGGCACCACCGATGTCCCCTCGTCACAGTAAAGACCGCCAGGGCAAGTGGCATTGTTCACCATCCACTCTTCCGTGGTCTCGCCTAGACAGTAGTGGCCCGCCTGGCAAGGAAGACACGCTGCATAGCCCGCGGCGGAGTACTCGCCGGCGTTGCAGCTTGCGGGTTGGTCGGTGGCCGTCGGGCACTCAAAGCCGGCCGGGCAGAGTTCGCAGTTAGTAATGCTGGTGTCGACGCTGGCGTAACGGGCAGCGAGGCTTCCCAAGATCCCCGGGCCCTCGGTGCCGGTCACGTTCGCGTAGCTTCCAGCGAAGCACTCGATGGGGGCAGCACTGCCCTCGGGACAGTAGTGACCCACAGTGCAGTTGGTGCAGTTGTCGATGCTGAACATGGCCGGCAACGTATTGTATGTACCGGCGGGGCACGGCACTTCGTACATCGACGAAGAGCCCGCCGGACAGTAGTAGCCAGGCGCACACTCATCCGCCACGAAGTCGCTGTCTGGCGAGTCAGTCGGCGAGGTCCCGCCACCTTCGCAGTAGTAGCCGTCAGGGCAGGTGTCGCACTCGCTGTGGTGAGTGAGATTGACGGCGTCCGTGTACGTGCCTGGGTGGCAGTCGTACTGAGAGGGGTACATGGTTCCCAGCGGGCAGTAGTGGCCAGGCGCACAATCTTGGCGCGGCTCGTCGATGCCGGTTCCAAGTGGGCAGGCCATGCCCGCAGTGCAAATCTCGCAGTCTTCCTCCCGGCTCAGGTTCGTCAACAGGGTGAACTTGCCGGCTGGGCACGGGTAGTCCTTGGTCCACACAGTGCCGGCGGGACAGTAGTGCCCGTCTTCACACGGGTAGTCCGTCGACACGTCCATGGCATTCAATGGACAGGCGAACCCCGGCAAACACTCGTTGCAACTTTGGATGCTCGTGCCGTTCGCATTGGGATTGTACGTGCCGGGTTCGCATTCCGTCATGTACGACGAGGCTTGCGGGCAGTAGTGCCCGGGTGTGCAGTCCTGGCAGTCGTATTGGTCATCTTGGCCAGTCTGGTCGTTGAACTTGCCAGCCGGGCACGGGTACTGGAACGCGTATTGTGAGCCAATGGGGCAGTAGTACCCGGTCGGGCACGTGTAGTACCTGTCGTGCACGCACACACACCATCGGAAGGAACGGCAGCAAATACGTAATGTAAGAGTTCGGACCTTGAATGCCAGCCATGCAAGCCAGCCAGCAACCGACCAACAATATTCCAACGAAGCAAATACATTGCCACCACGCACGTGTCGGCTCCGCGGCCAGAGCCATCGACTGCTTCCGCGCAGTAAAACGTTGCTGGGCATGGTGTGCAGTCACTTTCGTCGTCGTTGAAGTGCACACCGTCACCGCCGTCAACGGCGTCCATGGGCAATGAAATGTACGTTCCAGAGCGGCACGGCACGGCCGTCGCGGTCTGCGTACCCTCTGGGCAGTAGTGACCAACAGTGCACTCGTCGATGTTGACATCACCTGACCCGACGTCGAAGTGTGCGCCCTCCTCGCACATGTAACCGGCAGGACACGGATCGCAGGCATCCTCCATGGACGACCCTCCTTCTTTCACGCCGTACATCCCAGCTGGGCACGGGTCTTGCGAATCGGCTGGGTTGCACCAATAGCCAATTGGGCACAAATCGCCGGAGCCGCCACCGACCACGGAACCCTGAGCATCCGTGTTGCCAGTGCCGGTGCAGAGATACCCAGGTTCGCACAGCGTGCAGGCTAGCGAGCCAGCGTCCGAGTAGTAGTGCTCAGCGCACAACACGACCTCGTCCGGGGTCGGGCAGAATGACCCTGCAGGGCAAGGCTCGCAGTGGGTGGTGTTCATGCGGTAGTCTCCCACGGAATCGCACTCTTTCGGGTACGCCATGCCAGCGTACGGGCAAATTCGATCTGCGTCACACGTCAGGCAGTCATCCTCCATGGGAGGGGAGTACGTGCCGGCAGCACACTCAACCTCGGCGGTGCGACCGCCGTTGCATTCGTACCCGCCGCGGCAGGGGTGGCACACATCCTGACCAGCCGCCGAAAAGAAGCCAGAGGGACACGCAGTCTCAGTGTCAGCGTAGGTGAACGGACAGTACGACCCAGCACTGCACTCATTGCAGTCAGCGTCGCCGGCGATGGAGTACCTGCAGAGGAATAGCAACACCATCATCACACGCGGTCAGCATCGCCACAATCCAAGTCAAGCCAGCAGCAGAGGACTGAGCAATGGCGACACGCACGAGCGGCATCACAACACGCAACACAAACAGTGTACAACGCTAGCGCGACGCACCACCCTGGTTCGCACTCGATACGGGTGTCTTGAGACTGAGACGGACACGAAAATCCAGCGGGACAGTCCGTGCACGCCACAGCGTTGCCGACCGAGAAAGTGCCGGTTGCACAGTTGTCGGGCGCAGAGTTCTGCGTGGCGCAGAATTGGCCGGCCGGGCAGTCCGTGCACTCGGTCGTACCTCCGAGGGAGTAGGTACCCGGGGGGCACGGCGCCCGCGCAGTCCGTGAGCACTGCGAGCCTGCCGGACACTCCGTGCACTCCTGCGCGCCAGCGGGGGAGTACGTGCCCAGTGGGCACACGTTCACGTCAGCCGGAGTGGTCCCGGTGCAGTTCGACCCGGCCGGGCACGGTGTACAAGCTGCGGCACCTACACCCGAGAACGTGCCCGGTGTGCACGGCTCCGGCGACCTGTCGGTGCGTGCGCAGTAGTTGCCTTCTGGGCACTCCGTGCAGTTTTCTCCGCCCCCAAGGTGAAGAACGTAGCTCCCCGACGGGCACAGGATGGGCGCTTGATCGGCGGTGGGGCAGTGGTACCCGTCTGGGCACGCAGTGCACGCGCTCGAACCTTCGAACGAGTACGTGTTCTCGGCGCACGGCGAAGCAGCAGTCGTCGTGCACGAGTAGCCTGCCGCGCACAACGTGCACGATGTGGCATTTTCAGCAGACCAGGAACCATCCGGGCAGGCAACCTCCGCAAGGTTGGGAGCTGCGCAGTAGAAACCCGCACTGCAACCGTGGCAGACCTGGTCGCCTACAGGGGAATACAGGCCGCTGTCGCAGCCCGCCGGAGCCGACGAACTGGAAGCGCAGCTCGACCCCGCTGGGCAAATAGTGCAGTTCCAAGCCCCGCCGAGCGCGTAGTAGCCACCACCACAAATCACTTTTGTATCCGACCCATCACACGCAAATCCAGCAGGACAGGCATGGCAGGTTGCGTTTTCAAGGTAGTCGCCCGGTGAGCAGTCCGTTGAGATCTCCAGCGCGCGTGCTTGCGACAGGACGCGCACAGATGTCGGCGATCCCGAATACTCATACTCCACGGACGCGGTCACACCGGCAATGCCGCCGTGCTGTGGTAGCAGCACAAACAGGCTGGCCGACAGGACCACCGTGCGGAAGAACCCGAGTGTGGAAAGCGCCATCGTCGCACTAACTTTCAGTGTCGTTCGCTTTGCTTTGTCTCGATGAAGAATACAAATCGCACGTTAGTGCGCGGCCACCATAACGGCAGGCTGCGCACGCAGTGGCGTCGGGTTGATGGTCAAGAGATGCAATCGATTTGATTGGTTTGTTGGTTGTAGGTTGGTTTTGTGTGGTTGTTGGTGGTTGTTGGTTGTGTTGGTGGTGGTGAACTACAAATAAATACAAAAAAGAACGCGGATGGCACGATGGGCCACGTCAAAAAAATAGAAAAAGAAAAACCGTGCTCGCTGAATTGCCACACAGGCACACCACAGTCAGCCAAACAGAAACGAAAAAAAAGCAAACCAAACCACGCAATTTTGTGACTGAATCGTCCCCCTCCACGTACGTGCGACGAGGACAGTAACACACCAATTCGTCAACCGTTGTTAGTCAACAACACGTTTGGATGAAATCGAGCGAGTGCACGTGTTCATCGTGTGCTTGCAATGCCTTTGCACTTTGGAAAACCAAACAACTGAACTATAAATGCACACGCGAACCACTTACTCTAGTGCACACTACGAACCAAGTAACAGACGACAACCAACAAACGCTGCAATAACGCACAACACAGGCGAACGGTGAACGAACGAACGAACGAACGAACGAACGAACGAACGAACGAACGAACGAACGAACGAGCGAGCGAGCGAGCGAACAATAGGCGCACACGAGTCACAACACAAACTAACCAACCACCACAGCGACCGCACAGAACACGAAGAGGCTACAACCAACCACCAACCACAATTGGGAAGAAGAACCGTTGCCCGCCTTGTTCCGTTTGTGTCACCCACTCGCTTTGACGTCTACGTGCCGTTGGTTGATTGGGCACCTGGACACAACGCAAGCAATATTATCAGGGATTCAAAACATGGTAGGATACTAAAATAACGACAAAATTCAAAGGCCTTTTTCGCCACACCCCAGCGGCGGTTTCGCGGTTCAGAACAAGTTCCACCTGCACAGCGCGTTGAATACACAAAATGGTTAAGAAGAATTGGTCAAATCTCTGTAAATGGAAATCATTTTTGTATGATTTTTGTTAGCACATCTGAACATCAAAATATTATTTTTTGCCCAACCTATCATGTGAACTGCGTATTTTTCATATTTTCGTCGAGCGAAAACTATTTGTGGTTGGTAATTTATGGAACAATTTACCAGGCTGTTCAGTCGTTAAGCACCATACAAATTGGCAGGCTGATCTCCCACAAACTCTCAATAAAAATACGTGTATTAAACGGACAACAAAGGGCACTTTTGCCTTTAAAATTGGTCAATTATCTGTTTTGATTACACACACACGCACGCAGCTAAAAAATCCATTCACCGCAACAAGTTCCGTCGTTTGCTTTTGTGGCAGAGTTTTTCGTTTTTTGAAGAAAATTACCGGTTGTCTAGATCTACCGGTAAAATATCCGACTTCACATGTCATGTCAGCATCGTGTGCACGTGAAAACTGAATGTTCCAGCGTGGGTCTGCTCGTCGTTGGCGACTCGACCAATCCACTTCATGTACGTACATGTACATGTATGTAAATCCACGCGTGGGTACTCGAGCACCCTGTTGGACGAAGAGCTACTTCGGACACGAATATTTCTACAGTCGTACTAGCTGGAGTACTTGTATTTTGTTTGGTACTCGTTCTCCATTTTTTTTATTCTTTTCCCGTAGGTTTGATCTACCACTCGCTGGTGCGGGTCTGAAACACAGCACGCAAACTCGCACACACACACACACACACACACACACACACACACACACACACACACACA
>OJIS01000219.1_pt1 | contig 20749 bp, 8 predicted proteins | sample 1595671 | NCBI WGS metagenome assembly OJIS01 (sample SAMN05416814, study PRJEB24817) | seawater metagenome | isolation source: Sea water | place: Canada:Atlantic | collected 2013-07 | reverse complement strand
ACGAGATCAGCCTCGGTCTCGTGGGCTCGGAGATGTGTATAAGAGACAGAGTAGCGGTAGTCGTGGGCGTCTTCCTTGGTGCGCATTTCCTGGGTTTCGCCGAGGTCTTCGTCCCAGCGCCAAGTGGCTTGGACGAGAGTTTCGCCATTGTCGAGTGCTTCACATTGGCGGGCGACCTCGTAGTAGATGGCGCGGCGCACGGCGGAAGTGGAGTTCATGTTCTTGAGCTCGATCTTGGTGCCAAGTTCGTCCTCCGGGTTCTTGCGGACCGAGATATTGACGTCGCAACGCATCTGGCCCTTATCCATGTCGGCATCGGAAATACCGCCGGCGATGAGGATTTGTTGGAGGGACTTGAGGTAGGCGAAGGTTTCTTCGGCCGAGTCGAGGTCGGGTTCGGTGACGATCTCCATGAGAGGGGTGCCGGCGCGGTTGAAGTCGATAAGGGTGGATTTGGCGAGGTGGGTGGATTTGGCGACGTCTTCTTCGAGGTGGATGCGGTTGAGTTCGACAATCTTGCCGGGGTTCTTGATGTTTTTTTGGGCGTCCTTGGGGTAGTTGTGGTCGTAGAGAGGAACGCCGCCGCCGAGGCAAAGGGGGAGGTCCATCTGGGTGATCTGGTAATCCTTAGGCATGTCCGGATAGAAGTAGTTCTTCCGGTCCCAGACGACCGTGGGCGGGGTGGAGCAGCCGAGGAGCATGCCGGAGAGGATGGTACGCTCGATGGCGAACTCATTGAGAACGGGCAGGGCACCGGGGAGGCCGAGGCAGGTCGGGCAGGTGTGGGTGTTTGGTTCGTCGGCAAACGAGGTCTCGCAACCGCAGAACATTTTGGTGTTCGTTTTGATCTGGCAATGAACCTCAAGTCCGATGGTGACGATGTAGTCTGAAACTGGCACGGCCTTTGTTTAAACGGTATTTGTGGGAATCTAAAATCCTAAATGTCACGACTTGTGTTTGTTTTGAAATGGGCCCCCGAAATTTAGGGGCGGCTGGTTACCCGCAAGCGGATAAATTCGCGAGGAATACTGGCGAGCTTTGTCGTGCTGCGGTAGGTGACGTTTTCAGTGCCGTCATTGTTGGAAACGGAAGAAACGAACCCGGTGCCAAGACTTGTCCAAGCCAAAAAATCGGGAGTGACCTGGACTTCGTATTGGACATCGTCCGCAGTGAGGTTGCGACGGAAGGTGATGGTTAAATACTCGTCCGTCCCGCCGATACCATTGTCGAACAGGCCGAAACCAATCTTCATGTTTGATTCCGGGCTGTTGCCGGCGTCGCCGTCAATCGAGCCAAGGGCGTGCTCGAGGAATGCGTCCAGGCCGTCGCCGTCGCTGTCCAGATTTGGGTCGCCCGTGAATGGGATGGCATCGGTGCTGTCAGGGCTTCCGCCGGGTGCCGCGCTGGAGCGCCAGCTGGCGGGGAGCTTGTGGTCGGGGGAAGACTCCGGAGCGATGAGGACGAGCGCATAGCCATCGCCGTCGGGGGCGGTCGGCCATGGCGATTTGTCATTGTAGGTAAATCGTTGGGCGTCGGTGCCGCTTGCGTCAACGAGGGCGATCAGTTCGCCGGTGTTGTCGAGGTTCGTCGATCCGAAGTCGCTGGGGGCGATGTTCATACCTGCGGTGTTGTAGACGCTGGCGAAGGCGGTCTGATTCTTGACGACCACGATGCGAGCACCAGTGGCAAGGGTTGTGCCGAGCGGGAAGGTGTAATCGATTCCGACAAAGCTGAGATCAGTGAGGTCGATGGTGTCGGCGGAGATGTTCATGAGCTCGATCCATTCGGTGTCTTCGGATGAGCCAGCGGGGTTATACATGATCTCGGAGATGACAATGTTTGATGCATCTGCGATGGGAGCGAGGATGAACCGGGCCTCGGTGAGAGGCGACCACTCACCACCAACGAGGGCGCGGGCGCGAACAATAGCGCTGGAAGTCAGGTTGGCGGGCGATCCGGGGTTCATGGAACTGGCATTCGGATTCATGCCTCCGCCTTCGAGGCGCGGGTCGCTTCCGTCGAAAGTGTAATAGATGGTTCCGGACGGGGCGGTGAGTTGTAAGGTTTCGCCCACCGGGATGATGCCTCCGTCTTGGGGAACATTATTGACGAGGAATTCGGGAGCGCCAGTGTCTGGGAAGAGCGAACCGTAGTTGGACAGGACATTGGCGCTGCGAACGGGGAAGTAGACGTCGTAGAGGCGATTTTGCTCGGCGAGCCACTGGTTGTCGCGAGTGTAGAGCGTGCTGCGGTGGTCGCCCCAGCGTGCTGATTCGGCGATGATGGCGCGGTCGAGATCATCAGCGTATTTCTGCCAGCGGGCCTTGGTGGCTGCCGGGGTGAGAGCGCCACCGTTGAAGAAGTGTTTTTGTAGTCGGTCGGCGAAGCGGGCCCTGTATTCGGCATTGCTCTCAAGCGTGTTGCGCACGCCCATCGGATCGACCGGTGAGTTGCTTGCAGACTGGCTTTCCAAGCTTCGCTCGCCGTCCCATGAGTAGAGTTGCCAAGGTGCCATCTGCTCCGGTTGGCCACCGGGAAATGGTCCGCCGCCAGCCGCGCGCCAGTTGCCGTTCGACTTGAGGTCATTGTTGCCGCCGTAACGGTTGATGATCTGGTAGTCGATGTATTGGTTGATATCGATGACCTGTTGGATCTTCGACCAGTCGCCGTCAGAGACGACCCCCGAGATGGCGTTCCATGCCGTGTTGTTACCATCAACGATGGAGCCGCCGTTGCGGGCGTCGAGCAGGCTGTCGTCACCACCGTTATAGGCGGCATAGTGGGAGGCTTCGGGGCGCTCGCAGAGGTTGTGGACACCCCAGTAGAGGCCGTTGACGAATACGTGCACCATGAAGCCGTGACCGGAGGCCGGGCTGCCCATGTCGAGCATCGATTCACGCATCCACTGGTCGCGGATCATTGCGCCGCGACCCCGCTGGTCGGCATTACGGTGGATCCACGAGTTGTTGTATCCGGCACGCAAGGTGATGGAGTTGAACTCCTCGACCTGGGATCCCGGGAACAGAGGCTGACGCAATCTGCCGGCACCGTATTCGGCTCGAAAGCGAAAATTCATCGAGTGCTTGGGACTTGAGCCGGGGTTGCGGCTGGAGCCGCCTTGTACTTTGATGCCGCAATTGATCTGCCAATCGCGGCGGGTGTCGACCGTGGCGGGGATGAATTCGGCGGAACACTCGTGCTCGAGGCTACCGTTGGTCGAGTTGGTGTAGATTCCGTTGCTACCGCTGAAATCAGCACGGTTCATCGCGATCGAGATCGTTGGGATATCGCGCATGCCGAGCAACATGGTCTGGGCGGTTGAAGTGGGGTGATCTGTGGCGGATGAGGTCGCCTTCGACACTCTGGTGTCCATGTTATAATCACCCGAGGTGAGGTTGCCCCAGCCAGTCGGTTGGGTTTGCTGAAGGAATGGGGTGTTCAAGCCGGCGGCGTCAGTTCCGTCGGGATTGGCGTTGTCGATGTCGAGCAGGATGTAGGTCTGGGAATCAATGTTGGTCGGAGCGAATCCGGCCTTGGTCGCCGCAGCCCGGAGGGCCGTCGTCCGGGTGACGGTGACCGGTGTGGTGTAGGCCGTCGCGGAGCCGGTCGGGTTACCATTTCGATCGACCGGCTTGGTGCCGTCAGTGGTGTAATAGATGGTCGCTCCCGGAGTGTTACTTGCAATGGTGACATCAATGGCAGTTTGGTAAAAGCCGCGGTCGGGTGAGAATCTTGTGTCTCCGACTCTGGCGATGCCGCTGGAGTCGTTGGCTGCTCCGGGAGTGGGCGAGTCGAAGTAGACCGCCTCCGATGTGCTCGGGTGCAGGCCATAGGAAATATCTTCGTCCTGGGAAGGATAGTTGGCCCCAACCCGGCTGAACTCGCTGGCAACTCCGCTGCCGCCGGGGCGCACGAGAGCGAGGTATTCGCCACCGGCCGAAAGCCTGAAATTAGTGTGCAGGTTTCCGTTGGCGTCCGGGGTGCCGCTACCGGAAGCGTAGACGATCAATAAACCGCCGCCGCTAATGTTTGTGGATACCGGAAAAGTCCATTTGATAAGGTTGGTCGTGTCATCAGTAAGGTGCCATCCGCCGAGGTCGAGCGGGGAGGTGCTGGTGTTACGGATCTCGATCCAGTCATCGCTGGTGCCGGCGACTTGGTTGGCAATCGGATACCAGTTGTTCGGGTTGTTGCTCGCGCCAGCGTCATTGGCGGCCATGAATTCGTTGATAATCAGTTCGCTAATTTCGAGGGTGGTGAAGCTCGAGGTTGAGTCGGCCCAAGTTGAGCCGGCCTCATTCTCGGCGAAGGCCCGGAAGTGGTAGGTGGTGAGTGAACCCAGACCTGAGATAATGGATGAGAAGTCGGAGCTCTGTGCTGCGAGGGTGATGGCCTGATCCCAATTCGCGGCGGTGGTGCCCGCGTCGTTGTCTCCCCAGAAAATGGTGACGTCCGGTGGATCGCCGCCGGTGGAGGTGACGCTGCCGCCGAGCTCTGCGGCAGCTCCCGTGATGTTGCTCGCAGCGGTGTTGGTGATGGTTGGGAGAGAGAAGGCGGCGGTGGTCAGGTTGGCCGTCGATGGTGCCCAGGACGAACCACCGGAGTTTTCCGCGAAAGCGCGGAAGAAGTAGGTCGTGTCGTGTGTGAGGCCGAAGAGGTCGGTCGTGAACGCGCCCGATTGCGCGCCGAGGCTGACGCTGCTGTCCCACGCACCCGAGTTGGTGCCGCCGTCGTTGTCGCCGTAAAAAAAGGTGACGTTTGGTGTTTCGCCACCGGTGGCGGTGGCGGTGACGGCGCCATTGAGATCGGCTTCGATGAAACCGATGCCAGTGGCGGCAATGTTGACGACGGTCGGTGGATCCGGTGGTGCACCGGTCGAGAAGGTGGCGGTCGAATCTGCCCAATCATCTCCGGCGCTGTTGCTGGCGAAGCAGCGGAAGTAGTAGGAAGTCGATGGCGTCAGACCGCTGATGCCGGAGGAGAAGACACCATCCTGCTTACCCAGGTTGATGGAATTGTCCCAGCTGCCAGCCGTGGTGCCGGCGTCGTTGTCGCCCCAGTAAATGATGACGGTCGGGTTGGCTCCACCGGTGTCGGTGACGTCGCCCCCGAGAGTTGCGGAGGTGGGAGTGAGGTCTGCCACGGCGGAATTGACCACCGTGGGAGGAGTGTCGGCAGCTTCGCTGACGGTGCCGTTGATGATCGGGGTATCGAAATCGCTGTCACCCGAACCCTGGCCGCCGGAATACCAGTAGAAAGTCACGGTGGTATCGGTTAGCCCTTGGTAGGTTGGCCCCGAGAGATCGATATTCGCATTCTGCACCGCGTTGCGTGCGAGCCCGATCTCGCTGAAGGTCAGATTGGAATCCAGGCTGGTGCGGAACGCAAGCCAGCGCACATTGCCGCTGCCGGTTGCCTTGCGCCAATCCCAGGTGACCGAGCTGAGGTCGACTGTGGTGCCCGCCGGGATGTTGATCGAAAAGCTGACCGAGGCGAGGCCCCCAGGCAAGGTTCCTACCGCCGGTTGTCCCAGAGCGTTCCCGTCGATCTTGGTCACCTGATCGCCGGGCATACTTGCTTGCGCATTGCCGTCAAAGTTTTGAAACTTGCCACCCCCGCTAAAGACCCAGTTGGTCACGGTGACCGTGTCAGAAAGGTCGAGGTCGTCGGTGCCAGACAGGGCGATGTCGTAGCTGCCGCCATTCTGGCCGAAGACCGCAGCGGACGAGAAGTCCGAGCCCGCGATTTGCGCTCCCGTGAGGATACGACACGGGAAGAATGTTAGGCTGAGATAGGCGAAGGCGAGGCAGTATCGGGGAAGGAGTGTCATTTGGTGAGAAGCTGGCACAATCTTTGGTTCAATCAGGCGATATAAATAGAGAAAGGCTGCACAGTTTCCTGCACAGCCCCTCAAAAAAGTTGCTTTGTCCTGAAGTTGGAAGCTATTTGCGGCGGCGGCGCATGAAGGCCGCGAGTCCAGCTAAGCCGAAGAGTGCGACAGAAGATGGCTCCGGGACCATTGAAACGGTGCCGTTGACAGTGGGCGTATCGAAATCGATGTCGCCGCTACCCTGACCGCCAGCATACCAGTGGAAGGTTACGCTCGTGTCGGTCAGTCCTTGATAGGCGGAGCCGGAAAGGTCAACGATCCCGTTTTGGACGGCGGGCCGCGGATCACCGAGTTCACTGAAAGTGATGTTGGGGTCGAGGCTGGTGCGGAACGCAAGCCAGCGGACGTTCCCACTGCCGGTTGCCTTCCGATAGTCAAAGGTCACCGAGGTGAGATCGAGGATATGGGTCGCCGGAATATCAATCGAGAAGCTGACCGAGGCGAGGGCATCAGGCAGTGTTCCCACAGCCGGTTGCGCCAGGGCGTTGCCGTCGATCTTGGTGACCATATCGCTGGGCATGCTAACCTGTGCGTTGGCGTCAAGTCCCTGAAACTTACCCGTCCCCCCAAAGACCCAATCATTTACGGTGATATTGTCGCCGGCGTTCAGATCGTCGGTGCTGGAGAGGGCGATGTCGTAGTTACCGCCTGCGGCATCGAAGACAAGGGAGTCGGAGAAATCTGATCCCGCGATCAGGGCAGCGGACGCTGTGGGCAGTTGTATCGCGCATGCGAGGGTAGTGAGTGAAAAAATCGTCTTGTTCATAGATTTGTGTGCGTGAGAAACGGGTGTGGGTTCGGAATAGGATCGATTTGTTACTATTTCGATTGGAAAGAAGAACTAAGTGGATGTCCCAAGTCAATTAGAAAACTCAGGACGGGACCCTCTGAAGAGTTGAAAATTTTGAGGACCTGCCATCGATTTATTATTTCAGGCGATCTATCGCGATTGGATATTTGTGCCCCGGTCTATTTCCGGGATGTGATTCGCGTTGGAGAAGTGAGGGAGCATGAAATTCTTAAATCGTTCTTGCGTTTGTGGATGGCAGAGGGAAATTGAAAGATGCTTTGACTGCTTTGTAAGGCCGCTGAGAAGAAGTCCGGTCGGATTGTTCTCGGAATCGTCGCGATTTTATTCGTGTCCGTAATCATTTATTCGAAAATGACAGGCTAGTCTTTGTTTGTTCCAACGATCAGGGACCTTGGTCGGAGAAACAGCGGCCCCTTCGGTGCTTCGGATCGTGCTTTGAACATCGCGGAGTGGTCGGATTGAACGGATTGGGAGTTGAAGGGTCTCAGCACGGTATGATGATGTCGCCGTGGCTATGGATGGGATTGGTGGTTTGTGTGCTTGGGCTGGGCTTTCAGTTTACCACGGTGAAGGAAGGAGGTGAGATTGACGGGGGAGAAGATGAGAGTGACCTGAGAGGGTATGTTCGGGGTAAGGATGATGAGGATTCGATCACGAAATCATCCCGCCGCCGGGAGGTGTCCAAGCGGAGGAAGGTTTCCCCGTTTGATTCTCCGACTGGCTTGGTCATGAGGTTTTTGGAGGGAAATACCATGGCGAAGAGACGGTTTGCGAGGCGGAAGGCACTGGTCCTGGAGGTGACAGAGTTGCGGAGATCGGGCTTGGGGCCAAAGCATCCTGATGTCATTGAGCTATCGGAGGAATCCGAGCGGATTGAGGGAGAGTTGATGGAAGAATGGGTGATTTGGCGGGCGCGGGATGCGAGTGGTAAAGGCGAAAGAATGAGGGAGTGAGGGTGGTAATCCTAACCCTATGAAGAAATCTCTCCTTCTCGCTACCCTTCCGATTCTGGCATTGGGCCTCTTCGCGGCCAATGAAAAGAAGCTATCTGAAACCGAGATGGTGGAGGCGAGTATGCCGAAGATTGAGGCCCCGAAGAAGAAGCACGAGATTCTCTGTTTCTCAAAACCGTATGGATTCCGGCACGGATCGATTGAGATTGGCGAGACCATGCTCAAGGTGATGGGTGAAAAAACGGGTCTTTTTAATGTGACCTTCTCGGAGGATCTCGCGAATTTTGAGCCTGAAAATATCAAAAAGTTTGATGCGATTTGCTTCAACAACAACACCCACATTCAGAAGGGCTTAAAGGATGAGGCCCAGCGGGCGTCCTTGATCAACTACGTGAAGAACGGGGGTGGAATCTTTGCGATTCACTCGGCGACCGATGGGGGTTGGCCGGAATACACCGAAATGATCGGTGGGAATTTCAATGGCCATCCCTGGGGAGCCGGCGGCACTTGGGACATTGCCAATGAAGATCCCGGACACCCGATTGTGAAGGACGTGCATGGCGGGAAGGGCTTCAAGCTGAAGGATGAACTCTATCTTTATAAAGACTTCGATCGTTCAAAACAGCGGGTTCTGATGTCGCTGGATATGAACAGCGAGGCAAATGGAAAACGGAAGGGGAGCCGGAAGGACAACGACTATGCCTTGGCGTGGGTGAAGGAGTATGGCAAAGGGCGCGTTTTCGTGAGTGCCTTCGGCCACAATAACGAGGTTTTTTACAATCCCAAAATTCTCAAGATGTGGGTCGAGGGCTTCCGCTATGTGCTCGGTGAGACCGAGGTTGAGACGGCCTCGATGAAGAAGCCGGATTTCAATCAGCCGAAAAAGTAAGCGCTTACTTCCACTTGTAAACCTGAAGGCCTTTGAGGTGACGGACGAAGAGTTCGTCGTCGCAAACGGCGAGGTGGGCCCAAGTGGGTGGGGTGTCGAGGTCGATTTGTGAGCGGAGCTTGAAGGCTTTCGGATTGGCCTCGATGTCGAGGAGAATGCCACGTTGGTCGAGGGCGAGGATGCGATTGCCTTGGGTGACCATGGAGCAATATTCGCCAAATTTTTCTTCGGAGCTCCAGAGGGTTTTTCCGGTTTTGGGGTCGAGACAGTGAAACTTCTTATCGCGACCGTGGAGGTAGATTTTTCCGTCGATGACAACGGGTGAGGACATGTAGCCCTCGCGTTTAACGTCATTCCAAAGTTGGGTGGCGACGAGGAATTTGTCCTTCTTGCCGATGTCGTAGAGGAAGGATCCACCGCCGTAGGTTGCGGTGAAAATCTTATCGCCGATAGGGGTGGGTGGGAGGATGTTCATACCACGGAAGGCTTTGACCGGCATGGTCCAAACAGGTTTGCCGTTGGAGGGCAGAATACCTCCCAGCATGCTGCGGGACTGGACGAGGATCTGGTCGACGCCATGGATCTTGGCGCGCTTGGGTGATGAAAAGGCACTCCCGAACATGGCGCGTTCGTCGGCGAGGGCCTGCCAGACCGTAGTGCCATCGCTTTTCTTGATCTTTCTGAGGGCGGTACCGACTTGAACGTAGATGTGGTCGTCATCCAGGAGTGGTGAGGAGACGAAGCCGAATGAGGGGAGGGGGGTTTTTTCCTCCTTGGGGTAGTCACGACGCCATTTTTCCTTACCGGTCTCGAGATCGAGGGCGACGAGGACGTCGCGCATTCCTCCGACGAAGAGGGTTTTGCCATCAGTGGCGGGGGTGGAGCGGACCCAGGAACCGTTTTTGGCGGCGTAGAAAGGGACCTTCATGGCTCCGTCCCAGTCGGTGTCCCAAGCTTGTTTGCCTGTTTTGCGATCAAAAGCGCGGACGATCTCCTCCTTCTTACTTTTGGTTTCTACGGTGAAGACCTTTCCGCCAGCCACAATGGGGCTGGAATATCCCTCGGCGAGATCGACTGACCAGGCGAGTTTCAGGTTGTCTTTGGTGAGAGTTTTGGGCCAGGGCGGGGCTTTCTCGTGAACCCGGCCATCCCGGGTGGGCCCGCGCCATTGGGTCCAATCCGCAGCGGGTAGAAAAGGGGAAGAGAGGGCGAGAATCGCCAAGGCGCTTTTGATCATAAATAACAATGTGGTGCCAAATCGATGGTTCGCAAGTCAGACGGAGTGAAATTTTTGGGAACCGGTGAGCGTTTCCCTTAGAGATTATGAAAAAAGCAATATGGACTCTGGCACTGGCGGTTACGATTTCCGTGGCTCCAGGCGAGGAAAAATGGGTGCCAATCTTTGATGGCGAGTCGCTGAAGGGGTGGACGAACTCCAAGGGGGGCGAGGTCAAGGAGGGAGCCTGGGTCGCCGAGAAGGGCGTGCTTCATCGCAAGGGTAAGGGCGGTGATCTATACACCGCAAAGGAATACGCGGATTTTGAATTCCGTTGGGAGTGGAAGATTTCACCGAAGGGAAACAGTGGCGTGAAATACCGGGTGACGAAATACGGGTCGGCAAATCTCGGGCCGGAATATCAAGTCCTTGATGACGAACATCCCGATGGGAAAACGAATGTCAAACGGCAGGCTTCTGCTCTTTATGATCTCTTCCAGCCCGGCGAGAAAAGGAAGTTAAAGCCCGTGGGTGAATGGAATACTTCCATGGTCGTGGTGAAGGGCAAACATCTGCAGCACTATCTCAATAGCGAGTTGGTGGTCGATGTGGTGGTGGGCAGTGACCGTTGGAATGAGGCCTATAAGAAGTCCAAATTTAAGGGGAAGGAGAACTTTGCGCACAATCCCAGCGGTCGCATTTTCCTACAAGATCACGGGGACGAGGTTTGGTACCGAAAGCTCGAGATCAAGGAACTGAAATAATTTCCGGTAAACGGTTTAAAGAAAAACGGCTTCCATCCGAGCGGATGGGAGCCGTTTTTGTTTGAGGAAAGGTGGCCTATTCAGCGACGGTCACCCGGAAGTAGGCTTCCGTGGGATTTCCAATATCGGTGAGGTCAAAGTCACCGGAACTTGTTCGGGTGGCAGGTGCTGCTTCGGCCGGGAAGGTGATGCCCAGATCGGTCCAGGTGACGAAATCAAGGCTGAACTGAATACGGTAGCTCTTACCTGGAACGCTTGACCAAGTCGTGCTCACGGTTGTGCCGTCGAGGGTATAGTCCGTGATGCGGAGGTTGGAGAAGGCATCATTGGCGGCGGTCCCGGCGAGGAACTCGGCGTAGTTGGATTGTCCATCGGCATCGAGATCGGTATCGCGGTCCGAGGCGTCATCGGGATTGAGACCATTGCTGATTTCGTAGTCGTCCGGGATGTCATCAGCGTCTCTGTCTCCGGCACTTGGTGTCGTTGAAAAGAGAATATTGCTGACCACGAAGCTTTCATTGCCGGCCGCGCCCTGGCCGGTGATGACGAGGAAGACCTCCTCGGCTTCCGCAGGAATCTCCGCGTTGAGCGCGAAGCCGTTGCCGGTCGTGGCGGAGGCGGGAAGGCCATTGGAATTGAACTCATCGCGCTCGCGGTTGGCATTGTAGTTCTCGGCATTGGTGGTGTAGACGGCATCGGTTTGAAGGTCGGTGCCGGGGGTTCCGCTATAGCCGTTGATGAATCCGTTGGCGGGGCCATTAGCTCCGGCTGTCGTGCCGGTGGTGGCAGGACTGCCGTCGCCAGTGTCATAGGGAGAGACCAGGTTGACGATGAATACGGTGTCATCCACGCGGTAGAAAAGTTCGGCCCGGAAGCGGTCACCTGTTTCGAAATTCGAGGCGGTGCTGGTTTCGGCAGCGCGCATCACAGCTGAGAAGTAGACGGTGTCCTGAGTGGAAAGGTCGATTGTTTCCGAGACGACCTCGGCAAGGAGGTTTCCGTTGTTCCCGTAAGTCAGGGTGCGGGCGGTGTCATCGTTTTCCCAAGTTGGAGAAGGAGCGATGGTGGTGCTGGTGGTGATGTCCGTAAGTTCGCCGGAGAGGTCGCTTTGTCCGAGGAGGTAGCGTCCCGGAATACTAATCGTGAAGGTTTGTTTCACGTTGCGGTAGCTCACATCGATGACTTCGATCGAGAGATCCCCCTGAACCAGAGGCGCTGGAACGGTGAAGGAAATCGTGCCAAAATCTCCGGAGGTGGGTGCCACGCTGGTGGTATTGATCTTCCAGCCGGGGCCTCCGTTGGTGCCGGCGATGTCGACCTCAAAAGTGAGGGTGTCGTCGTCAAAACCAGGTCCGTTTTCGACCCGCGTGATATTGAGCGGAGCTGATACGGTGAGAGTAGGATCATCCAGGGCGATGGGGATGCTGACGGTTTTGGTGGGGTCATCGCCGTCGGCCACGATCACGGTAATGGGAGTCCGGAACGGGCGGAAGGGCCCAAAGGTAACGGGGTTGGTGTCGGTGTAGAGGCCTGATGCAGGGATCTCGTTGCTGGTCCATCCGGTGCTGGCACCGAGGTTCGCCGGAGTGATGATGAAGTCCGAGGTGAAGACATCATCGCCAGGATCGGCAGTGCCTTTGTTGTCGTAGACCGCGGGGCGGGCATAGGCCTGAAGTTCCGCCGGAGCTGGACTGATACCAAGGTCGGTGATGGTGAAATTTTCGCTGTTGGAGTTATTGACGGCTTGGATCACGACACTGGCGGAATTGATCTCGGCGGGGATGATTTGATTCAGCGATCTCGTGAAGGTGCCGGCCCCGTTGGCGAGTTCATCGGCTGCGAGGATGCCATCGCGGATGATGGTATCGTGACGGTCAATCAGGGTGACGGGATTGTCGGTATCTCCATCGAGAATGAGGTAGGCGACGAACTGGTCAAATTCTTCGTTTCCGCTGCTGCTATCGATGATCGTAAGCGTGCTGGTGAATTGGACGTCGGGCTGGCCGGTGAGATCAATCTCGGACGAAGTGATGGTGTAGAGTTTATCGGGGTCGCCGGGGTTATTGAGCGAGAAAGCGGAGGTGGTTTCATCAAAAATCCAACCAGGGAAGTCGAGATTCCCCGTGGTCAGGATGGGTGTGGCAGTGATGGTGTTGGACCCGATGATCCGTTGGGGAAGAACCTCCAGTGTGGTGGTGCAAGTCGCGTCTGTGGAGTCGGCAATTTCCAGAAGCAAGTTGCCTTCGGAGAATTCGGCGATTGGGATTCCGGGAAGGGTGACCGGAGTATTATAAGCTCCGGTGAATCCCTCAAGAGAGCTGCCGGGCGGACCGGTGACGACCCAGGTGGGAGCCGCGGTTCCTTCGGAAGCGATGGTGACTTGAGTGCTGATGGTGTCATCGGAGAGATCTGCCGGGGTTCCCTGGAGGTCACGGGACGAGACGCCTGCGGATCCGGTGATGATGCAGCTGACGACCTCGGTGTTGAATTGCAGCGCCATGGCCAGGTCGGAGCTGGTAGGGCTCGTGTTGTGGACTGAAACGGCGAGGGTGTGGAGGCCGGGACTGAGTCGGGCAAGGCTCTTCACGACAGTCGCATTACTCGTGATGGCAGGGTCGACCACGGTATTCCCACCGGTGCGGGTTCCGGGGGCCAGGGTGAGGTCTGCGGTGCGGATCTCGGACTCGGTGTTGGCACTTCCTGCTGTTCTCAATTGGTAGTCATCGAGAGCGCCTTGGGCGAGGTTGACCTCAAGGATCAGCTCTCCGTCCAAATACACAAAAGCTCCGTCATCGAGGATGTAGCGGATTGATGGGGTGATATAGAAATCGCCATCATCAGGGACGGTGAAAGTCGTCCGGAAGTAGCCGGTGAAGCGCTCACCGCTGGTGGGAGTGGTGAGGTTTGTTCCCAGGTTAAAAAATTCCGGGGTGGGGTTTTCGGTCGTGTAGCCGAGAGGGCCATAGCCCAGCGGGCCGGGTCCGGTCCCGGCCTCGAATCCGATGCCGCCGGTGGTGAATGATGGGCCTGTGTAGGTGGCGTCGAACTCAGCTGCGGATGCAAACCAAGGGGTGGTGCCCTCGGGATGAGGGGTGGTGGTGCCGGATCCGGCAGGCAGGGCACCTGCAGTGGGGTGGAAGTAGTTCCAGGATTGCTCCCAGTCTGTGAGGGTGGTTTGCGCTCCGGCGCCGCTAGAAAGAAAGGTCAGGAGCAATGCTGCGGGGACCGAATATGGGGGTGATTTCATGAGCTTGTTTTTACAAAAGATGTGAGAGCCGCGGAGGGGGCCGGGAGGGAAAGTTTACAGCCATTGTATTGTTTAATGCCAATCGAATATCGAAAAATCGCCATCTGTGATCGTTGTTTCTATTGTCCAAAGAATGCCAAGTTTTAACTTGGGGTCAGATTTGGGGGGTGTTACTTCATGCGAACCATGAGAAGAAATGTCTGTTTTTTGCTTTCCGGTTCAATGGCTATCTGTAGTGCAAGATACCTTGGGCTTGTGGCGTTTTGATGATGTTGGTGCGGTTGAGGGACAGACTGCGATTAATGCGGTGAATCAGGAATCACCGGGAGTTCTTGATGCTCCAGTGGCAAATGGGAATCCGGTCTATTCGACCGATGTTCCTGCTGCTGAGATCTTTGACCCGATGAGTGAGACCACCTACCCCAACGTCTTCTCGATGGATGTCACGGCCGCGAATTCCCAGTTTTTGACTGAGAACGCCAGCTCCCTCGACAGTTCGTTTACTCTCGAATTTTTTGTGAAGTACATCGGCGAGCCCGGTAGCTACGAGAATATTTTCCGTCGCCGGGAAACGTCCGATTTGGGTTGGCAGGTCGACTTTGACCATGCTGCCAATGCCGATTTCGGGAAAATCCGATCCCGGTGGGACACCCCGGCTGGTCCTCCAGATAATCTCGCGGAGGCGGGTATCGATGAAAATGTCAACTTCGTCCTCCGGCCCCAGACCAACAGTGACAGCCTCAAGGTGTATATCGACACGGGAGCCAAGGATGCTGCCGGGGTGGATGTCGGTCCCCAAAATACCGGAAAGGTCGTCGACTATGTCTTCGATGCCGCGAGTGCTAATCCCAATGAGACGGATGTCTCCCTACAAGGTGATGGTATCAATGATGTTCCGGAATGGCATCACGTGGCCCTTACCTTCGATGAGACGACCGGAGAGATCAGCCTTTATTTCGACTACCGCTTGGCTCAAACCCGCACCCTCAGTGATTCCGAGGCAGATGGATACACTCATCCGGCCGCCGGATTGGCCTTTGGAAAGCTCTCCGGCAATGAAGGAGGTCTTCTTCTTGACGAATTACGCTACTCAAACGTGATCCTCTCCGCAGGTGAGTTTCTGAGGGAAGCTGGAGAGGTAACCACCGAGGTCATCGGGCACTGGAGGTTCGACGAAGACGAGGCTGCCGACGGAGGAGACATCATCACTGCGCTGAATTCCGCTTCCGATCTGAACAATGCCACCCCTGGGAACGGAACTCCCGCCTATTCCTCTGATATTCCCGCTCCTATCATCTATGATCCCTTGACGGACACGAATCTCACCAATCGGTTTTCGTTCGATGCCTCGACTGCGAATTCCCGGCTTCGTGTTGAGAATGACCCCGCGCTTAACACCTCGTTTACTTTGGAGTTTTTCATGAAAATGATAGGAGAGCCCGGTGGATATCAATCATTTGTTCGCCGCCAACAAGGTGCCGATCTTCGCTGGCAAATCGACTTTGATCATGGCAACATGGGCGCTTTCGGGCGCCTGCGGACACGCTTTGATACCCCGGCTGCCGAGGAAGGGGTGAATGAAAATAGCAACTTTGTGCTTGGGCCGATTGGAGGTGCGAATATTCCAGACCCGCTCCGTTTGTGGATCGATACCGATCCCGGTGATGGAATGAGCGCCAGTTACGACGACCCGACAGATTGGTCTCTCGACGGAGATGCTCTCAACGACAGTCCAACCTGGCACCATGCGGCCATCACCTTTGATGAAGAAACCGGTGAGATTAGTTTTTATTACGACTATGACCTCATGCAAACCCGCACTCTCTCCGATAGCGAGGGCGATGGCTACACCCACCCGGACGCCTTTCTCGAATTTGGCAAACTCTCGGGTGGCGACTACGGCATGCTCATTGACGAACTTCGTTTTTCCGGTGACATCATTCTTCCCTTCCAGTTTCTCCAAACCGAGGTTCCTCCGGCGTCCGGTCTGGCGATTTCGGATATCGTGATTGATTCTGCAACAGGCAATTCCACCATTACGTGGACGTCGACCGCCGGGGAGCAATACACCGTTCAGCGTTCGACCGATCTCATCAATTGGACTGACTTATCCGACGATGAAATTGCAGACGGTCCCGCCACTTCTTACACCGATTCGTTTCCTCCGCAGGACGCGCCCCAAGTCTTATACCGGGTGATGGAAAATTAAGCGGTCCATCATTTCCTCTTGCACTTCCCGCGTTGTGCGGCCCGTTTCCAGCGAGCTCAAGTCCATTGTGCTTCAGGACTATACGGGCCTTTTTGAAAGATCCCGCTGGTCTCGTGTCCATGCTGCTGAAAGATTACGCCCCGTAATCACGAACTAACTTACTTCATGAAGCGTCTCCTGCCACTCCTCCTCGCGATCGCGGCTTTTGGTTCCCTCTTCCTCGCCAATGGGCAGGAAAAGGAAATCTCGCCCGATAAGCCCGTCCGTCCTCTCAAAGCCCTCCTTATTGCCGGCGGATGCTGTCACGACTACGCCAAGCAGCACGAGATCCTCTTCAAAGGCATCCAGGAACGCGCCAACGTCCGCGTCGATGTCATGTGGACGGGCGATAAGTCGACCAATCCTCCCCTCCCACTCTACGACGATCCCGACTGGGCCAAGGGCTACGACATCATCATCCACGATGAATGCGCCGCCAATAACAAGGACCTCAAGGTCATGGAGAGCATCCTCGCCGTCCACAAAACGATCCCCGCCGTCCACCTCCACTGCGCGATGCATTCCTTCCGCAATGGCACCGATCAATGGGCCAAGCACCTCGGCCTCCACTCCACCGGCCACGGCCCGCAGAAGCCGCTCGAGGTCACCTACACCAACCCGGACCATCCGATCACCAAGACGCTCGAGAACTGGGTCACAAAAAACGAAGAGCTTTATAACAACAAAAAACTCTACGATGCCGAGCCCCTCGCCCTCGCCACTCAGAAAAACGGCGACCGCGAAAGCACCGCCATCGTCGCCTGGACCAACATCAAGCAAGGCGCTCCTTCCTTCTCCACCACCATCGGGCACAACACCTACACTGTTGAAGATCCCCGCTATCTCGATCTCGTCACCCGTGGCCTCCTTTGGGCCGCCGGACAGCTCAATGATGACTACCTCAAGCCCTACACCGGATCGAACGTCATCACCGAGATGACCGCCACGGTGAAGCCGGTCACCGAAGTCAAGCCACCCAAGGACGCCACCATGGTCAAGGTCACCGCGAAAAACGTGCAGACGGACGCCGGGCACTTCCCCTGGAAAGCAATCGATGGCGACGAGACAAGCCGCTGGACCGGTAACGGCCCCGCCATGCCAAACTGGCTCCAACTCGAATTTGAAGACCCCACCACCGTTACCTCGGCCGAGATCCTTTGGGAGAAACGCGACAATTGGTATCAGTATAAAATCGAAACCTCCGTTGACGGCAAAGCCTGGACCATGGCTCACGACGGTTCAAAAAATCAGCGCAGATCCGATACCAGGGACAGCTTCAAAGCCGAGAAGACCAAGTTCCTCCGCGTCACCGTCCTCAAGCAGGAGCACGGTCAATGGCCGGCCATCTGGGAACTCAAACTCAACGGAGAAAAAGGCCCTCTCAAACTCTTTCCGATTTTCAAGAAAGGCGAAGGTCCAAAGGGAAAAGTCAGCGGCAAAGGCCTTGAAAAATCCGGCAATATCAAGCCCTTCATTCCCAAGCTCACTCCTGCCGAAGAGCAAGCCATTCTTAAGGACGCCTCCGTCCCCGAGGGTTTCGAGATGACCCTCTTCTCCTCCTGGCAAACCGCCAACTATCCCGTTTATGTCGCCGCCGCTCCCGGTGGAGATCTTTACGTTTCATCTGATGGCAATGGCTCCCTCGGCCGTCAGGCCAATCGCGGCCGTGTCCTCCGTCTCCGCGACACCGACCAGGATGGCCGTGCCGATGAAGTGACCGAGTTCGTCCGCGACATCGACTCGCCCCGTGGCCTCATCTGGGATCACGACCGCCTCTACCTCCTTCACCCGCCGCATATCTCCGTCTTCTTTGACCGCGATCACGATGGCGTCGCCGAGGAATCCAAACGCCTCATCTCCGATATCGCCTTCGGCTTCAAGGACCGCCCCGCCGACCACACCACCAACGGCCTCGAAATGGGCATCGATGGCTGGATCTACATCGCAGGTGGTGATTTCGGTTTCGTGAAAGCCACCGGCACCGATGGTCGCACCCTGCAGCATCGTGGAGGTGGTGTCATTCGCTTCCGACCCGATGGCTCGGGTCTCGAGATTTTTTCAACGGGCACCCGCAATATCCTCGGCACCCCCATGTCGCCCACCCTCGACATGTTCGCCCGTGACAACACCAACGATGGTGGCGGCTGGGATGTCCGCTTCCACCACTTCACCGGCCTGAGTGATCACGGCTACCCGCGCCTTTATAAGAACTTTGAGAAAGAGCACATCCAGCCCCTCGCCGACTACGGTGGTGGCTCCGGCTGCGGCTCCGTTTACATTCATGAGCCCGGCTTCCCCGATGAGTGGAACAAGGCCCCTTTCACCTGTGACTGGGGCAAGGCCGGCCTCTTCCGCCATACCGTGCAACCTTACGGTGCCACCTTCAAGGAGACCGCTGCGCCGGAGAAATTCATCAAGGTGACCCGCCCCACCGATGCTGATGTCGATGGCATGTCCGCCGTCTATCAAGCCTCGTGGAAAGGCCCCGCGACCTTCGGCTGGGCCGGACCGGATCAAGGTTACATTGTCCGTGTCACTCCAAAGGGCTACAAGCCCGAGCCGATACCGGACTTTGATAAGATGAGCGACAAGGAACTTGTTGCAGCTCTCAATTCGCCTTCGCACATCCGCACCCTCGCCGCACAGCGGGCTTTACTGCGACGTGACAAAAACGAGGACGTCAAAAAGGCCCTCTTCCAAATCTTTGCCGATGAGAAGGCTCCTTTAAAAACACGAATTGCCTCTCTTTACATCATTACCCAAAGCTTCCCAAAGATGCTCGTTTTTTCAACGGCGACGGGTTCTATCGGTCCGTATTTGGTGCGTGCGTTGGCAGATGTTTCTCCCTCGGAAGGATCAATGATCTCGTCGCTCCTCATCGTTGCGATGAGCGAAACGGACAAACCTCGTCAGGTGTTGGAAGCGATGATTACGACTGCTCGTCTCGGTCTGCAAGAGGTTGCGCCCCAAGTCGCCAATCACCTGTCCTCGGCCGACCCCGTCATCCGCCACACCGCTTACCGTGCCTTGGCAAAGATGTCGGCGCACGAAGCGGCATTTTCCAAGATCGATTCGGACGACGAACTCACCCGCAAGGCCGCCGCATGGGCTCTCATGCGCATGCACAAGGTCGAGGTCGTTGACGGACTCATCAAGTGTCTCGCTTCCGAAAAAGACCTCGCGAAGCGCCGCCCTCTTCTCTCCACCCTTGCGCGTCTCTACCACACCGAAGCCGAGTGGCAGGGCGACTCCTGGGGCACCCGTCCCGACACGCGCGGCCCCTACTACCAACTCGCGACCTGGGCGCAATCCGAGCGCATTGTCAAAACTTTGAAGACCATCCTCAAAGAGGCATCCGCCGAGGAAGCAGCCTTCATCATTACCAAGCTGAACAAGAACCGCATCCCCGCCAATGATGCCCTCGACCGCATCATCGATCTTGCTCTGAAGGACGATAAACTCATCCCCGTCGCGATCACTCAGCTCGCTTCCGCCGGCAACGTGCCCGCCCGTGCCATTCCACTTGTCATCAAGGGAGCCCGCACTTTCGAGTCCGGTCCCGCCGCTCATGCCGATGCCGTGAAAATTCTCGGGCAGAGCGACCACCCTGAGGCCATCGCCGCCTCCATTCAGGCTCTCATCAATATCAGCAAAGTGAAAGGCGCGGGCAAGCAATCCGGAGCCGCCCGGAATTATTTCCTCAAGGCTCCCAAGCTTGAGAATCACCACCTTGCTCTCGAAACATTGGCCGCTGGGAAGGCGGGCACTCCCGCAGGAAACTGGGCCACCATGGCCGTGGTCCAACTCGCGTCCCGTAAGGGTGGCTCGCCCGAGTCGCGCGAGATGTCGCAGAAGGCCATCGACAAGGGTTGGTCCGATTCCAAACAAAAAATCGCTTTCATCAACGCGGCCCGTGACCTCCGCAGTCCGCTGCTCAACGACCGCATCCGTGTTGCCCTCAGTGACCCCGACAAAGCAGTCGCGAAAGCCGCCAAGGATGCCGCCGGTCGCCTCAAAATCCAAGCTCCCGGAGCCGACAAAACTCCCAAGATCGCCACCCTCAAACCAGCGGAGGCCTTGAAGAAAATTACCGCTCACAAAGGTGACGTTTCACTCGGGCAAGCGGTCTTTGCGAGAGCGACCTGCAATGCCTGCCACACCGTTTCGCAGGACGAAAAACAGAAAGGCCCTTACCTTGGCAATATCGCGGAAACCTATCGCCGTAACGAACTCGCTGAATCCATCTTGGTTCCCAACAAAACGATCGCCCAGGGTTTCGCCACCAACGTCTTCACCTTGCAGAATGAAAAGTCATTCGTCGGATTTGTCACTGACGAAGCCGGAGATACCGTCTCGATCCGTGACATTGCCAGCACGGAACACAGCTTTAAAAAATCTGAAATCAAAGACCGCTCGACGCTTCCGACCTCGCTCATGCCCCCGGGACTCATGGCCGGGTTCACCGTCCACGAAATGGCGAGCCTCCTCGACTACCTCGAGTCGTTGGTGAAAAAATAGGGAGCATGGGCCTTTTATCCGCGCTCCTTACGTCTGATGTTTGACGAGTGAGGCGAGGGGCAGGATTCCATCGTGGGCCCAGAGCGCCGGAGGGGATTGGGCTTCGCCGAGTGGGAAGATTCTGGGGGACGGGAGGTCGCTTCGTTTGGTGAAAGGGTAAAGTCCTGTCTCTTATACACATCTGACGCTGCCGACGATCTACTCTGTGTAGAT
>OJIS01000218.1_pt1 | contig 20765 bp, 16 predicted proteins | sample 1595671 | NCBI WGS metagenome assembly OJIS01 (sample SAMN05416814, study PRJEB24817) | seawater metagenome | isolation source: Sea water | place: Canada:Atlantic | collected 2013-07 | reverse complement strand
AGATCAGCCTCGGTCTCGTGGGCTCGGAGATGTGTATAAGAGACAGGGGTGGGGGCGGTCCTTGTCCCGTGAAACGATGGTTTCGTAGGGAATGAACCAGTTGTTGCCGCGGCAGCGTTTGTCCTCACCCCCGGTGTGCCCCCAGCGCGCGATGTTTGATTTATCAGCGTATTCGACTCCGGCAGCCCGGCGTTCGAGTGGAACCTTGCCGGTTTTGGTGAGGTGAAAAAGGTATTCGTGGCAATCGTTGACGAAGCGCTTGGAATTGATGGGTTTGAAGTGGCCGGCGGAGATGGTTTCGCCTTTGCGAGTCTTGACGCTGATCGACTTGATCCAGTGAAAGGTGTTTTGGAGGATGAAGCCCGGTTCCCCTCCGGTGAGAGCGAGGATGATTTGGTGGGGAAGGAGCGGGTCGGCGGGAGCGGCCCCGATGTTGAGGAAAAATGAGGCCTCATCGGACATGAGTCGGTGGACTTCCCCGGCCCATTGTTGGCACCAGGTGATGAAGGAGTCGCGATCGAGGCTGTCATCGTAGGTTCCGTAATCGATTCCGATATTGTAAGGCGGGGAAGTGACGACAAGGTCCACGGACGCTGCGGGCATCTGCTTCATGCCTTCGAGGCAGTCCATTTGACGAAGTTCAATCACGCCGGAGATTCAGCTTAGGAGGAAAAATTTCAAACATTCGTTTGAAAAAACCAGAAAGTCATTTAAACGCTTGTTTGAAAATGATGGCGACCTCCGACAATGTGACCGGGACGAAGCTGGCCTTGCTTGAGGCGGCCTCGACCTTGTTCGCGGAAAAGGGGTTTGAGGTGGTGTCGGTTCGTGAGATCACGGGACTGGCCAAAGCGAATGTGGCCTCGGTTAAATACCACTTTGGGTCGCGGGAGGGATTGATCGACGCGGTCGTGGTCAGAATGGCGAAGCCGGTGAACGACGAACGGATGCGCCGGATCGATGCCTTGGAAGAAAGGGGAGGGGCGACGGTGAGGGATCTCTTGGTGGCGTTCTTTGAACCTCTGTTCTCGCAAATTCAAAGCAGCCCGCTGAGCGAGAAGCTCTTTGTCAAATTGATGGGGCGTGTCGTGGGGGATCGGCCCTATGAATTTCCGGATGAGGTCATGGGGCAGTTTCGCGAGGTGGCGGGGCGATTTGTTCCTGCCTTCATGGTCACCTGTCCGGGGCTCACGGCGGAGGATGTGTTTTGGCGCATCCACTTCTCATTCGGGGTTCTCTCCAACACCCTGACCCATGGAGAGCTCGTGAAGAAAATCAGTGCCGGGAAAGTCGGCGACGAAAAATTAACCATCACTCTCAAGCGGGTCATCGACTTCTGCGAAGCAGGCTTTCAACAATGAAATCAATTTTTCCTATTATTGCGCTGGTACTTGTCGGGTGTTCAGCCGATCCTCCGGAGAACGGCCTTAATGAAAAAATTCCTAAAAGTTTTCCGGTCAGATGGGCTGCGACTCCGGAGGCGCAGGCGGGAATTGATTCCCACTGGGTCGGGCATATTGGTGGATCAAAGGCTGAGTCGCTGGTAAACGAAGCTTTTCGGAAAAATCCCGATATGAGAGTGGCGGCCGAGCGGGTGAGCCGGGCGGTCGCGGCAGCTGCGACGGCAGGTGCCGCGATGAACCCTCAGATCACAGCCGGACTGAACGCAAATCGGCAGGAGCAGATTTTTGTGGGTTTGCCGATCGGAGATGGCAATGGAATCCCTTCTGCTATTTTTGAGAATTTTGGGGCCAATTTTACCGTTGCCTGGGAGCCTGATGTTTGGGGGTATCGCCGCGCGGGGCAAGCTGCACTCAAGGCCGATGCTCAAGCGGAATGGAATGCCTGGCGTGCCGCCCGGGCTTCCCTGGCAGCCCAAGTGATGAGATCATGGCTTGCGCTGGCGGAGGCAAACGAGCAGATCGGTTTGGCCATGGAAACGCAGGAGTTGCTGAAATCTACGAAAGATATCGTACTGGATCGTTTTAATAATGCCTTGGCGGCAGATGGCGGTTCGGCCGCCGAGGTTCGTTTGGCTGAGAGTGAGATGGCGACAAACGAGGCTTTGACTGCCCAGAGACAAGGTGAGCAGGCCCAGGCTCTCCGCCAGCTTGAGGTCCTCCTCGGACGCTATCCCAGGGGGACGATTGCGAATGCGGTTCGATTGCCCAAGATCCCTAAGAGGCCGCCCGCCGGCTTGCCTTCCGAGCTTCTTTTACGCCGACCTGACATTCTCGAAGCGGAGCGTCGCTTTGCCTCGACAGAGAGTCTCGTGAAACAGGCCAATCTGGCTTTCTACCCGAGCTTCTCGATCACCGGGACCGCCGGGGCGTCCACGGAAGTCTTTCGCCGGATTTTCAATTCCGACTTTGGCGTGTGGTCGCTGGCGGGAGGTCTTACCCAGTCAATTTGGGCCGGGGGGCAGTTGAAGAGCGAGAAGACTCGAATCACAAGCAATATGCGGTCCAATTTGGCGAAGCTTCAAAGCACGGTTATGAAGGCCTTTGGTGAAGTGGAGCAAGCGCTGGCGGCCGAGCGGTTTTTGATGGCTCGTGAGGCGGCGATTTCGAAGGCTCTGAAGTCAGCCGAGGAGGCTTCCGATGCCGCAGCATCTGAATATTCCAGTGGCATCGGCGATGCTCTCACCTTGATCACAGCCCAGGGGAATCGCATCGCCCTCGCTTCCCAAAAGGTCACCTTAAAGAGACTGATCCTTGATAACCGAATTACTCTTCACCTCGCCCTTGGCGGAGATTACAAGCCCCGGAAATAAGACCTATGAAAACTGTCATCACTTCGATCATTGTCATCGCGCTCGTCGGTGGCGCCACCTTCACTGGAATCAAGATTCTGGAGAAGAACGCGCCCGAGGCGGAGAGTAAGGTGCGGGTCGAGAAGCCTCCGGTTGTTGTAGTTGCGATTGCCCGTAAAGAGGATCTGAATTTTCCACTGACCAGCGAAGGAGTGGTGAGGGCTAGTCGTGATACCATCCTCTCGGCTCAAGTGGCCGGCCAAATTGTAGACGTGGACCCGAAGTTCGAAGTTGGGGCGACTTTCAAGGAGGGAGAGGTCATCGCGAAAATTGATCGAGTGAATTTCGAGGCTGCAGAGGCGCAGGCCCAATCGACCTTGGCCGATGCAAAACTCAATTTGGTTCAGGAGAAGGCCAGGGCAGATCAATCCGCACGCGATTGGAGAAAAATTGGGGGAGGTAAAGTGGCGACCGATCTTGTCTTGCGTGTTCCCTTTATGGAGAGTGCCCGGGCCCGGGTGCTGGCGGCGGAAAAGGCTCTCGAGCTTGCGGAAGAGGACCTGAGACGGACTGAGATTAAGGCACCTTTTAATTGCCGGGTTCGTGCGGTGAATCTCAATCGCGGTGCGACCGTGGCTCCGGGATCACAGCTTGGAACGATCTACGACGACCAAAATTTAACGATTCGATTGCCCTTCTCTATGGATGACTATGCGCAGATTCCCGATAAATCGGAGATCAAGCTCTTCACGACCATCAGTGGCCAGCTTTATGAGTGGGATGCAAAGATGATGTGGGAACTGGGGGAGGTCGATCAGTCCACGCTCTCGGCATACGTTCTTGCGAAGGTGACTGAGAATTCCGACCAATCCCGGCGCTTTCGCTTGCCCGTGCCTGGCATTTTCGTGAACGCCAGACTTAAGGGCGCGGCCCTGCCCGGGGTGGTGGGAGTGCCTCGCTCTGCGGTTCGCGGGAGGAATCAGGTCTTTGTTCTGAATGAGGAAAGTAAGCTGGAAATCCGGGAGTTGACCATCGCCCGTAGCACGGCGACAAACGTTTATACGACCCAGGGCATTGAGCATGGTGAGGAAGTTATTTTGACGAAGCTGGAGATGCCCGTCGCCGGAATGATCCTGAAAAAATCGGTGGCAAAAGACGCGGACGAGTCCGGGGCAATCACGATCCCAAACTAGGACCATGGAAAAAATCATCAAATGGTTCAGCGGCAATCATGTCGCGGCGAACTTCCTCATGCTCATGGTTCTGATAGCCGGCTTTGTGGCGTGGTTCCAGCTTCGCAAGGAGGTCTTTCCCGAGACTTCGTTTGACGCGGTCATTGTCAATGTTCCCTATCCCAATGCGACGCCCGAAGAGGTGACAAACGGGGTGATCATTCCCATCGAAGAAGCGATTGCCGACGTTGAGGGGGTGAAGCGGGTGACCTCAACGGCGAATCGTAACCTTGGAGCGCTCACCATCGAGGTCGAAACCGGTTATGAAACCAGGAATGTCATGGGCGATGTTCAGACCAAAGTGGATGCCATTGACAACTTTGCGGACAGTGCCGAGGAGCCGGTCTTCGAGGAACTGGTGGTGAATCGTCAGATCCTCAGCCTCGCCATCACGGCGGAGACCGATGAAGCAAGTCTTCGTGAGTATGCCGAGAAGGTTCGCGATGGATTGCTGAACTACGAGCAGCCTGTTCCGAAAACCCGGCAGGAAAAATTCGCAGCCTTTTTTAAGGCTCCCGGAGAGGTGATCCAGTCTTTCCTGAAAGGCCGGGAGACGATCAAGAAGGTGGAGCTGGCTTCGGTGAGGCCATACGAGATTTCCATCGAAGTTCCCGAGGATAACTTGCGGCAGTATAATCTAACCTTACAGGAAGTTGCGATGGCGGTTCGGAGCGCCTCGCTGGATCTGCCCAGTGGGTCGGTGAAGACGGCATCGGGAGAGATTGTGGTGCGGGCTGTGGGACGGAAGTATCGCGGTGAGGAATTTCGCGGGATCACGGTGAAGAAACTTCCCGATGGTTCTGAACTCAAGTTGAGTCAAATCGCGGAAGTGATCGATGGTTTCGAGGATACCGAGTTGGTCTCGACTTTTAACGGCCGTTCCGCAGTTGTTCTTCACGTTTTCCGGGTCGCCGAGCAGGATACCTTGACGATTGCGAATTTAGCCCGGGAATATATCGAATCACTGGAGCAGCCCGAGGGCGTTGAGGTCGCGGTGTGGAATGATACCAGTTTGATTTTGAAGGGTCGCCTGAATCTCTTGAAGAGAAATATCGGATTGGGATTGGTTCTAGTTCTCGTCGTACTTGCGATGTTTCTCAGGCCCAGTCTGGCTTTTCTGGTGGCGCTTGGAATTCCGGTCTCGTTTGCCGGTGGTCTGTGGTTGATGCCGGATCTGGGGATCTCCATCAATATGATATCGGCTTTTGCCTTCATCCTCGTTTTGGGGATTGTTGTCGATGATGCCATTGTGGTGGGGGAGAATGTTTACACCCGGATTCAGGCCGGAGAACATCCGCGCGAGGCCAGTTGGAAGGGGACCCACGAGGTGGGCGTGGTCGTGATTTTTGGAATTCTTACCACCATGACGGCCTTCACTCCGATGCTCGGTCTGAGCGGGGTGAGCGGCAAGATTTGGCCAAACATTCCCTTGGTGGTGATCCCGGTTCTTGGTTTTTCGCTTCTTCAATCGAAGTTTGTTTTGCCGGCCCACCTGGCGCTTTTGAAACCCCACTCGGACACGCCCAGCAAGAATCCAATATTCAAGTTGCAAGGAGCGATCGCGGGCGGGTTGGAGCGGTTTGTGAAGGCGATCTACACTCCATTTTTGAATTTTTGTCTACAGTGGCGCTATGCCGTGTGGATCATTTTTTTCGGTCTCGTGGCGATCTCAGTGAACCTCGTCAAAACCGGGTGGGTTCCATTTCAATTCTTTCCCAAAGTGGAAGGTGAGATTCTTTCAGCCAAGCTCGAGATGCCTCTTGGTGCTCCTTTTGCCGAAACCGAGCGAGTGGTCAGGAAACTTGAGAAGGCCGCGCTGGAGCTGGGGGCAACGACCAGGGATAATTACGGGAATTCCGTCGTGGTGAATCAACTTGCGACGGCGGGAATGCAGCCCTTTCAGGGGGGCTTCTCTCCTGTCGTTCCGGCCGGAACCCATCTCGGTGAGGTGACTCTGGAGCTCTCGGCCGCCAAGGCCCGCGGTGAAACCAGCACCAGCGAGATGCTGAAGTCAAAGTGGCAGAAGATTGCCGGTGACATCCCGGGGGTTGTTTCGCTCTCGTTTAAAGCGGAGACTGCAGCAGGCGGGAATGCCATCGATATCAATCTGACCGGGCGTGATAATGATCAGCTGGTCGCCGCCGCGAGATGGGCCACCGACAAGTTGCGCAACGAATACAAAGGCGTCGTGGATGTCTCAAACTCCGACCGCCGGGGTCGCGAGGAATTGATCGTTCGTGATCTCACCCCTCGTGGGAAAGCTCTCGGATTTGATCTCAACATGGTCATGAACCAGGTTCGCGATGCCTTCTATGGAAACGAAGTGCAACGCCTGCAGCGGGGTCGCGACGAGGTGAAGGTGATGGTGCGTTATCCCGAATCCGAGCGGGAATCATTGGCCAACTTTGAGAAAATGAAGCTACGCACGCCGGCGGGAGAAGAAGTTTCTCTCCTGGATATTGTGGTGCCTGAATACGGAAGAGGTCCGGCCACGGTGACACGGGTCGATCGTTTTCGGACCATTAGTATCAAGGCTGATGTCGATCTTGCCGGAGGCTACAATGCCAACGAAATTGTTGAAAAATACACCGAAGAAGTACTTGATAAGATCAAGGACGAATTCCCGGGTGTGCGTTATTCCTTCGAGGGTGAGCAGAGTGACCAGCGCGATAGTCTTCGTGAAATGAGTATCGGTTTTGTGGGCGCGCTTATGCTGATGTACGTCTTAATGGCGATTCCCTTGAAGAGCTATGTCCAGCCTCTCATCGTCATGAGTGTCATTCCCTTCGGCATTGTCGGTGCGATCGCCGGGCACGTGATCATGGGGCTGAATATGAGTATTATGTCGATGTGTGGCATCGTGGCGCTCGCGGGAGTCGTCGTGAATGACAGCCTTGTGCTTGTGGACTACGTCAACCGCCATCGTAAAAATGGGATCAGCATTCTGGAAGCGGCCCGAAATGCCGGGGCGAGACGTTTCCGACCGATCATCCTGACTTCTCTCACCACTTTTGTGGGCTTAATGCCGATGCTTTTGGAGGATGATGTGCAGGCCAAATTCCTCATCCCAATGGCGGTTTCCCTTGGATTTGGTATTCTCTTCGCGACTGCGATTACTTTGATTCTGGTGCCGTCGCTCTATGTCATCCTGGAAGATGTGAGGAATTTATTCACAGGTGGAAATAAGTCTTTGGCAAACGACCAAACTGGGGGAGATTCTGGTTATGTTTCTTGAAGCTCTCGCGAGTGCCTTCCCCGAATCCTCATACACCCAACCCGAGTGCTTTGAGTTTTCCAAAACGACGGCATCTTTTCAGGGCCTCAGTCGACGTGGGCAGGGGATCATGGAACGGGTCTTGATGGGGGATTCAGGAATCGGGAAACGACACTTTTGCTCTGATCAACCGGCCTCGATGTTCGACGTGGGGGCGCAGAAGTTGAATGAATACTTCGAGCGCGAGGCTCCAAAGCTGGCGATTGCAGCTCTCGAGAAGACGGGTGTCAAAGCGGCCGAGGTTGATGCCTTAATCATCTGCACTTGCACCGGCTATCTCTGCCCGGGCGTGACCAGTCACGTGGCGGAGCAAATGGGGATGCGTGACGATGTCTACTTGCAAGACATCGTGGGTCTGGGCTGCGGGGCGGCGATCCCAATGATGCGGGCTGCGGAGGGTTTTCTGGCGGCAAATCCCGGGAAGCGGGTGGCGACGGTGGCGGTTGAGATTTGTTCGGCCGCTCTCTTCGTGAATGAGGAACCGGGTGTTCTCATTAGCATGTGTCTTTTTGGAGACGGAGCCTCGGCGGCCGTTTGGTCGGACGTGGCCGGGGAGGGGAAGTGGAAGGTCGGAAAGTTTGATACCGTGCATGTGCCTGAGGAGCGGGAGAAGATTCGCTTCATCAATTCGGGCGGAAAATTGGAGAATAAGCTGCATCGATCGGTTTCAAAATTGGCGGCGGAAGCGGTCGAGCGGCTCTGGACTCGACGGGAGAACGATCCGGACCAAGTGCTGGCCCATACCGGCGGGCGCGATGTCATCGAGGCCCTTGAAAAGAAGATGGGGTGGGAATTGCAGGAAACGCGTCAGGTTCTTCAAGACGCGGGGAATTGCTCCAGTCCCTGCGTGCTTTTCGCGCTGGAGGAGCGATTAAAGGACTCCGCAGGCGATTCGCGATACTGGCTGACCAGTTTTGGGGCGGGATTTTCGGCACATTCTTGTGAGATGTGGCGTTGACAGAGGAGGGTCGGGAGATGACCGTCTCCGCGACATGATAAACAGAAAACGCCGGATCGTAACCGGTATCCTTAGTGGCGCCCTTGGTTTGACTGCGGTCGCTCAAGAACCCGCGGCTCCTGCCAAACCCGTAAAACCAGCCGCTCCGGCTGACCCCGCCAAGCCGGTCGTTGATCCTTTCAAAGCTCCTGGCAATGTGGCCGCGGCTCCCGCCGAAGCTGAGAAGACCGCATCGGGCCTCGCTTCAATGGTCCTGACGAAGGGAACCGGAACCGAGAAGCCCTCTGCAACGGACACCGTTCAGGTGCATTACACGGGTTGGAAAGCGTCCGATGGCGAGATGTTTGACAGCTCGCTCAAGCGAGGCCAGCCCGCCAAGTTTGCGCTTGATGGCGTGATCAAAGGTTGGACCGAAGGGGTTCAGTTGATGGTAGTCGGAGAGAAGCGCCGCTTCTGGATTCCTTCCGAGCTTGCTTATGGCGACGAAGGTCGTGTGGCCGGTAATCTTACTTTTGACGTCGAGCTTCTCGAAATCATCAAGCCGCCGTCAGCTCCCAAGGATCTGACGGCTCCCGCCGATGCTGAGAAGACTGCCTCTGGCCTGAAGTCAAAGATCCTCAAGGCCGGTGAAGGTGACACCACTCCGGGACCGGAAGATGTTGTGACCGCTCAATTCACCGGCTGGAAAGCGGACGGTGAGTTTTTGACCACGACCGTCGGAAATCCGCAGCCTGCCCAGTTTAAAGTGGACGAGCTCAATATCAAAGGCTGGGCCGAAGGTCTTCAGTTGATGAAGAAAGGCGAGAAACGACGTCTCTGGATTCCTGCCGCTCTTGCTTTCGGCAAAGAAGGTGAAGCTCCCGAGGGTGCTCCGACCGGGGATTTGATTTTTGACTTTGAGTTGATTGACTTCCGGTCCGTCCCGAAGCCGCCACCGCCACCGAAGGATCCAACTGCTCCCAAGGACGTCGCAGCAGCTCCCGAGGGAGCGGCCAAGACTGAGTTGGGTATTTCCTACATCGTCTTGAAAGCGGGCGGGGGAGACAAGACTCCGGGTGACACCGATCTCCTCAAGATCAACTTCAGCGGCTGGGATGCCAATGGAGCGGCGATTGCCTCCAACAAGACCATGGGAGGCCCAATGGGGATTACCTTCGACAAGTCCCCGATTACGGGATGGATTGAGATTCTTAAGTTGATGAAGAAGGGCGAGAGCCGCCGTATTTGGGTTCCAGAGGCTTTGGCCGCGCCCGCTGGTTCTGGTCGGGGTCCCTTGACCTTCGATCTTGAGTTGGTTGACTTTAAGGCGAAGCCTACTCCGCCTCAAACTCCCGCCGATGTGGCCGCTGTTCCAGCTGATGCCGTGAAGACCGCTTCCGGGCTTGCTTATAAGGTTCTCAATAAAGGAACCGGCAAGCGCAAGCCTGTTGCGACTGACACCGTGAAGGTTCACTACGCGGGCTGGACGACTGATGGAAAGCTCTTCGATAACTCGATCGAGCGCGATGAAATGGCTGAGTTCCCGCTGAACGGCGTGATCAAAGGCTGGACCGAGGGCGTACAGCTCATGGTCGAGGGAGAGAAGACCCGTTTCTGGATTCCTGTCGAGATGGCCTATAATAACCAGCCCGGCAGTCCTGCGGGCATGCTGGTTTTCGATATCGAACTCTTCGAGATCGTAACTCCCGTGGCTCCCAAGAAGATCGAGGCGGTGACCCCACCGATCAGAATCGATCCTCCCAAGCCGAAGGCGGAGGAACCTGCTGAGAAGGCTGGCGAGTAGAATCTCCGATTCTTTAATTCTTCAAAATGGCCTGTCGCATTTCTGCGGCAGGCCGTTTTTTTTGTCTGCCGCAGCCGGGGCGCAGGTCGGATCGATTCTTCCCCTTTCCGGCCTTGGCTGGCTCATTGGCGGTATTGGCCTTGTTGTGGGCTAGATTTTGATTGTGCAGAGTTCCATGATTTCCTACCGGGGAAGGGCATGAAAACACCGACACCCTTCATTGTAGCCTTATTCCTCGGTAGCTTTCTCTTGGCGAGTTGCCAGTCCAATACCACCACTGATGTGGCACCGACTCCTTCTCCCGCTGCCAAGGTGAAGCCTCTGCCTTCGTGGACCAAACTCGTTGGTCAAAAGGGTACTCGCGCGAATTCCCGTCAGGTGAAATTCACCACTAAAATGATCGAGATTACTCGGGAGCCCGGGTCGGAAGATCTCCCTTCGGGGCTCTCTCAAAAGAAGCTCAGCAGCAGGGCCTATCAGTCTTATGTCAGGAAGATTTCCCAAAAAAAGGGAGCTGACATCATGAGCTCTCCTTCTGTCGTGTCCTACGAGGGCGAAACGGCAAAGGTCGGGATCACTCGCGAATTTGCTTACCCCAATCCCCGCCAGCCTTCCCAATCGATGACAGAAGAGACGGGCGTCACCCAGTTCTTCCGGGCCCGTTCCTACGACGGCGGCAAGACGTATCGCCTCAACATCCTTGCGCAAGTGAAGGAATTCACCGGCTTCCAAGAGCTCCCGAGCGGTGCCGAGCAACCCGTCTTTAAAACCCGCCAGATCGGAGAGACTGTCACGATCGCAAATGGTGAGACCATTCTCTTCTCCGGACTCGTCACCGATGAGGAACAACAAATTGAAGACAGAATTCCGTTCCTTGGCGCCATTCCCCTCGTTGGGCGGGTCTTCTCCCAAACGAAGACCCATACCTTCAAGTCTGAGCTCATTCTCGCGGTTACCGCTGATCGGGTTCGTTGAGGATCAAGCCGGTGGAGCTTTTATAGGCTTGTGATCCTGCCAGCGCTTCTTTAGGAGCGGGGAGATGTCCATTGACTTACGCAGCGATACGGTGACCCGCCCGACTCTTGCGATGCGAGAGGTGATGGGTTCGGCGGAAGTTGGCGACGATGTTTTTGGTGACGATCCCACCGTGGCCCGACTTGAGGAGCTTGCGGCGGGGATTTTGGGGAAGGAAGCGGGGATGTTTGTTCCCAGCGGAACGCAGAGTAATCTCTGCGCGATGCTCACTCATTGTGAAAGGGGCGATGAGTATATCGTGGGGCAGTCGGCGCATACTTATCTCTTCGAAGGGGGCGGGGCAGCCGTGCTGGGAAGCATTCAGCCGCAGCCACTTGATCAGGAGCCTGACGGAAGCTTGGCATTTGATAAGATTGCGGGTTTGGTGAAGCCCGATGATTTCCACTTCGCGCGAACTCGTCTTTTGTGTCTTGAAAACACGACCTGGGGAAAAGTCCTGCCACTTGACTACCTCGAATCAGTGGGTGGCTTTGCGGAAACGCACGGGCTTGCCCTGCATCTTGATGGGGCGCGGATATTCAATGCGGTGATTGCTTCTGGTAAATCGGCCGCAGATTTGGCGGCGCCTTTTGATTCGGTGTCACTCTGTTTGTCGAAGGGTTTGGGGGCGCCGGTGGGGTCCGTCCTGGTTGCTTCGGGTTCTTTTATCAAAGAAGCGAAGCGTTGGCGGAAGATGTTGGGCGGAGGGATGCGGCAGGCTGGAATACTGGCAGCTGCCGGAATTCATGCGTTGGAGGACCATCTCGAGCGATTGGCGGATGATCATGACAATGCCCGCAGACTCTCGCAAGGTTTGGCTTTGATCCCGGGGCTGAAGGTCGACCCGGTGCAGACGAATATGGTGTTCGTTGATGCGTCGGGGGATCAAGTGGCCACTCTTTCGGAAAGGCTTCAGGATCAAGGGGTTTTGATTGGGGGATACACTGGCGGAAAGATGCGGCTCGTGACCCATCTGGATGTTTCGGCGAATGATATTGAGACTGTGATCAGCGCCTTTAGTGAGATTTTCAGAGCATGATGATCAAGGTGAAAAGCGGCGGAATCGGCAATTTTAGGATTGGTTTTGCCCTTGTTTCTTTGGGGCTGCTCAATTAGCACCATCGCCTCGCACCGAGCCTTCGGGGGGGGATTTCGTTATGACGGCTCTCAAAAAACTGGTCACACTTGAATCGGTCATTCTCGAACTTACCGAGACTGATCACGAACAGGTCGTACTCGAGATGATCGGGCATCTGTGCAAGATCGGCAAACTCCCCTCGGGTGATTGCTACTGTGTGGGGAATGCGGTCTTGGAACGCGAATCTCATATTGGAACCGGGCTTGGATCGGGCGTGGCGATTCCCCATGCCCGGGTGAAGGAGTTGAAGGAGACTTTGGTTGTCTTTGCGAGATCTCGTGAAGGGGTGGATTTTGACTGCCCGGATAATGCTCCATCTCGTTTGATCTTTCTGATGCTGGTGCCCGAGGATCAAGCGGCCAAGCACTTGCAGTTGCTCTCGGAACTTGCCAAGGTTTTTGGCCAATCTGAGCGCCGCGAGCAGCTTGAAGAGGCCAAGACAGCGGAGGAGATCTGCGATATATTTGCCAACGCCATCCCAGCCTGATTTTAGTCATGACCATTCCCGAAATCCTCCGTGAGAAAGTTCTCTCAGCTCTTGAAGCTCTCGAAGTTGCCCTCCCTGATCCGGACCGGATTCAGGTGACCAAGGCGGCGGATCTGCGCTTCGGTGATTTTCAGAGTAATGTCGCCATGATGATGGCCAAGCCGCTTGGAAAAAATCCCCGCGAGTTTGCGACCGAACTGTCTGAGAAAATTTCCGATGAAGATCTCTGTGAGGTTTCCATCGCTGGTCCGGGGTTTCTAAATTTCACTCTCACTCCGGCGGCTTGGGCCAATTTGGCCAGAGCCCAGTGGGAGTCCGCCGATCTCGCGGTGACGCAGGTGGATGCGGCTCAAACCATCGTGGTGGATTTTTCGGCTCCGAACGTGGCCAAGCCGATGCACATCGGGCATATCCGCTCGACCATTATTGGCGAGTGTCTCTCGCGGGTTGCGACGAAGGTGGGTCACAAGGTCATCAAAGATAATCACATTGGTGACTGGGGGACCCAGTTTGGAATGGTGACCTGGGCGTGGAAGAAGGGCGTGGATGAAGCGCGTCTGGAAACCGAGCCTCTGCAGGAGTTGCTTCGGCTTTATCGCCTAGCCTCCGATGCTTCGAAAGAAGATGAAGCGATCAAGGAGGAATGCCGGGCTGAGTTGGTGAAACTTCAGCAGGGTGACGCAGAGAATAAGGCAATCTGGGAGCGTTGTCTGGCACTGTCCCGCAAGGGGTTGGACAAGATTTATGATCGGCTCGATGTCAGTTTTGATCACTGGATGGGTGAGAGTGCGTATAATGATGCCCTCGCCCCCTTGGTGGAAAAACTTTTGGAAAACGGGCAGGCTCGGGAGAGCGACGGCGCGGTTTGTATTTTCTCAAGTGAATCAGGAAAGCCCAAGGCGGATCCCTTTAAGATTAATCGCGATGGAGAGTGGCAGGATTTTCCCATGATGATCCGGAAGAGTGATGGGGCATTCAACTATGCGACGACCGATATTGCGACGGTGGAGCATCGGGTCAACGATTGGCAGGCTGATCACATTTGGTATGTCGTGGACTTCCGGCAAGGGGGGCACTTTTCCCAGCTTTTCGAAGCCTCGAAGCGTCTTGGGTTTGATCAAGTGAATCTCGTACATGTGGCCTTTGGGACGATTCTCGGCAAGGATGGTAAGCCGCTCAAAACGCGCGAGGGTGATTTGCCCCAGCTTGAGGATGTCTTGAATGATGCCGTGAAGGCGGCACGAATGATCGTGGATGAAAAGAGCCGCCTTGATACGGTGGAGGAGAAGGCGGAGTTGGCCGAATTGATCGGAGTCAACTCGGTGAAGTTTACCGAGTTATCGCACCACCGGATGTCGGACTATGTCTTCGATCTGGACAAGATGGTGGCCCTTGAAGGGGACACTGCTCCTTACCTGCTTTACAGTTATGTGCGGTCACGTTCCATCTTCCGAAAGCTCGATGAGAAGGTGACCTTGAATGGTGGAAATCTCCAACTTACCGGGAAGGCTGAGATTCATTTGGTGCGGATGTTGAGCCGCTACAGTGATCAGGTTCACCAGGTCCTGGATGACTATCGTCCGAACCTTCTCGCGACTTATTTGCTGGAGTTGGCGCGGGCCTTTCATTCCTTCTTCGAAGCCTGTCCGGTTTTGAAATCGGAAGGGCAAACCCGTGAGAGTCGGCTGATTTTGTGTGACCTGACTTCGAGAGTTCTGAAGGATGGTCTCAACCTGCTGGCGATCCCGGTTCCCGAGCGCATGTAAGCATGAAGATTCCTATCGTCATTAAGATCGGAACGGGTGTTCTCACTCGTGAAAATGGCACGCTGGATGGGGCCTCGTTGGTCCGCCTGGTTACAGCGGTGGCTGAGCTCAAGGCTGCGGGACATGCGTGTGTTATGGTGTCATCGGGAGCGGTCGGGGCGGGGGTGAGTTCGTTGAATCTCACCGCATATCCGGATGATGTTGAGACTCGTCAGGCGGCGGCCGCGATTGGTCAGGCGCGGTTGATGCAGCGTTACCAGACTCTTTTTGAGCAGTTCGACCTCGATGTGGCCCAGTTGCTTTTGACGGGATCGGATTTGAAGGATCATCGTGAGCGGGTTTGCTCGACGATGCGGCGTCTCCTGAAAGAAGGGGATATCATTCCTATTGTGAACGAGAATGACTCGGTGGCGATTGAGGAACTGCGGGTGGGGGATAACGATATGCTTTCCGCAGGGGTTGCCGAGATGCTTGGGGCCCGGCAATTGATTCTCTTTACCACGGTGGATGGTCTTTTGGATGACGACGACAAATTGATTGCACACGTTGACGATCTGGCGGCAGTGAGTGGGATGGTGCGATCCGGGAGCGGGAAATTTTCGATCGGAGGGATGGCTTCGAAGCTCCAGGCGGTGAAGTATGCCACGGAGTCAGGGATCGAAGTTTTGGTGGCGAATGGTCGCAAGCCGGAACAGATCCTGGAGCTGGTCGATGGAGGTGGGGTTTGCACTCGCTTCGGTTGTCGCTAATTGAACTTCACCTTGCGGGATCAAAGCGGCATCATTTCGGCATGACGAAAGCCGAGAAATCTTTTCTGTTTGATCTCCTTGAGACTCCCAGCCCGACTGGTTTTGAAATGCCCGGCCAGAGGGTGTGGGCCAAGTATATCGGGAAGTTCGCAGACTCCGTGGAGTGCGATGCTTACGGATCGACTTGGGCGACCTTGAAAGGGAGTTCGGATAAAGTGGTGATGCTGGAGGCCCATGCCGATGAGATCGGCTATATGATCAAATACATCACCAAGGAGGGCTTTCTTTACCTGGACCGGGTCGGGGGAAGTGACTCGGCGACCGGGAGAGGCCGCCGGATTCAGATTATGGGAGATAAGGGAACGGTGCCGGGAGTGATCGGAAATACCGCGATTCACCTGCGGCGGGATGCTTTGGCAAGTGAGAAGGCTCCGAAGATCCACGAACTTTGGGTGGATGTGGGGGCCTCGTCACCTGAGGACGTTGCGGAACTTGGCCTGCGGGTCGGTCATGCGGCGGTTTATGCCGATGGTCCCACCGAGTTGGGGAAGGATCGAATCGTGAGCCGGGCGGTCGATAACCGGATCGGAGGATTCATGATTGCGCAGGTGATGAAGAAGCTTGCGGCAGCGAAGACAAAGCCGGCCTTCACCGTGGTTTGTCTCAACGCAGTGCAGGAGGAAATCGGGGGATTTGGAGCCACGATGGCGACCCACCGAATCAAGCCGGACATTTGTATTTGCACCGATGTCACCCACGCCACCGATACTCCGGGTTTGAGCGCTCCGATGTATGGGCGGGTGGATCTCGGCGGGGGGCCGACGGTGACGCATGGCTCGGCGAGCCATCCTCTTGTCGTGGAGCGACTCCTTCAGGTTGCGAAGAAGAAAAAGATCGATATCCAGCATGAAGCGGCCAGTCGTTTTACGGGAACCGATACTGATTCAATCTTCCAGTCCCGCGATGGCGTGCCGAGTGCGTTGGTTTCACTGCCATTGCGCTGCATGCATTCCGTGATCGAAATGGCGGCCTATTCTGATGTGGATGCGACGGCGGATTTGATGGCGGGATTTGTGGAGAGCCTCAAAAAAGGGGAGCATTTTCATCAAACACTAAAGTGAGTTGTTTTTTCGGGTGACTGATTTTGTGCAAGTGCTCTAATAAGATTCATGAAGAAACGTCGCGGTCGCAGAGGGTTTTGGTGGTGGTCCTGGCTATTGGCCCTGATAACCATCGGAGGGACTGTTGGTGGGTTTTTCATGGGGAAAAAGCAGTGGGATGATGCCCCCAAGGAATATCTCGCAACGGCGAAGCTCTCTTTTTACGTCCGTGATCCTTTTGTCCCGGTAAAAAGCGGGGTGGAAATCAGCACCAGTGCGGTGGCCGATGAAAATGAGGCCAAGGTTCTTCGTGTGACAAAATCGGGGGATTCCTTGGGCGAGATCGCAAAGGAGCTGGAGCTCGCCAAGAAGTGGGGGATGAGCCCGGCTGACGTTGTGACAAAGCTGGCTGCGGGCCTTGAACTTGATCTGATTAAGGAGAGGGACGAATTGAGTGTCAATGCGACCATGAACGATCCGGTCATAGCCGCTGAAATTGCCAATGCCGTTGCCAAGGCAATTCCTGGCAGGATCAAGAGCATTGACGAAAGAAACAAGATCGAGGCTTTGAAGCAACTTGAGATTGAGGCTCAGCCTTTTGTCGATGAAGACTTTGAAGCTCTGAGTGGTTTGAAGAAGGCACTCGCAGCCGAGAATATCAATATCGAACCCGGACCTGATGTCGATTGGACTGACTTTCTTATCTTTCCGGAAGTTTTATCGGCAAAGTTGAAATGGGATTCCGCAAAAGACCTTCTCGCGAGTACCCGGACGGGGCAGGCCGAATATCAGAATTACTGGGCCAAGCCGGTTAAGCCTTCCTTCTTGGGAGAGAAGGCGGTGGCTCCTCCCGGCTTCGTGGGACCGGCCCTGAAGCCTTATCAAACCAGATGGTCGGTCTACGGACTGACGATGGGAATGGTCGTGGGATTACTTCTGATGCTGGTTTTTTGGAAGCTCTTCCCATAGAGGACTTGGCGGATTGCGGAAGACGGAGACTTGTCTGATCGTCTTGGTGGTGCGAGACTTCCCCTGATGCGTTGGATCGTTCTGTATTTTTTTGTTTGTTCTCTCAGGGTTTTCTCCGGAGAGCCCTCTGATATCGCTCTTGAATTTATCAAGAGTCTTGATGAGAAAGTAGCCAAATCGGACCTTTCCAGGGAGCTGGCGATTTCGCCATTTTGTGGACCTGAAAAGCGGAACCGCATTGATGATCTATGGAAACGTCGCGGTGATTGGAGTCAAAGGGGGAAATTTGAGTTTTCTCCGATCAATGAGATCATTGACGGTGATCTGGCGGCAGTGATCATTGGAGCAAGAAGCCCTGATGGTCCCGACACGGCGACCGTTCTTTCGCTGGGACTTATCAAGAAGGGAGACCGGTGGCAGTTGGCTCCGGTTGAAGGAAGCTTTGACAACACCGGCTTGGGCTTTGGTGGCGAAATTAAGAGCCGGGTGAGCGAGCTTGAGCGATGGATGGCTCTGCAGAGGGTCAAGGCGATGATCAATTTGCGACGCCTGGAGATGGAGCGATTTCGCAAAAAAATGGGTGGTGCTGTTTCTCCAAGCGATCTCGCACTAGACGACCCGAAGAAGGTTCTTCTTCGCTTCATCGAAGCCGCTGAAAATAAGGAGACGAATGCTCTCATTGTTTGGCAGGGTTTTCTGGAGCGAGACCAGCTGCCGGACCGTGACTGGGACCAGCACCTGCGGGCCACCCGCATGGGAATGTCAGGCAAGGATAAGCAGAGAATTTGGCGATTGATGAGTTCCCGCAAGGTCATGAAAGTGATTGTGGAAGAGGATCCGGATGAAGAAGAAGCGGGGTTCATGGTCGGTTTCCTTTCCAGTTACGAGACCCAACCGAGGAATGAGAGGCTCAATCCGGTCCGGTTTGTTCTCCTCAAGACCGAGCAAGGATGGCGGGTGACCCTTCCTTCCTACTTTTCATTTGCCGACGAGGAGAACCAGGCGTTTCGCAGCGCCCGCAATGATGAGTTTGATTGGGATGATCGTCGTGGCGTGAAACGGATGTTCGAAATTTTTGAGGAGGCTCATAAGCAGAAGAAATCTGCTGATCCGACCGCTGTTTTGGATGCCGTGATCGAAGATCTCAAGAGCGAGGGACTCACTCCGTTTTTGCAGCGGTTCTATCGAGAAAAAAAGAAGGACAAGAAGCCTGATGACAAAGAAGCGGATGACGATGATGTTGAGTTGCTGGTTCCCCAGCGCAATGGAGGGAGATGGAAGGCGAACGCTTTTGATGACCGGCGAATGGGGCGCTACATGGAGGCCGTCAAATGGTGGGGCGAAACATTAAAGAGTCGCGACACAATCAAGGCCGAGTTGACCAAGGTCTACGTGGAGGAGAAGATGGCGCTCGGGATCCTCTCTCTGCCGACGAGCGGAGAAAGTTGGAAGCCAACTTACCGAAAGATTTGGATGTCCCATGATGAAGACGGCTGGGTGGTTCTGCCCGGAGATGACGCTCCCCTGCGAAACTCGTATCCCGAGGATCAGCAGGAAGTGGTGCAAAAAATCGTGGATGAGTTCGCGAAAGACGACTCGAAAATGGAGGAAGAGTTTTTGGTCAATGTCCTCAAGGTTGTTGGGCTTGAGAATCCAAAGGGAAGCAGCGCTTCTGAGGAGCTGGCCAAAAAATTAGTGACCGAATGGCGGGAAACAGCCGGAGATGGAACCATGATGAATCTCCTGAAAGTCTCCGCGGTCCGGAAGTTGCCGGCGAAGCCGAAAGAGTTGCTCAAGAATCTTGGGTTTATGCGGAATGGCGCTGTGGTCGCTTCCGGGCCTGATCAGACTTTGGGATCCAAAGCGGTTGGACGTTTCCGGGGAGTGTCGATTATGATTCATGGCCGCGCGATGGTGGACTTTCCTCTGATGATCGTGGTGCCAACCCAAGATGGCCACCGGGTTCTGGTCGATATCGAGTTGCCGCTTGAAACCAACAAGGGAATTCGATTTCTCAATGACGACCGTATGGATGATCTGGCAAAGGAGATGTCGAAGGAGGATCTTGCCACCATCGAGACGCTCAGGGAATGGCACCAAGAGGTTTCAAAGCCGGTGTGGGAAAAGTGGAAGCTTGAGCAGGCCGAGTCCAAGGAATGATCGAAGCGACCGAAATCGCATCCCGACTGGAAGCCTCGGTGAAGGCGGTCATGTTGGGGCAGGGGGAGACGGTGCGTCGCGTTCTCGCTACGATGGTAGCGGGTGGCCATGTTCTTCTGGAGGATGTCCCCGGGACTGGTAAAACGACCCTCGCCAAAGCCATTGCGGCTTCCGTGGGTGGTGCCAATTTTCAACGGATCCAATTCACTCCTGACCTCCTTCCTTCGGATATTCTCGGGGTGAGTGTCTTGGACTCCCGAAATGCTAAGTTTGAATTCCATCAAGGGCCGATTTTCAGCGATATCTTGTTGGCAGATGAAGTGAACCGGGCCTCTCCGCGGACCCAGAGTGCGCTTCTGGAAGCGATGGCGGAGAAGCAAGTCACGGTAGAGGGAAATCGCTACGATCTCGGGGAGCTTTTCTTTGTGATCGCGACTCAGAATCCGGTCGAACTCCGGGGCACCTATCCTCTGCCCGAGGCTCAGATGGATCGTTTCGCGTATCAATGTTCACTCGGGTATGTCTCAATTGAGCAAGAGATGGCCATTCTGAATGCGCAGGAAAAATCCCATCCACTGACCCGTGTGAATCCGGTCGTGAGTCGTGACGATCTCCTCACGGTACACCAGGCGGTGGCAGGCGTTTCCATCACTCCGGCCCTCCAGGAGTATCTCGTTCGGCTCGTTGCCGAAACCCGGGGGCGCGCTGGCGTTAAGCTGGCGGCAAGTCCACGCGCTTCGCTGAATCTTCTCCGGATTGCGCAGGCTCTCAGTCTTTTCGAGGGCCGTGATTTTGTGCTCCCCGAGACGATCCAATCACTCGCGGCTGGTGTCATTGGTCACCGGCTCGTGCTGGATGCAGATGCTCACTATGCCGGGCGGACCGGACAGACGGTGGTGGCTGAGATTGTGAGTGAACTGGCAGTTCCCGTTTAGAGGGACCGGTCCGGACCATGGTGAATTTGAGAGGAGAAACAATTCCTGCGGTGACGGTCTCCGGATTGCTCAAACACAAGCTTGATATCAGGTTGTTGCGAAAGTCTGAGCTCTTCAAAAAGCCAGCGCTTTCTCCTCACGAGAGGCGCAAAAACAAGGATGAGAAGAATGATCACTTAACTTTCCCTGGTTAGTCTGGCTATAAGGTTTAACCGTACGAAGCAAGCAGTGTCTAGACAGATGCCATGGCTCTCGAAAACATGCATATTACTGCGAGTTACTATGATATTTTGAGACTTTTGAGCGCGACGGCAGCTTCTCTGATTCAGGGAGCAGCCCGAGCTGAAATTACAGCAGTGCTCCACTGTCTCTGAACCGCTGTTCCAAACCCAATGCAGAATCTGTCTCTTATACACATCTCCGAGCCCACGAGACCGAGGCTGATCTC
>OJIS01000217.1_pt1 | contig 20800 bp, 18 predicted proteins | sample 1595671 | NCBI WGS metagenome assembly OJIS01 (sample SAMN05416814, study PRJEB24817) | seawater metagenome | isolation source: Sea water | place: Canada:Atlantic | collected 2013-07 | reverse complement strand
TCTACACAGAGTAGATCGTCGGCAGCGTCAGATGTGTATAAGAGACAGCGCCAATTGGCCCAGGATTTTCCCGACGTGCACATCAGCGCCGTGTGCGCCGATTACTGCCAGGCCATGGCCATGCCGCAAGCCCTGGCACAACCCGGGCGGGTGGTATTTTTTCCCGGCTCCACCATTGGCAATTTTGAACCGGCCGCCCGCGGCGAATTCCTCAAGGGGCTGCGCACCCTGGCTGGCCCCGGTGGCGCCCTGCTGATCGGCGCCGACCTACAAAAACCCGATACGCGCCTCAATGCCGCCTATAACGATGCCGAAGGCCTTACTGCCGCCTTCAACATGAACGCCCTGCACCACCTGAACCGGGAGCTGGGTTGCCAGTTCGATACCGATAACATGCAGCATGTGGCGTTCTACAATACCGCCCGGCAGCGCATCGAAATGCACCTGGAGTGCCTGAGCGACCAACACATTCACCTGGGTGAACGCACCCTCACCCTGAAAAGCGGCACCCGCATCCACACCGAGAATTCCTATAAATTCACCGTGGAAAGCTTCAGTGCCGAGCTGGTCGCCGCCGGCTTCACCCCGCTAAGCTGCTGGACAGACCCGCAAAACCTGTTCAGCCTGCATCTGGCCCAGGTATAGCGGGAACGTAAAAGCTGTCACCCTCCGATCCCGCAAATAGTGTGCACCGGTTCCAGTGCCGTTATACTGAACGGCGTTTTTCTGTCCACACGTTACCAACGATAATAAATGGGGCTGCGGTGATAACCGTGGCATAGGGAGATCGGATGCTTGAACTGATCAGCGCAGCGCGACGCCGTAAACGGCCGCCTACGCACCAGCTGTTTGATGTGGTCACCATGGAATTCCGGGTGGGCCTGCTGGATATTGACCTGAACATGCATCTGAACAATGCCAAATACCTGAAGTTCATGGATCGCTGCCGACTGGAACATGCGGTAGTGACCGGTCTGCTCAACCGCATGATCGAAGCGCGCTGTAATGGCGTGGTGGCCAACACCGAGATTTCCTATATCCGCGAACTGCGCCCTTACCAGCAGTTCCAGGTGCACACCCGCATTCTCGGTTGGGACGACAAATACGTGTACTACGATCAGCGCTTCGAATCCCAGCGCAAACTGCACACCCACGCCCTGCTACGGGTGGCCAACGTTTATGGCGGCAAGTCCATCAGCCCTCAGACCCTGCAGGAAATCACCGGCTTCAACCAGACCTCCCCGGCCCTGCCGGAATATGTGGAACAGTGGAAGCGGCTGCTGCAGACCAAGCGACGGCTGACAGAGAGTGACTAGCTGCTAGCTAACAGAAAAATCCGCTGTAGGAGCGGCGCTTGAGCCGCGAACCTCGCGTAGCGAGGAAACCGCCCGCAGAGCCTGCCAAGGACTTGATCCGGGGGAGATCAGGCATTACCGAACTCGAAAGGTCTATACGTGTTCGCGATGGCCCTGTTCGCGGCTCAAGCGCCGCTCCTACAGCGGCTTGGTAGAAAGTGTATTCCTCTCCAGAAAAAAAGCCCCGGCATGCCGGGGCTTTTTGTTTTTGCTAGCAGCTAGCCACTCGCAGCTATCATTATTCTGTCGCGTACGTATGGAACGGCGCCCAGCGCGGCACCTGGCTGTCCTTGCCGGCATAGTAAACGCCCGGCTCATCCAGACGCAGGTCGGCAATTTCTCGCAGGGCCACGGCACGGGGTACCTGCTGTAACGGCCCGGCTTGCTGGTAATCCTGGGGATTGGCAACCAGCTCTTCCATATCCAGCGGGCGGGTTTCCGAGTAGCGGAAGTAGTAGTCGTTGCCGCCCTCCACTTCCAACGGCATCTCGAACACCATCTTCAGATAGAGCACACTGAGTGGGCGGCGAGCGTAGAAGTCATGGGTGCCGGCGGGCAATTCCAGCCAGCTATAGGCCCCGGCCTTGAGACCGAACAGCTGGGAAGCATCCAGGAAAAACACCGGCGCCTGAACCTCTTCATAGCCCCAACGGGTAATCGGACGATAGATGTAGACCATGGCATTACGCGGGTCCAGCGTATCCATGGGTTTAAAGGTCTTGCCCTGGGGGGCATGGATGAAGGCACCGGGAGTAGAGGGGATTCCCACACCGAGGCTGGAGCATCCCGAAAGCGTCCACAGGCAAGCTGCCAGCAACACAGCCAATCGCATTATTATTCTCCAGTGATGCCGCTTCCCGTTGATCTGGGGCGACCCTGTTTATTATTCCGCGCAAGATAATGCTTATGAAGGTGCTAACTATGGCCGATTTACGGGTATTGCTCAAGATGAAGGTAGGTGCTCAAATTCCCGCCAAGTGATTCGTCCCTCCTCTACCCTGCCCCGCCTTTTCTGCTAATCTTCCGCCATGGCAGTTAATCGTATCCACACCCCCTGTATCGGCGTCTGTTCCACCGTCTTCGGTGATACGGTCTGTCGTGGCTGTTGCCGCTTCAGTCACGAGGTGGTGCACTGGAATGGTTACACTAACGAAGAAAAGCAAATCGTCTGGAAACGGCTGAATCTGCTGCTCTGCCAGGTGGTGGACAACTATTTCGTGGTCACCGATGCGGCCCGGCTGGCGGCAGAGATGGACTTTCAGAACCTGCGCTACCAGACCCAGCTTTCCCCCCAGGGCTGGGTACCGGAGCTGCTCAAGGCCGCCGGCAAACAACAGATCCCCTATGACCGCTTCGGCCTGCGCGCCCTGCCCCCATCCCGGGGGCTGTTGCCGCGAGAACTCTACGATCAGATCAGTGCCGAATGCCACGCCCTGGCCCGGGCCCACTATGACCGCTCCTACGCTCGCCCGGTCACCCTCGCCGCCGAACTCACCGAGCTTGCCGCCCGGGAGAAGGGGTTGATCTGACCCCTACCCCCATCCGTAGGAGCGTCGCTGGCGGCGCGATAGCCGAACCTCTGAAAAGACTGATTTACCACAGAAGGCACAGAGATCACTGAGGAAAAGGCGGCTTTTGCTCTGTGCCCTCTGTGGTGAAAAGGCTTTTGATTTTGTTGGGCTATCGCCGCTCATACGGCTTGCCTCTCTCATTTGTCCCCAAATGACCCTTCCATAAAAACATCAATCAATGGCACAGTTCCGGAATGAACATTCATTCATCTGTCGAGTGAGACCTGCCATGGCCACCCCTGCCCGGACGACCCCGGTCGACAACAAGGAAGCCCGAAAGCACGAACAGATCATTCGTGCCGCTCTGCGGGTGTTTGCCGAACACGGCCTGCACGGCACCCCGGTACCGCCGATCGCCGCTGAAGCCGGTGTGGGTGTCGGCACCTTGTATCGCTATTTCGATAGCAAGGAAGCACTGATCAATGCCGTGTTCCGGGACAGCAAACGTCGTCTTCAGGAACGGCTACTGAGTGACCTGGACCTGATGCACCCGTCACGCAGCCTGTTCGACAACTTATGGGCCCGGCTCACCGCCTTTGCCCGCGAGGAGCCGGATGCCTTTCGTTTTCTGGAAATGCAGGATCACCACAACTACCTGGACGCGGAAAGCCGTCACCAGGAACAGGGCCTGCTGATTCCTCTGGGAGTCATGGTGGTGATCGGCCAGCGCACCGGATTGCTCAACGACATCATGAAACCGGACCTGGCCATCGCCCTGTTCTGGGGGGCCTTTGTGGGCGTGTTCAAGGCGGAACGGCTGGGCTATCTGACCCTGGATGACGACGACCTGAAACGAGCCAGGGATGCCTGCTGGCTCGCCATCGCCAATCACAACAAAGGCACGCACCCATGACACAGCAAGCCAGCTCTCCCATTTATGACGTCCTGATCGTAGGCGCCGGCATCAGCGGCATTGGCCTGGGCATTCGCCTGCGCGAAGCCGGCTTCGGCAATTTCGTGATCCTGGAAAAAGCCGCCGACCTGGGCGGCACCTGGCGGGACAACACCTACCCGGGCTGCGCCTGCGATGTGCCCTCGGCGTTGTATTCCTATTCCTTCGCCCAAAAACCGGACTGGAGCCGGGCCTTCGCCGGACAGGCGGAAATCCTCGACTATGTGCGCGACACCGCCCAGCGCCACACCATCCCCGATTACATCCGCTTCAATCAGGCGGTGGAACGAGCCCAATGGCGGGAAAGCAAAAACCTCTGGGAAGTGCAGACCGGCGACCAGCTCTATCTGGCCCGTACTATCGTGGCCTGCTCCGGCTACCTGCACGAGCCGATCATTCCGAATATTCCAGGGCTGAAGGACTTCCAGGGCAAGCTGTTTCATTCCTCCCGCTGGGACCATGACCATGACCTGAGCGGCGAACGGGTAGCGGTGATCGGCACCGGCGCCTCCGCCATTCAGTTCGTGCCGGAGATCCAGCCGAAGGTAAAACACCTGACCCTGTTCCAGCGTACCCCGCAATGGGTACTTCCCAAGCCGGATCATCCCATTCCCAAAATCGAAGAAAACTTCTTCCGTCTGCCATTCACCCTGAACGCCTGGCGCAAGATGCTCTATGGCGGCTTTGAAACCTTTGGCATCGGCTTCCGTAAACCGGCCCTGCTGCGGCAAATACAGAAACTGGGTAAAGCCCACATCCGCCTGGCCATCAAGGATCCGGCCCGGCGCGAAAAACTCACCCCGGATTACACCCTGGGCTGCAAACGGGTACTGATGAGCAACCAGTATTACCCGGCGCTCAATGAAGGCAATGTGGATGTGTTCGCCACCGGTCTGCAGGAAGTGCGCGGCAACACCCTGGTGGGTCAGGACGGCAGCGAATGCCAGGTGGATACCATCATTCTCGGTACCGGTTTCTTCGTCACCGAACCGCCCATTGCTGATCACATCTTCAACGATGCCGGTGAGTCACTCAGTGACATGTGGCAAGACGGCATGCAGGCCTATCGCGGCACCACCATCTCCGGCTTGCCGAACGCCTTCATGGTGCTGGGTCCCAACCTGGGCATCGGCCACAATTCCGCCTTTATCGTCATCGAGGCGCAGATCAACTATATCCTCAGCACCCTGCACACCATGCGCGACCAGCAACTGAGCCGGGTAGAAGTGAAAGCCGACAGCCAGAGGGCCTATAACCGCAAGGTGCAGAAAGACCTGCAGGGTACGGTCTGGAACACCGGCGGCTGCTCCAGCTACTACCTGGACAAAAACGGCTTCAACAGCGTGGGCTTCCCCTGGAGCACCCTGAAAATGCAGCGTCTGCTCAAGGACTTTGATGCGGAAAGCTACTCGCTCACCCCCGCCAGCCAACCCGTCTTCTAATGTGAACAGGCCCGAATCATGACAAACAGCAACCCATCCCCTCGCCGCGCCCTGGTTCTGGGCTGCGGCGGCGTCGCCGGCGGCGCCTGGTCCATTGCCGCCCTGCACCATCTGGAGCAGCAACTGAACTGGGACGCTCGCGAGGCCGATATTCTCATCGGCACCTCGGCAGGCGCGGTCCTCGCAACACTGCTAGGCAGCGGCATCAGCGTGGATCAGCTGCTGGCCTGTCAGCAGGGCACCAGCGAACAGTGTCGCTGGGATCACGACAGCGACAGTGGCGGCGCCCTGCCGCCCCTGCCCGCCGCTCGCTTCACCGGTGCCAAACTGGCCCTGAAAGGCCTGCGCGGGGACGTCTCCCCGCTGACTGCCTTCTGCGGCCTGCTGCCCCGTGGCCAGTTCGACATGGCGCCCTTCCGGCAATTGGTAGACGACGCCACCGGGGGCGCAGACTGGGTGGCCCATCCGGCCACCTGGATCATGGCCGTGGATACCACCAGCGGCAAACGGGTTGCCTTTGGTAAAGGCGGCGCCCCGCAGGCGCATATCCGCGATGCGGTCTGTGCGTCCTACGGGGTGCCCTTCTGGTGCCCACCGGTGAGCCTGGGCAGCCGCACCTACATCGACGGCGGTGTGGCCTCCCCCACCTCGGCGGATCTACTGGTGGACAGCGCCGTAGACGAAGTGATCATTCTCGCGCCCATGGCCTCACGGCAGCCGGACAAGCCTCGCTCGCCCCTGGCCGCCATCGAGCGCCGGATACGACGGTACATGACCGGCATCGTGGATCGGGAAGTGAGTAAACTGGAAAAAGCAGGCAAGCGGGTAATTCGTCTGGAGCCCAATGCGGACGATCTAAAAGCCTTTGGTTTCAATATGATGGACCCAACACGGCGGCGCCAGGTGCTGGACACGGCGTTAATGACTACGGCCGTTACCGTGCAGAACACGCTTTAGCCTGGTCACACGGGGAGGTTCGCCGAGCGGCTTCCCCGTACGTTTACAGCGAATCCACCGCTGCGATCAGGGATGCCTTGATCTCATGCAATGAACCCTGTGCAGCCTGGCCTTCTGCGTGGATTAACCCGCCTAACACCAACGCTCCCGCCGCCAAGGCCACCAATGCCAGGAGGCGCACACGATCTGCCTCAAGCTTCCTGCCTGGCTGGAAGTCCCCGGGTTTGCGATTTCTGTCTTGTGTATGCACTCGCATAATGACACCTCCCCTTTTGTTCTACCCGGGACTAGGCGAACTCGCAAGTGCTGCCTGAGCAGACTGTCAGGCGAGCAGAGAGCATTCCGGGCAAAACCGCAGGGTGCGGAAGTACAGCTTGGCCACCGGCAAGGCGTGGATACAATGGGTGAAATCGCCCAGATAAATGCGCTGGTCGTTTTCATTGGGCAAATGCCGACAATTCACCGTGTGGATTTCCCAGGTGTCATCGTCGGCCTTTATTTTGCTGAGGTAATACCGCATACCCTTCCCCGATTCGCGGATTCGACAGGGCGCATGTTAGGGATATGAGACTTGAACGGTATGAAAAGAAGGTAAAACCTGGCAGGAAATGAAATTAACTTGATAGTGATCCTGGCCAGATTTTGGCGGTAAAGGGGACCTCGGCAGCCTATTGCCAAACCTGATAAACCAACCGTTAATGTTTGTGGAGAATCCGGAGCCGTTTCCTCGTGGCCCATACAGACCGAACCGCGATCTCAGGGGGCGAGCAACCATCCTCCCAGTAGGCGCAACTGAAACGGCGTGAGCTTGCCCCTCCAAGAAAAAGGCCGTAACAGCAATGCTGTTACGGCCTTTCTTTGAGATGGTGCGCCAGGAGGGAGTTGAACCCCCACACCTCTCGGCACCAGAACCTAAATCTGGCGTGTCTACCAATTCCACCACTGGCGCAATCGGCGGGTATTCTAGCAGGCTAATCGCTAATTACCAGCAGGATCAGCCTCCCTGTAGAATCCGGTAAAGCGCCTGCAGGTCTTTGTCGATCTTGGCCACCTTGCCCGCCAGGGCGGATAACTGGGCGCTGTTGTCAGGCGCCGGTTGTGCCACCGGGATGGCCGCCGCTTGCGGCCGGTCGGCCAGACTACTGATCCGCGAGGACAGGCCTTTCAGCTTGCTGTCCATCTCGTTCAGGCGAGTCGCCAGCTCGGCGCTTTCGTTACTGCTGTTGCGCTGTTTGGCCATGGCCACGGTGAGCCCTCGTACCTTGGCATTCAGTTCGCGCAAATCGTCACGCAGACTGTTGACCACCGCATCACCAGGAGACACTTCAGAAGTGGCAGGCGCTTTTGCCGTACTGCGAGCGCCTTCTCTTGCCTCGCTCTGACGCTGCGATGCCAGCTGATAGTACTGCTCTCGCAATTCACTGAGTTCACGGCTGGTTTCAGCGTGGGCCAGCCACTGGCTGGCGGCCAACAGCACGGCGATGACCGCCAACACCAGGGACAACCACAACAAGCCGGAGTGGCCACCCTCGCTGACCGAGATTGGTTTGTTTTTTTTGGGCGTGCGCAGATTGATCGGTTCCAGATCCGGCCCCGGTACCGGGGTAGCTACCGCCAGTACATCCTGATTCAACCCCTGTAAACGCCGCTCTTTACTTTCCGGCAACTTGGCCATGGCAAGACGCTCTTTTACTTGTTGTTTTTTGCTGATCACCACCCCCCGTGGCCGATCAGCGCCCTTCCAGTTTGTCCAAACGACTATTGACCTGCAGCCGGTAAGAATCAAAAGCCGCGATCGCCGCCTCTGTCTCATCCAGCCGATCTTTTAACGTTGCCAGCCCGACCTGGTTTTTTTCCACCTTGGCCAGACCGTTTTTCAGGTTTTGCTGCTGGCTTTCCAGTTGATTGATATTTTCCGCCAGCACATCCACCTGGGTCTGCATCTGGCTGATGCGGGTCTGCCACTGTTCACTGCTCTTGTTGACAGCAGCCACCGCGCTGTCCACCTGCTTTTTCAGGGCAGCGGTGTCCTTGCTGATCCCCTGCAGTTTGCTATCCACCCCAGCCTGAGCCTTTTTCACCTGATTGAGGGTGGCAGACAAGGCGGTCAGTTTCTTGCTCTGCTCGGCGATATCCGCCCGGTTGCGCTTGTTGCTCAGATCCCAGAGTTTGCGGATTTCGGTGTTGTTTTCTTCCAGCTTCTTGCCTTGAGCGCGGACCGTATCCTGCAGTTGCCCGGACGACTGGTTCAGGCTCTCGTCGGTGGCAGACAACCGGGACTGGAGGTTGCCCAGCTTCTGACTGGATTCCGAAATGCGCTCGTCCATCTGTGACTGCAGCACGGTCATCTGTTTCTGGAACCAGACGCCCATCACGGCGATCAGCACCACCAGCACCAGACAGGCAATCATCCAGCCACCGCCGCCACCACCACTGGAGGGCGGCACCGGCTTTTTGGGGGTCTTGGGAGGCTTGCCCGCCCCCTTCTCGGTGGGCTTGTTACCGCCGGCAGAAGAATGCCGGCGCCCGGCATCACCATGATCATCCACGGTGACATCATTCAGATTACCCAGATTTACTTCACGATCTCGCGTCATTCCTGTGTCCTGCATACCGGATAGTCCGGTTCATGGCCCGATTGACAGATAGTGCCACAGGGGGCACTGCGGCGCTGCCGAACAGCGCCCATTTAGTCCTGCCTGTCTTTGAAAAACTTATTCGCCGCTTTTATCGAACAGCGGCTGTTCGGTGGCGTAATAGACCATATCTCCCAGCTCGTGCTTGCCTTTCTCGTTCTTGAGCAACGGCAGGAAAATCACCCAAGGGCGAACACCTCTGTGGTCTACCTGAGCCCATACCCCGGTGACTTTTTCGCCATTTTCGGCGGTGATGTCGTGTAGGCGAAACAGAGCCATCAGCTCGATATCCGGTTGCTCCTTGCCGATCTTACGCAGCTGCCAAAACAAGTCCTGGGACCACTCTTCGGCGCTCGGGGCATCGGCCTTATCACCGGAATAACCCACCGCCCGCACCGTATCCCCGGACTGGAGCAAGCCGAACGGATAGAGCCCGCCGGAACGCTGGATGGCCTGCAATGCCTGGCGCAGGCCGGCCTCTGCCAACTGATCCATGGCTTGTTGCTCGGGGCTTTTCTGTTTTTGCTCGGCGGAAGCTGGCTCTGGTCCTTCTGCCAAGGCAGCCGTTGCCGACAACCCCATCACAAGAAAAAAGATTCCCAAAAGACGCATATTACACCTGTTATTTTCATTAACCTGCGGATTGGACCACACAAACCCCGACAATATCCCGGGACGGACGCTAGCAAACTTCCCTCACCGCCGCCAGACAGACACGAAAAAGGCCGCAAAAGCGGCCTTTTTCACTACCTGAACGGTATCCCTGTAAGGGATAAGCCGTCTTAACCGGCAAAATTGCTGGCGGCAAAGTCCCAGTTGATCAGGTTCCAGATGGATTCCAGATACTTGGGACGGGCATTGCGGTAGTCCACGTAGTAGGCGTGTTCCCACACGTCCACGGTGAACAGCGGGGTCTGGCCCTTGTCGTGGGCGATCGGGGTATCCGCATCGTCAGTGTTGACGATTTCCAGGCTGCCATCAGTGTTCTTCACCAACCAGGTCCAACCGGAGCCGAAGTTGCCGGTAGCCTTGGCATTGAACTGGGACTTGAACTCGTCGAAAGAACCAAAAGCCGTGTCGATGGCCGCGGCCAGATCACCGGTGGGGGCACCGCCACCATTGGGGCTCAGGCTGTTCCAGTAGAAGGTGTGGTTCCAGACCTGGGCAGCCTGGTTGAACAGACCGCCTTGGGCGCTCTTGATGATCTCTTCCAGGGATTTGCCTTCGTTGTCGGTGCCGGCAACCATGTCGTTCAGCTTGGTCACGTAGGCATTGTGGTGCTTGCCGTGGTGATACTCGAGAGTTTCTGCAGAAATATGCGGTTCCAGTGCATTTTTCTCGAACGGAAGCGGCGGTAATTCAAAAGCCATAGTCATTTCCCCTGACATCATGTTGTTCTGTTGCGGCTCGGCAACAGAAAGAAATTCCCCGCTGAGGGCATGCCTGCCCTCAGCGGCTAAATGATAATAACAAGCTACCGGCGGCAATCTCCACCACGGACCGGGGGTTTACCATGATTGCCTTTGGCTGCAATAGACGAATTCTATCGCCAATGCCTGGTCCGTGACCGGCAGGTCCCTGTGAGATGGGGTGTATCCCCCTTGTTTCAAGTACAATGCGCCCCAAATTTTGATAACTGCTACCTGAATCCGTGACTTCAGCGTGGATGCATGGCGTAAGAATTTGTTGTCACGGGGGATTTTCTGAAGAAGCGTCGTATCAGGGAATACGATCGACTGAAGACAAATTTTCTGTGGCCGCAAAGGCTTGCGTCAGGCGCCGCGATGAAGTCACGGATTCAGGTACTATTTTGCTGGCAGGAGAAAACAATGTCTGATGATGCTGTAGTAATTGTAAATGGTGCTCGTACCGCCATGGGTGGCTTCCAGGGTTCCCTGTCTGCGGTTTCCGCCCCCGAACTGGGCGCCGCCTCTATCCGTGAAGCCGTGTCTCGTGCCGGCCTGAAGCCGGAAGACGTGCAGGAAGTCATCATGGGCTGTGTACTGCCCGCCGGCCTCAAGCAGGGCCCGGCCCGCCAGGCCATGCGTCTGGCCGGCCTGCCGGACAACACCGGTGCCACCACCATCAACAAGCTGTGTGGCTCCGGCATGAAGGCCACTATGTTCGCCTATGATTCCATCAAGGCCGGCACCAACGACATCGTCGTTTCCGGTGGTATGGAATCCATGACCAATGCTCCCTATGTGCTGGACAAGGCACGCAGCGGCATGCGCATGGGTCACGGCCAGGTGTTTGACCACATGTTCCTGGATGGCCTGGAAGATGCGGAAACCGGCCGCCTGATGGGCTCCTTCGCCCAGGAAGTGGCTGACAAGCGCTCCATTACCCGCGAAGACATGGACAACTACGCCATCGAATCCCTGAACCGCGCCAATGCCGCCATCGACAACGGCTGGTTCAAGGACGAAATCGTGCCGGTGACCGTGAAGACCCGTAAGGGTGAAGTGGTTGTCGACACCGACGAGCAGCCCGGCAACGCCAACATCGATAAGATCCCTACCCTGCGTCCGGCCTTCGCCAAAGACGGCACCGTCACCGCCGCCAACGCCAGCTCCATCTCCGATGGTGGCTCAGCGCTGGTACTGGCTCGCGAATCCGTGGCCAATGAGCGCGGCCTGAAGCCGCTGGCCCGCATCCTCGCCCACGCTACCAACAGCAAGCACCCCAGCGAATTCACCATTGCCCCCATCGGTGCCACCGAAGCGGTGATGAAGAAGGTCGGCTGGAGCGTGGACGATGTGGACCTGTTCGAGATCAACGAAGCCTTCGCCATGGTGGCGATGATGCCGATGATCGATCTGGGCATCCCCCACGAGAAAGTGAACATCCACGGCGGCGCCTGTGCCCTGGGTCACCCGGTGGGCTCCACCGGCTCGCGCATCATCCTGACCCTGATCCACGCGCTCAAGCGCACCGGCGGCAAACGCGGTGTGGCCAGCCTGTGTATCGGCGGCGGTGAAGCGACCGCAGTGGCCGTAGAACTGGTGTAAAACGCCAGCTCTGGACGCTTGATGCCAGACGAAAACGGGGCCTTTAGGCCCCGTTTTTTGTTGAAAAATGACCAAGTACCGAGTTACGAGAAGCGAGTGACGAAACCCGTACCTCGCGATCCCCCTTGATTCCTCACCACCGACCGCCGCAACCGCGCTCGCCATCGACTATTAACAGTCCCGGCCCCGAAACATCCGCTTTCATTTTAAAACTCTGTTGCACTTTCCTGACCGGATTCGCCCTCTGTCGTATACGCAAACCCGGATTTCACCTGTACCCTGACCGGCTAGTCACCGTTTTGGGTTGGGCACAAGCCCGGGAGCACCATGTCAGCATTACCCGTTATTACCGCCATGGGCGGCATCAATGCAGCCGGCCGCAGTGCCCAGCATTTCGCTTTTCAGCGGCTTGTTTTCGATGCCCTGGATCACGCCCGACAGAACGACACGCTGAATGCGCTGTCCCGCCTCACCGGCAATGACAGCGAGACCGTGCTGGCCCGCACCCTGATCCGGGCGCTCCCCGACAGCCACCAGCTTCACGCCGCCCTCGCCGGCACCAGCGACGCCCCCATTACCCTGGAAATGCGCAATATGGACCTGCCCGACAGCCTGCCCCCGGGCTGGCAGGTCAGCGCCGTGGACAAGCGCCGCAGCCGCGTCACCCTGCCCGCCGGGCTGGGCCTGCGGGTGCCCCACGACACCCCGCGCCGGGTCAGCGCCGCCGGGCAATTACCGGACGGTTTTGACCCCGGCGCTCTCTACGCCTCCCGTAACCATCCCCGCGCGCTGCAAATGGCCATTTTTGGCATCAGTGATGCGCTGGGTGATCTGGGCATGGACTGGGCGCAGGTCGCCGCCCGGGTACGCCCGGATCAGGTGGCTGTGTATGCCAGCAATGCCATGTCGCAGATGGATGACAACGGCCTGGGCGGCGTCATGCGTTTCCCGCCCAACGGCCAGCGCATCACCTCCAAACAGGTGCCGCTGGGGCTGGGAGAAATGACCGCCGACTTCCTCAATGCCTATGTGCTGCACTCCGTCGGCACCACCGGTGGCATGCTGGGCGCCTGCGCGACTTTCCTCTACAACCTGGAAAAAGGCGTCCATGCCATTCGCAGTGGCCGGGTGCGGGTCGCCATTGTGGGCACCAGCGAAGCCCCCCTGGTACCAGAAATCATGGAAGGATACCGGGCCATGGGCGCACTGGCCGAAGACCAGGCGCTGGCCGCCCTGGACGGTACCGCCAGCGCCGACCTGAACCGGGCCTGTCGCCCCTTCTCGGATAACTGTGGCTTCACCATGGCGGAATCCGCCCAGTTCACGGTGCTGATGGACGATGCCCTGGCGCTGGAGCTGGGGGCCGATATTCTCGGCGCCGTGCCGGATGTGTTCATCCATGCGGATGGTGGCAAAAAATCCATATCGGCTCCCGGCGTGGGCAACTACCTGACTGTGGGCAAGGCTGCGGCCCTCACCCGCCAGCTGATCGGCGAAAAGGGCCTGCGCGAGCACAGCTTTGTGCACGCCCACGGCACCGGTACGCCGCAGAACCGGATCACCGAATCCGTGATTCTGGAACGTACCGCCAAAGCCTTCGGGATTGAGCATTGGCCGGTGGTCGCCATCAAGGCCTATGTGGGGCATTCCCTGGGCAGTGCCGGTGGCGACCAGCTGTCTGCCACGCTGGGCAGCTTTGCCCATGGCTGGCTACCGGGCATTCGCACCGTGGACCACATTGCCGACGATGTGCACCGCGATCACCTTAACTTCTGCCTGGAGCATCAACCCCACGATGCATTGCAGGCCTCGCTGATCAATTCCAAGGGCTTCGGCGGTAACAACGCCACCGCGGTGGCGCTATCCCACACGGTCGCCGAAACCATGCTGAAACAGCGCCACGGCCAACAGGCATTCGCCGGCTGGCAGCAGCGTCGCGAGGGAGTGCGTGAAGCGAAAGCGGGTTTCCGAGACCACTGCCTGACCGAGGCACCGAAACCGGTTTACCGCTTTAACGAAGGGGTACTGGGAGATGGGCACGTCACCCTGAGTGACAAGGCGGTGCAGTTAAATAACGGCCCAGTCATGACCTTTGATGACGACAACGGCCTGGCGGCTTACCAAATCAATCTCTAGCGCTGCTCGGATGGGAAAGGGTGAGTAACGAGGTACGAGTTTCGAGTTGCGAAAACCTTTCCCGGTCTTCGAAACTCGTACCTCGACACTCAGCATCCCCAGCCACTGAAGATCAGCGAATCTCCACCTCAAAGGCGGGCGACGCCCAGCCCTGCCTTGACGAAGGAGCATCAGCCGCCAGCGGGGCACCACCATAAATCACCTGCTGTGCATCACCGTATTGCAGCCAGGTTTCGGTGGGTGCGACACCTTCCCCGGGCTTGCTGTAATCGCATACCCCCTGCGGGAAAATGTCCGCCACCTGCTCGGCAAACCCTTGCGGGTCCAGCACAGTGGGGTAATCCGCCGGGTCCACGGGTTTGAGCTGGCATTTGTTGGTCAGGGTTTCAATGCTGTCGCCTGCCACCGTGCGCGGGGTGCCAAAGCGCGTCTGCACCACGGTCTGCTGCAGGCCCACCAAGGGATCGGTAATCGGCGATAACAAATCCGCCACCGTGCCCAGCAGATCGCCCACCACGGGGATATCGGACACCACCGGCAGTTCACTCAGGTCCAACCCGCAAACCTGACCGGTCAGCGCATCCACCACCACGCCCGCCTCTGCCGGCGCCGCCGGCAACAACGACAGGTCCAGCCCCGGCAGAATCGGGGTCGGGTACAACAGGTTACCGCTGAGCGGCACGATAGGGCCTTCCGGCCCCACCAGCGAAGACACCGACAAACAACGGTCACGGGCGTAGACCGGTTTGTGCTCACGGACTTTTTCTTCAATGCTCAATGCCGAGGCGTCCGCTTCAATTTGCGACAGCCACAAATCCATCACCAATAGCGCCTCGGTGGTATAAACCGTATCGCCAAACAATGGCGCCGGGCCGTACCAGATCACCTGGTTGTCCGCGTGCCCCTGGGTCTTTTCCAGGCGGGCCCGCATTTGCCAGGAGTGATAGGCATCGTGGGCGATCCCCGGGTCCGGGCCGCGCAGATCAATAATCGGTACATTGGCCAGGTGCTCGGCGGTGTTAATGGCACCGGTGCGGTAAGCATTGTGCAGCGCCTGACTATCGGCCACGGTGCGCTCCGGCTGATAGTCGATATCCACATTAAAGCCGCCAATTTCACGGTTCACTGTCAGGAACTGGTCACCGGTGATCACACCACTCTGCAGCGCCCGCAGGCCATATTGAACGCCCACGTTATCCAGCGGAATGCCCCCGAATCCCCGCGACAGCAATTGTTCGTTCGCAGACCACACTTCTGATGAGCGCAGCCCAAACTGGGACTTCATGTAATCCAGCAAGCCACAACGCAATCCATCCGGAGCGTCCTGGGCGTCATAGACGGTCACCCCGTCCTCCAGACCCGGGCAGCTTTCCTGGTCAGGATAGGCTGCCGGGAAAAAGGCCAGATCCGAAATCAGCGGATTCAACGGCAGATGGCCATAGAACGCGGACCATTGCGCAGCGGGAATCACCCCGGAACTCAACAACCGGGTGACCACATCCTGAAAGCCTTGCGGGTCGGAAGGCAGCTGATTGCCGAAATACTGGCTAAGCAAATTGTAATCGGCGAACTGGGTGGCCGTGGTCCACACATCCGGGTAGGAGCACTGCACGATCATGCCTTGATAAATGCCCGGATACGCATTAGCCACATGCTGCTGGGTGATGGAACCACCGGAACACCCCGTCCCAATGGTGTAACGAATTTCACCGTACTGCTCGACGATGCGCTCCTTGCCCATCATCAGCGATTCCGCCGCCGTCACCAGATTGCCGTTATGCCCCAGGTTACCCTGGGCGGTGGAGAGGGTCATGAAACCGCGTCCCAGGGCAGTGGTGATACTGTCACCCAGCAACAGCTCGGCGCCTTCCGGGGCCGTACCGGCGATATCACCTCGGGGAGGGTTACCCATGCCATAGCTCACGCCCACGTTACCGCCGTGGTGAATCAGCAATTTGCCGTTCCACTGGGGCTGCGGGTTCAGCGCGGTCCAGGGTTGATCCGGCTGGAACAGGGTCATGATCAGGTAGCGATCCCGGTTCTGCACGCCCTCTTCCATGCGCACGATAAAGGGCACCTCCACACCAGCATCCGTGGTGATCCGGGCAATGACCTCCTGGGCCGGTGGATTGGCCAGGTCGTAAGGTTGAAAGGCGCCGGGAATCCCCGGGTTCTCGGGATCAAAATTGGTCAGCAAATTCTGCAACTTGTCGGCGGGCACATACTTGAAGCTGTACTCAGCCGGCTGATTACACTGGGCATCCACCGCCGCCGCATTGGTGCATTGCCAGGGCTGAATCTGTGGCCCGGAAATTACCGGCCCCCCATTGGGGTGATTGATAATGATCCGTTCCAGCACGCTGTCATCCGCCAGCACCACGGTCAGCCGATTGCTGCCCAGCGCCAGGCCATTGATCAGGCCTTTCAGGGTACCGGCGTCAGTAGCCGTCAGTTGGTCGGTGACGGCCCTATCCCCCAGTGTCACCACCGCGCCTTCAAGCTGGGCCGCATCAGGGGTGATCACCTCCACCAGCGCATCGCCACCGCTGATCAGGTCTGCCCGGTTGGAAAGCACCCGGATTTCACCTTCCCCGGCAATCGGCTCAGCGGGCTCATTGGGGGTGGGCTCGGCAGGGGGGTTGCTGGTCACCGGCACCGACGATGAGCCGCCCCCGCCACAGGCGGTGAGCAAAAGGATCAGGGTGACAGGCATGGCAAACGCAGGCATTTTCATCGCAGGCTCCTCCCCGGGCGTCAACCGTTGGCGCGCCGGGATCAGCGTGGACCGCTGATTGTTCTTGGGAGTCTCTGAATAACCCCTTGCATGCTCAGTCTTTCAGGCTGGCTCGCCCCCTCGGCCGAGGTTAAGAGTGGCGCGATTTTGAAGGTGTCCCCTAACAGGGATCGAGATATGTCCATCCATCGACTCTTCACCTTCAACACGCAACAACGAGTGCGGGCCAGCCTGGAAGACCCGGAGGGCGCGGCCAGAAGGGCACATCTGCTGTGCTTTATCGCTAGGAAAGGGAGCCACCCTGTCCGTCGCGACACAACACAACAGCTGCACCCTTCTGGCCACGCTGAGTACGCAAGGGGTTGTTCAGAGACTCCCTTGTTAAGATCCGCACAATCCGCACGGGTAGACCTTGATTGTCAGAGAGATCCCGCCGCCACACTGTTGCGGTACGGTGGTGCCATAGTTACCGGCATGGCGGCATTCTTTTCAGAATGTTGCACGAATGTGCCACCTTATGAGGAAGGAATGCCAGGACCGCATGGCGCACACCCCATTAGCTGATAAGGTAGCCCCATCGAATGCACAGGACTGCCTATGACCCGCCTGAAACTCGCCCTGCTGATGCTGGTTGCCCTGACCGCCAGCACCGCCCTCTGGCACCGCTACAAGCCGCTTCCTCCGGGATTGAACGTGCAAGGGGAAACCCATGCGGTGCAGGGGCTCAAATTGCTGGTAGACGATACTTGGGAAAGCGGCAACGGTGGCGAAACCACGCGGCTTAGCCGGCAACATATCTTCGACGAATTCTTCCAGTTAATCGGTCAGGCGGAAAAACTCATCGTGGTCGACATGTTCCTGTTCAACGATTTTCAGGGCACCGCCAGCGAGACCGAACGGGCATTGTCCAGCGAACTCACCGACGCCTTGCTGGCCCGACGGGCCAGCCATCCAGCCATGCCAATCGTGGTCATCACCGACCCCATCAATACGCTTTATGGCGGGCTCCACAGCAAGCACCTTACGCGCCTGAAGAAAGCCGGCGTCACCGTCGTCACTACGCCTTTGCCGGCACTGCGCGATTCCAACCCCAGTTGGTCCGGCCTGTGGCGGGGGTGCTGTCAGTGGCTGGGCAATAACCCGGACCAGGGCTGGCTGCCCAATCCCATGGGGCCGGGACAGGTACCCCTTCGCAGCTACCTGACGCTGCTGAACTTCAAGGCCAATCACCGCAAGACCCTGGTAGTGGACGAAGGTGAACACTGGACCGGCCTGGTCACCTCCGCCAATGCCCACGATGGCAGCAGCGCCCACAGCAATATCGGCCTACGCTTTCAGGGCAATGCGGTCAAAGACCTGCTGGCCAGTGAACTGGCTGTGGCTGAGCTGACCGCCACCCAACTGCCCACACTACCCACCTTGCCAACACAACCGGCTGACCCGGCCGCCGACGCACGCCTGCAACTGCTCACCGAAGGCGCCATTCGTGATGCCTTGCTGGCAACCCTCAACCACAGCCAGGCCGGCGACCAGATTGATGTGTCCGTGTTCTATCTGTCCCATCGCCCGCTGATGGAGGCCCTGCTCGCGGCACAGCAACGGGGCGTACAATTGCGCGTCCTGCTAGACCCCAACAAGGATGCCTTCGGGCGTGAGAAGAACGGGATACCCAACCGCCAGGTGGGGAGTGAATTGCACAACGCCGGCATCCCGGTGCGCTGGTGCAACACCCAGGGTGAACAATGCCATACCAAGATGCTGCTGCGGCGCAGCGCCAACAGCGCCGAACTGATCCTCGGCTCCGCCAACTACACCCGGCGTAATCTGGACAACCTGAATCTGGAGAGCAGCGTGCGGCTGATCGCCGCCCCCGACCACCCCATCATGCAACAGGCCGGCGACACCTTCGAACGGCGCTGGGACAATCGTTACGACGAAAAACACAGCACCGACTATGCGGTGTATGCGGATGACTCGGTGTGGAAGTACTGGCTGTATCGGGGAATGGAATTCACTGGCTGGAGCAGTTTTTAGGGATAGACGCCGTAGGAGCGCCACTTGAGGCGCGAACGCTTAGGTCCGAGTTGCGAGAAACGAGGCACGAGGGAAAAAAGCTTTTCGAAACTCAAACCTCGTCCCTCACTCCTAATGCAACCCAGGTGCAAGCACGTTCTACAGTGGCAATAAAACGCTGGGGGTTATTCTGTCGCCGGAGATTCTTTCACTGGCCGATTGCGATGCCAGTCCAGGCCGGCGACAGCGCCGTTGATCAGCCAGGCCGCAGCCACCAGACCGCCCGCCATGGGCCAGCCCCAGCTTTGTGGCAACAACTCCGTGCCGGGAACAAACAACAAGAACAGTAGCGTTTCCAGCAGCGCCAGCAACACCGGCGCCACCAAACGGGCCGGGTAATGCAGCTCCACACCCAACCAACGCAAGCCCGCCGCGCCCATGGTCAGGCCTAGCCAGATAATAATAATGCCACCGATGACTACTGCCATTGCCGTCTCCCTGCCTGTTCAGTTCTGTCCGCCATAGAGCGCTTCGCGGCCGTGGCGCACTTCCATGCCTTCGCGCACTTTTTTTGACAAACCACCCACCACCAGCGCAAAGGAATGATCGATCATGCGCTGGATTTCCCCTTCAGGAATGGAGCCATCCAGTTTGATCGTATTCCAGTGTTTCTTGTTCATGTGGTAGCCGGGTAGCACGGCGGTAAAGATATCCCGCAGCGCCAGGGCCTGATCCGGATCGCACTTCAGATTCATGCGCCCTTCACCGCTCTCTTGGCCCAGCGTTGCGAACATCTTGTCGCGCACTTTCATCACCGCCACATCCGGGCCAAAAGGATAATCCTCCATCGCTTCGGGCTTGCCGAGAAGATATTGGCGAGCGGTATCGACATCCATGTCCACCTCGTTTCAAATGCGGATTCCATTGCCCGACCCGTAGTAAAACGGCCATGTTTAGCCTGGATCAGGTTCTTCGATTTTCGCTGTTAACTATTCACTGTTAACTATTAATTGCCTTCTCATATTTCCCGGGTTTCGCGGAAACGAATGTCCGGGTGACGTTCCTGGGCCAGTTGCAGGTTAACCCGCGTGGGTGCCAGGTACGTCAGGTGCCCGGCACCGTCACGGGACAGATTGTCATAGGCCTTGCGTTCAAAGGCGGACAGCTCTTTATCGCTCTCGGCTTCCACCCAGCGAGCCGTGGCCACACTGACCGGCTCATAACGGCAATCCACCCCGTATTCGCCTTTCAACCGCGCCGCCACCACATCGAACTGCAGGGTACCCACCGCACCGAGAATCACATCGTTATTGCGCAGCGGGAAGAACACCTGGGTGGCGCCTTCTTCTGCCAGCTGGGTCAGCCCTTTGTGCAGCTGCTTGCTCTTGAGCGGATCGTTGAGCACCACCCGCTGGAACAGTTCCGGAGCGAAGTGCGGAATGCCGGTAAAGGCCAGCTCTTCGCCTTCGGTGAAAGTATCACCGATCTGAATGGTGCCATGGTTATGCAGCCCGATAATGTCACCGGAGAAGGCTTCTTCCACATTATCGCGCTCACCGGCCAGGAAGGTCAGGGCATCGGGAATGCGCACATCCTTCCCGGTCCGCACCTGCTTGAGCTTGATGCCCTTTCGGTAGGTGCCGGAACAAATGCGCATGAAAGCAATGCGGTCCCGGTGGCGGGGGTCCATATTGGCCTGAATCTTGAACACAAAGCCGGTCATCTTGGGTTCATCGGCCGCCACGGTGCGAGCCGTCGCATCGCGGGGCTGGGGCGGCGGCGCCCACTGCACCAGACCATCCAGCATATGATCGACACCGAAGTTACCCAGCGCGGTACCGAAGAAAACCGGAGTCAGCTTACCGGCCAGGAAACGCTCCAGATCGAACTCGTGGCTGGCGCCCTGCACCAGCTCCAGGGTATCGCGCAGCTCCCCGGCGTAGTCAGCCCCCACGGCCTCATCCAGCTCGGGGTTATTGAGCCCTTTGACCTCACGCACGTCCTGCACCTGTCTCTTATACACATCTCCGAGCCCACGAGACCGAGGCTGATC
>OJIS01000215.1_pt1 | contig 20880 bp, 9 predicted proteins | sample 1595671 | NCBI WGS metagenome assembly OJIS01 (sample SAMN05416814, study PRJEB24817) | seawater metagenome | isolation source: Sea water | place: Canada:Atlantic | collected 2013-07 | reverse complement strand
GAGATCAGCCTCGGTCTCGTGGGCTCGGAGATGTGTATAAGAGACAGGATCTCTGCCAGAGTTGACTCATCGGTGACGACCTCTGCTCTTCCGGAGATCCGAAGTTGATCGTGGTCGGGAGCAAGGTAGGCGAGTTCCACCTTCGGATTGGCGGCGATTTCCGAGGTTTTGTGATAGGACGCCAGATTGGCGACATAGACCACAAAGTCGGGATCAACCCGGACAGGTGAAACAGGTCGGACGCGAGGGTGGGATCCGGAATCCACCGTGGCGAGCATCGGGAATTTTGCGGCCCTGATCACAGCATGGGCAAGGTCGTAAAGTTGGGCAGGATCAACAGGTTCTGGCTGGGGTTTCATAAAAAATCTCGCTCGGGATTGGCGTGATAATCATTAACACAATTCAAGGAATTATGAAACGACTGTTGCTCATCTTTCTTGTTTTAGCGCTGATGGCCAACGCAGTGTCTGTAGCTGCCGCGATCGACTCGACTGAACTCTCTCAGCCACAAGCCATGCCGCAGCAAGTGGCGGATGTCTTCGAGAACTACTGTGCTTCCTGTCATGACGAAGCCAGTTCGACCGGCGATGGCTGATCAGCGAGTTCATCTTTGATGCCAAGTTCCATCGGCTACTTCTCGGACCTCCCGCCAAGACCAAATTTCTTGGAGCGATGCCGGGCCAAGCTCGCTAGAGTTTTCGGCATCGACCCAGGGTCGATGCGTGCTTAAATTTTTTCACCGATGCCCACACCTCATAATGCTGTCCAGTTGATTCTTGCTCTCCTCCTCTGCCTTGGTGGAAATACCGCGATGGGGCAGCGGGCCGATAGTGTGGTGACCATTAATGAGATTCACTATCATCCGGCCTCGGCCGGGGAGCCGGAGTGGGTGGAGTTGCACAATCAGATGGCGGTCCGGGTGGATGTGTCCGGATGGAAGTTTACCGAAGGCCTCGACTTCGCTTTTCCGGAGGGATCGGTCATGGAACCGGACGACTACTGGGTGCTGAGCTCGGATCCATCGCACGCTTCGATGGCGGGAGTGGCCCATGTCTTTGGTCCCTTTGTCGGTCAGCTCAACAATGGCGGCGAAACCTTGCAAGTCCGTAACCGCCATGGACGGATCATGGATGAGCTTGACTTCGACGACCGCGGAAAATGGCCGGAAGCAGCGGATGGCGGTGGCGTTTCGCTGAGCAAGATCGATCCGGAAAAGGCGAGCGGCCTTGCCGAAAACTGGACCTGGAGCCAGCAGGCCGGAGGCACTCCGGGCGCGACCAACTTCAACACGACAGGCGGAGAAAGCCAAACCGAAGCCGTAAGTGAGACCAGTCCATGGCGGGTCGACACGAGCGGGAGCGCGCTCGCCCCCTCGTGGCGGAGCCTGGGATTTGACGACAGTGGATGGCAGCCCGGCAGCGGGACCTTTGCCACGGCGTTGATTCAGAACGCCAGTTTTGAAGCGGAAACTTTTTCCGCCAGCCCTGGTTACGTCAGCGGTAATCGACCCATCACCGCCTGGAGCACTCTCGAAAACGGACTACCGGGAGGAGACGCGCGCATCGGAATCAACACCCCGGGGGCACTCGATCCCTTTGCCAACAATGGAATGGCGCCTGCGGGAAATAACGTGGCCTTCATTCGCGGCGGCTTGCGATCTCTGGCCCAGGATATTCGTGGACTGACGCCCGGCGAACGCTATCTCTTGAGCTACCGCGAAAACGGTCGCAATCCCACCACGCCGATCGGCAGCGCCACTCTCGGTGGTATCGAGGTCGTCCCGCAACACAGCGTCGCCGCGGTCGACAGTCTCGATGCATTCACCCAGCCCTATCACGTGCAGGTGGGCGGCGTCTTCACGGCTGCCGCACCAATGGCGCAATTGGAACTGAGCAATCATGCCGGCATCGGCGACTCCATTCTATACGACGACGTTCATCTCAATCCGGTGGCGCTGCACTACAGCGGGTCGGGATCGGCGACAGTCCACCGGGCGTTCGCGGACAACGGCGATCCCCTCTTGGTGCTTCTTGCCGAGGTGGATCCGGGAACGGGAGGAGAGGGCGTCAGCTTTGGATTCAAAACGACGAGCGGAACCCAGGCGCTTGTCAGTCATGGAGCGCTCTGGCTGCAAATCGATGACAGTGGCGAGGCCGTTTTAAGAGCGGATGAAGAGGGCGGGAACCACATTGTCGCTCTTTCGACAGCAGTCCCGGTCACGGCTGGATCGACCAATCGAATCGCTTTGATTTGGGATCGAACGGCGGGGAAGGCCTCGGTGGTGGTCAATCAAGCGACCATTTTTAGCGAAATCAATCTGGGTCCCTCTGCCGGGGGAAGCGACGGGATTTTCAATCCCAACATTGCCGGAGTGACCGCGACTTTTGACTCGGCTGGCGGCAATCTTTCCGAACTGGCGGTTGCGCAAGGATCCGCGCCGGAAACGACACTCCCGATTCCCGCCGGGCCGACGGTTTATCGTTTTCGCAACGAGTTTGAGTTCTCCGGATCGGCCGCCAACTCGGACCTTCTTTTGAGCTTGGCCCAGATTGGGGAGGTCACGGTTTATCTCAATGGAGTGCTCCTGCACGAGGAGCCGAGTTCGGGATCGAGCGACGTGCTCCTTCCCGGCGACGCACTTGTGGCCGGAACGAATGTTTTCGCGATCGAACTGGCCACTCCGGTGGATGCGGGGAACCTCCAACTGGCGCTGGCGACATCACTGACCACGATCGAGACTAACGACGGAGACGGCCCGGAGCGATCTCCGCTGCGCTTGAGTGAAATTTCAGCGACAGGAGCCGGAGACTTTTTCGTGGAAATCACCAACACGGCCTCTCGGCCCTTGGAGCTTTCCGGTTTCAGCTTGAACAGTTTCAGTTTGCCGATGGAGACCCTGCGTCCTGGAGAATTCCGGGCCTTCCCGGTCAGTGAGCTGGGATTCACGCCTCTCGATGAGGACGTCCTTTTTCTACGATCGAGCCAGGGCGAGGTGGCCGATGCCCAACGCGTGAAAAACAGCCTGCGTGCTTACGAACCCGACAGTAAGACCTGGCAGCATCCCAACATCGCGACTCCGGGTGCCGCGAATTCCTTTGCTCTCGATTCTCGGGTCGTCATCAACGAAATCCACTATCACCAGCGCCCGACTTATCCCGATCCTCATCACAATATCGACTACGAAGAACCTGCGCTGGAATGGATCGAACTTTTCAACTGCTCCGGCGAAACGATCGACCTTTCCACTTGGTCGCTGCGGGATGCGGTGGACTACGATTTTCCCGAAGGGACCATGCTTCCTCCCTCTGGTTATATTGTCATCAGTAATAGGGAATTCTCAGGTTCATTGAACAACCGGCGCGACCGGATTCATCTTCGCGACCCTGCCGGAAACACCGCGGATGTCGTCGAGTATCTCGATGACAAGCCCTGGCCGCGCAACGCGGATGGAAAAGGATCGAGCCTCGAGTTGCGGCACCCGAACTCCGACAACAAAAATCCCGCGGCCTGGGGAGCAAGCGAAGAATCGCCCAAGAGCGTCTGGCAGAACTTCAGCTACCGGGGACCCGGGGTGGAACCGCCGGGGAACAACAACCCGAATTACTTTCATGAATTCCTCATGGGAATGCTCGCATCGGGCGAAGTTCTCATCGACGACATCTCGGTGCTTGAAGATCCGGATGGCGCCGCGATCGAATTGATTCAAAACGGCGGATTCGAATCCGACACCGCTGGAGCGATTCCGGACAAATGGCGCATCTTTGGCAACCACCGGGAAAGCGAAATCGTGGATCTTTCGGAAGGAGGCAGGGCCTTGAAACTGGTGTCCACCGGGCGGCTCGAACACAGTTACAACCTGGCATCGACCACCTTTGCCAACGGACGAACGCTCAACTCAAGCAAGACCTACGAAATCTCTTTTCGCGCCAAATGGCTATCGGGCTCTCCCCAACTCAATACGCGTCTCTACTTCAATCGTATTTCGAGAACCCATATCCTTCCGCAACCTGCGACAACAGGCACTCCCGGTGCCTCCAACAGCACCTTGACCGCAGCGGCACCACCCAGTGTGGATTCCTTTCGTCACGCTCCCCTCGTTCCCACTGCCAATTCTCCGATTCGTATTCACGCCACCATGTCCGCTCCGGATGGAATCGCCTCGGCCACAGCGCACTACAATGTCAATGAAGACGGCTGGCAATCGGTTCCGATGTCGGGCAACGCCGCAGGCCAATATGTCGCGATCCTGCCGGGGCAAACTTCGGGAAGCGTGGTGCAATTCTATGTCGAGGCATTGGCCAACTCGGGCGCCAGCGCGATGTTTCCGCCCGAGGGAGAAAACTCGCGGGCTCTCTTCCGCGTCGATGATCGCAGCGTGGGAAATCGAGACGTGCAGGTCCTGCGCATGATGACGCTGGCCAGCGAAACCAACGTCATGCACACCTCATACCACACCCCGAGCAATCAGCGTGTGGGCACCACCCTGATCTACAATGATCGTGAAGTCTGGTACGACGCCCAAGTGCGGCTGCGCGGTTCTTCCTTCGGTCGGCGCGGGTCGCGGGTCGGATGGAATATCAAATTCCCTGCGGACCGCCCCTTCCGCGGTGTTCACGAAACGGTGGCCATCGACGGCGGCTTTTCCGTTCCGCGAGGCGATGGAAACGGTTTTCTTCAAGTGGGACCCGGAGTGGCCACGAACGAGTTGATTTACAATCAAATGGCAAACCGTTCCGGCGCAGTTCCCGCAAGTCATGACGACGTGATCTACGTGGAAGCTCCGCGCGCCGGCGACGACAAGATGGCCCAACTGAAGATGGCGCGCTTCGGCGATATCTGGAAATCCTCGAGCTTTGAGCGTGGCGACGAGGGGACGTCCTTCAAGTTCGAACTCATCTACCATCCCCGCACCACCATCGATGGAAATCCCGAGAGCCCCAAGTCCGTTTACGATGCGGTCCGCGGTGTCGATATCCGCGACATGGGACCGGACAAAGAGGCTTACCGGCACAACTTTTGGATTCAAAACCAGAGTGCTCGCGACGATTACGGTTCCTTGATCGACTCGGCAATGGCGATCAGTGAATCGGCCGGAAATCTGCGCGATGCGACCGATGCCGCTCTCGACATCGACAATTGGCTGCGGGTCATGGCATTTCAGTCGCTGACCATGACGGTGGACAGTTACAACAACGGACTCGCTCACAACATGCTCATCTATGGACGGCCGCAGGACGGTAAGACAATGTGGATTCCATGGGATGTCGATCATGCCTTTTATGCCTCGCCGAGCACCTCCATTTTCGGACAGGCCAATGGAGATTTCGCCGATGTCGTGCAGATCCCGGCAAATCGCCGCGCCTATTGCGGACACCTGCTTGATCTCTGCAAGACAGGTTTCGATCCCGCCTATATTGCCGGTTGGGTCACGCACTTCAATGATGTCGGCGAGATGCCGATCGCCGCGCACTACACCCAATGGATCACGGACCGGCGCAACTATGTTCTGGGACAACTGAACTCGCAGCACCCGCCGCAGACGTTTCGCATCACGACCAACAGCGGCAACAATTTCAGTGTTACCGATTCCTCTGTGATCCTGCGGGGCAAGGGATGGATCGATGTCAAAGAAATCCGGCTGACTTCCTCCGGCGAGACCCTCGATGTCTCCTGGATCGATAACGACGACTGGGAAGTGGTCGTTCCCCTCTTGGTGGGCGCCAATGCCATCACCCTCAATGCCTTCGATCTCGGCGGCGCGGCGGTTGGAAGTGACGGCATCACCGTGACGAACACAGGCAGCCTGGAACCTGCCGGAGAGACGAATCTCGTCGTGAGTGAAATCATGTATCACCCGGCGGATTCGACTGCGGCCGAAATCAACGCCGGATTCATCGACAGCGATCTCTTCGAATACCTGGAGTTGGAAAACATGGGACCGGTCACGGTCGATCTCAGTGGAGCTCTCTTTACCAATGGGATTGATTTTGATTTCTCGACTGGCAGCATTTCCCAACTGGCACCGGGAGGGCGTGTCCTCATTGTTCGCAATCAGGCCGCATTCGAATCGAGACACGGAGCGGGGCTTCCGGTCGCGGGTGAGTTTCAAAACGGAACCGGACTGGCCAATAGCGGTGAGCGTTTGCATCTCGCCGGTATCAACGGGATCTCCATTCGCGACTTCAGTTACGACGACAAACATCCCTGGCCCGAAGATGCGGACGGAAACGGTCACAGTCTCGTTCTGATCAACCCTGGCTCCAATCCCGATCATGGGGAGGCTGGTAGCTGGCGATTGAGTCGCTTACCCGGAGGAAATGCCGGAGAATCGGATGCAGACTTGTTCGTGGGCGACCCTTTGAGCGACGACGATGGCGATGGGCTGAGTAATTTCATGAACCACGCGCTGGGAGGGAGTGGTGCTGCCTTCGCCCCGGTATTTTCTATTAAAAACGGCGCGATCATTTTTTCACACACGCGCAATCTGGCCGCAGACGATGTGGATTTCGAAACGGAGTTTTCAATCGATCTCGTGAACTGGATATCCGCGGGATCGGTGCAGGTCAGCGAAACGGCAATTGGTGATGGCAACTCGCTGGTGACCTGGGAGATTGACCCGGAAGTTGAGGGCCGGGGCTTTGTGCGATTGCGGGTTGAGGAAAGGTAGGGGGTGGCGAAGCTCGCTCATGACCCGACACGTTAGTGAAATTATTCATTGACCAGCTTAGATAAGAAACGTTTCATGCCTTGCTATGAGGATCCGCACTACCACCTTAACGCTCAGCCTTATTTCCGCGCTATCGTCTTTTTCTGTCGCTCAGATATCGGTGGTGATTGATCCTCCTCCGGTCTCCACGATCCTGGAAAACTTCAACGACGGCATCGATACCACGACAGCATTTTCGAATGCCTCAAGCGCAGGCGAAGCCGGGGGCGTGATATCAGTTGCCGTCGCGGCGGATGCGCCTGATCCCCAGTTTCAAGTTCCCACGCCCGGTGATCCATTCGATATCGTAGGACATCCTTTCTTTCGTCTTTCTTCGCGAGGGACTGTTGGAGCGGCAGCCCAGGTCTTTCCTCTTCCGCCTTCCGGAGTCACCGTCGTGGGCTTCAATACCGGAACCAACTTTGCCGAGTCACCAATGACTTTCGTCGCCGACCCACCGGGAGCAAGCGGCACTGGCTTGCGTATCGACCCGATCCCCAACGGTGGCGCTGCCACCGATACCTTTGAATACGACTACATCATCCTCGACAAGTTCCAGACCATTGGCCTCGCGGAGTATGATCGGGACAACGGCAACGAGGGATTCGACATCGTGGGAAACGGCCACATCGTCAATGTTCAGGTCAGCGCGGCCACAAGCACCCTGACCGCAACAACCAGTGGAAATGACCCCGTCATGCAACGGACCGGCCTTGCAGTGGATGCCTCGATTTACACCGTATTGGAGATTCGCGCGGCCTTTGACCCACTTTCGACATCACGCTTCGAAGTGTTCTGGGGAACCGACGTCAACCCGGGACCGGCGGGCGGACAGAGTCTGGTGGTAACCGACCAGTTGATCCGCGACGGAGAATTGCACACCTACCGTTTTCAAATGAGCGACGACTCACGCTGGAACAATACCCTGAACCTTTTGCGCATCGACCCTCTGGCGGATGCCGATGCTGCCGAAGGCCGCAGCTTTGCCATCGACTACATTCGCCTGATTGCGGGCGCGCCCGTGCTCGATACCGATCTTGATGGTTTACCGGACGCGATCGAAACCGGGACGGGGACTTTCGTCGATACCGGCGACACCGGAACGGACCCGGGCGATCAGGACACTGATGGTGATGGTTTCGACGATGGAGTCGAGGTCGCCAGTGGCACGGATCCCAACGACATCAACAGCACGCCGGGCGCGGTGCTCGATGGATACTCGAATTCTCCCGCCGTTTACGGATTCGGCGCAGCGATAACTCCCAACGTGCCGGTCATTGGTTTTGGAACTCCCACCGGATTCAGCGTTTCGCCGGACTTGCCCGGCGGATTGGCCCTGGACACGACCACCGGGGCCATCACCGGAATTCCAACCGCGGCTACGGTCGCGGCCGACTACACCATCATCGCGAGCTTCGACGGATCGCCGGACAGCAGCTTCGATCTCAACATCGAAATTACCAATCCGATTTTTCAAGGCTATTCCTTGAATCCCGCTCTCTACAAGCGCGGATCCGACATCGGAGTGAACATTCCCGTGCTCAGTGGTGCGGCCCCGGATTCCTTTGCGGTCAGCCCGGCTTTGCCCGACGGCTTAAGTCTGGACCTCAACAGTGGCAACATTACCGGCACCCCCACTGCTTTCCAGGCACCAGCCGACTACACCATCACAGCGAGCTACATGGGTCTACCGGACGCACAGACCACGATCTCCATCGCAATTGAAGCTTCGCCTGTCCTGGTCGTCGATACAGCCCGAACGATCAATAATTTCGTTTCGCTCGGTGAGTTCAACACCGATGGCGACGTTGAGTTTTGGGGCAGCAACAATGCCACCATCACCGCCGCCGGAGGACTTCTCGTAGTAAATACAACAGCGCCCGATCCGCAGTTCTTCATGAACGGACTCGATCTCGATACTTTGGAAGGTGAACACACGGTGCTGGAGTTTCGCCTTCGCCAACCGGACACCGAGGCGATCGACTTCTTCTGGGCCGACGGAAACGGCGGACTCTCAGCGGCGAGACGCCTGGAAATCGAAAGCGCGGAGATTCCCGGCGATGGTGAATTTCACATTTATCAAGTCGACATGACCGGTGTTTTCAGTGGAGCTGTCAACGTCATCCGACTTGACCCCGGGGCGGGCGCCGGGCGCGCCATTCAACAGCACTTCGCATCCTTATTTCCGAACCAATACCCGGGGAACAGTGGGTGGCCCCAGCCAGGTCTTCCCCCTTCCTCCTGCGGGACCGACTGTTGTCAACTATACTACGACAACTGCGTTCACCGAAAGCCAACTGTCCTTCGCCAACGCGGGATCTGGAGTCAACGGAACAGGCCTGCGTTTCGATCCTCTCGGCGGCGGTACCGCCGCAGTCGAGCAATTCGACTTTGACTATGTCATGCTCGACAGAGTCCGCACCATTGGACTCGGCGAGTTCGATCACGATGGAGCACTTGATGGATGGACCCTGTCCGCCAATGGACACATCATCAACAGCGGATCCAGCTCTCTCACCAGCACCTTCAGCGCAATGACAGCCGGCAACGATCCGGTCCTTCAACGAGGCGGTCTCAATATCGACACCAATATCTACGACACCATCGAAGTGCGCATCGGACTCGACGCGGCATCGACTTCGAGGTTCGAAATGTTCTGGGGCACCGACTCCTTTCCCGGACCTGCCGGCGGCCAGAGTGTGAGGCTAGTCGATGAACTCATCCGCGACGGAAACCTTCACACCTATCGCTTAAACATGTCGGACGAAGCGGCCTGGGACGGCAACTTGAACATCTTGAGGATCGACCCTCTTGCCGATGGCGACGCACAGGCCGGACGTTCATTTGAAATCGATTACATTCGGCTGGTCGAAGGAAGTGCCATTCCCGAGCCTTCCGGTGCATTGCTCTCGCTTCTGGGCGGGGTCTTGGTTTTCGCCCGCCGTCGAAGATAGGAATCGAATACCGGAGTGTCGGGTTTGCATTCCCAGGGTGAACCTTGCAATCGCCTTCGCCCGGGAGGGTCGTGCTCAAAAACCAGGATTTTCAGAGACTGGTCGATACTTCAGAAGAAGCCCCACGCCTCTCAACGGTGTCCCCATACCCAAAAAGAAAATTCCCGGCTGTATGCCAACCTTTCAAAGGACTTGATTTGTGCGCAGATTCTAAACAGTGAGACATCTTCCGCTATTTTGGTTCGATTTTTTCAAGAGCTAGTGTTTTCGTACCAACGTGTCTGTTTATAAACAAAGCCCGGTTCTGATCCTCGTAGGATGCTTGTTCCTCAGCAGCTGTAAACAGGAAGATCAAGGTGCTGACAAATCTCCTGAGGTGAAAATAGGAGCGAATCAACCGATGTTCCAATCAACACTGAAAATCGCAATCGCCAAAGGGTTAAAACCCGGAGGAAACCTGGAAGAGGAACTTTTGGAACTCAATGACTACGTCATCAACTCCAGGAGGGATGCGAAAGCGATCTGCAATGCTCTTGCCCAATTCCCAAGGGAAGGTTCCACTTCTGAGGAAACCAAATCTGATCTTGAAGCCTTGTGTGGTCTTTTTCAACAAGTTGAAGGCCCCCATTCTCCCGCTTTTCAGGTTCTATCTCTTGAAGGCCATCGCCAACTGTTCCGGATCTACGACGTCCTGATCAAAAAACCGGAGGCAGAGGAAGGCAATGAGCTGATGCATTGTCTGAAAACTTTTGCGATGTATGGAAGTATCAAGGGAGCGGAAAAGGTCGTGGAAGCTGCCAAACTCCCTTTCAATCCTGAAAGCTATTTTTGGAATGTCATCTTCGAAATATTCGACTCGGAACATCAACATTGTGAGTTCGTTTACCGTGAATTGAGTGAGACCATCCCGCCTGGGTTTGCGGGAGTGACTTTTCTGGACGGAGCTAATAATGCCATGCTTGAGGGAGGATTGAAGATTCATCCTTTTGCATCCCCTTCCGGGATCGCGCGATTGCGCGAGTATATTCAAAATTCTGATCCCGACAATTATAGCTACGCCGTCAGCGCTGCGGTCGCCCTCGCGTTTCTAAATGATGAAGTCCGCAATGACCTCATCGCGCTGGTCTGGCAGCATCCTGATCCCAAGGTGCGGATCGAAGGTGCCTGGGCTGCTGCGAAAAGTGGAGATCAGTCAGGTTTTCTCCGCCTGACAGAATACTGTGAAACTTCGGCCCAGTCGGTCTTGGCTCAGAGTTATCTTGAAGAACTGGGGCGTGCGGATTTGATTCCCGCGAGTGCCAAGGAGCCAGAGTTTCTCGCGCTTTCCGAGTTTGCCAATTGGCTCTCCCATCCCAATGAACTCGGGAAAGCACCCGACGAGCTCAAAATTGTCGATCGTCGAGATTTGAAATGGCCAACAGAGTCCCAGGCCAAGCCTTTCACGCTCATTCGCTATCGCTTGAAGGATCAAACCGGTCTGGAGGCTGATGATGTTGATTGCGGCCTCGTGGGAAGTATGACGTGGTGCTTTTTCTCCTATCAAATGAACCAACGTCCTCCCGAGGATGTTTATGCCATCCATTGCTATTGGGAAATGACGGGTGATGACCTCATCGTGGAATCCGATGAAATTGAGTCAGCAGAGTATGATTCCATGCTTGGTCAGTGGCAGGGTGTCTCCCTCGAAAAACCAGTGATTACCAAAGTGGCTGATCTCTCCCCCAAGTTGGGCTATCCATCCCGGATGGTCGCCGTTGCCATGGCCCATCTCAAAGGGGTTGAAGGTTGGGCTATTCTCGATGGAGATCGCAGCAAGTGGTATCCCAAGGGGGATTTCCCGGATGAAACCAATGCCAATACCATCTTGAAAATTCATGTGGGCCGTTATCTTCTTGGGTTCTCGGAGGAGCCAAATCGTAAGAAGTATCTAAAAAATGTGGAACCTGTTCCACCTGCTTCGACATTTGTTAAAAACTATGAAAAACTCCTGCTCAAACTTGAGCAGGCACCATCGGGTGAGGTTCCCGATTTGGTGAAAAGCTATGGGCCTCTCGCCAATCACTTTGAGAAGTATGTGGACTCACTGACCGAGACCTCCGGGTGCCCCAAGGTTGAGGTCATACTGGAAGCCTACGAACGTATCCTCCGAAAGGCCGATCAATGCGAGCCATCCCTTCATGAAAAGGTTTTTGATTCATTTACTCTGCCGGGCTCACAACTTGAGTCGTATCTCGATGCTCTCATTGAGTCAGGAAGACAGGATGAAGTTCAACTCATAATTGGAAGGTTTGAACCATACTGGAATCATAATTGGGGTCACGGAGTTCTGGGAAAAGTGACTTATCAAATTGGAGACTTGGACGCGGCAGAACGTCATCTTGTCTTCGTTCGGGAGAATCTCGACGATTGGGGACGTGACGAGTCCATGGATCTACTCGCCGGACTTTGGACAAAGAAGGGGAAAAAGGACGAGGCTCGTGACCTCTTGCTCGATTGCATGAAGCAGGTGCAGGCATTATTTAACACGAGTGACTATCCCTCGGATCGAATACGCCATGTCGGGGAATATCAAACTCGTCGCACGACCTTTCTTAATCTGTTTCCTGATGATGAAGAAGCGATCGCGAAGGCTGGACTTCCCGATACTCTCGGCACCGAATGATGAGACTGATTTCAAGCCCATCTGGACTTGATCGTCCCCAAGCTTGTGATGGCGGAATCTGAAATACCGGAGGCTCATACAAGCCCCATGTTTTCTTGGTAAAGCCTAGCGCCGACGGCGAAAAACGAGACCGAAACTCATCAGCGAGAGCAATACTGCGGAAGGCTCGGGGACAAGAGTAGCGTAGGAGTCGTTGACATCACTCTGCGTGAGGATTTCGTCACCGTAGAAATTAAAGAGCGCAATGTCACCAGTGAATGCCTCAGAGACATACCCTCCATTCGATGGGATGTTATGGTTTTCAGCCCCACTCCCTAACGAGGCGAGATCCCCGCCGTCCTAATCGTTAATCGTTCCAACGCTGGTGGTAGGACCGCCGACGCTAGCCGAGTTTACCCAGAGCTGACCAATACCGGTCGCGGCACTATCCACGTCAGTTGTTCTAACAATATGGAAAAAATCGTTCGCCTGAGCAGGCACCTCGTGGTAACCGAGCGCCCATTCGCGCATGAACCTGACTTGTTTGGGGACGATGCGGTCGAGGATGAATTCGGGGTTATCGGGAGTGCCCGGATATTGTTTCAAAAGAGGATTGGTGGCGATTTCCGAGGTGTTGTGGTAGGACGCCAAATTGGCAACAAAACCGTGAAGTCGGGATCAACCCGGACAGGTGAAACAAGTCGGACGCGGGGGTGGGGTCAGGTATCCACGGTGGCGAGCATCGGAAATTTTGCGACCTTGATCACGGCACGGGCAAGGTCGTAGAGTTGGAAAGGATCAACAGGTTCTGGTTGGGGTTTCATGTGAAAACCTCGTTCGGGATTGGCTGGATGATCGTTAACCCAATTCAAGGACCTATGAAACGACTCTCGCTCATCTTTCTTGTTTTGGCGCTGATGGTCATCGTCCCCTTTCTGATCTGGGGGGATCAAGTTGAGGAATCGATGTCGATGGAAAACACGGTGGCATGGTTGCAATCGACAGGGAGTTGGGCCTGGGCTGCTGGAATCGGACTGCTCATTGTTGATCTTTTCCTTCCCATTTTAGGCACAGTGGTGATGTCAGCGCTTGGCCTCGTTTATGGCTGGTTCTGGGGTGGTCTTATTTCCGCTCTGGGTTCTATCGGAGCCGGATTACTCGCCTACGGGCTTTCACGGAAACTCGGAAGACGGGCCGTGCTGTTTTTAGCGGGCGAGAAAGGGATCGCCGAGGGCGAGCGACTCTTCGGCGGTGAAACAGGTGGATGGCTGGTGGCGTTTTCACGCTGGATGCCCGTGCTACCGGAAGTCGTTGCCTGTCTTGCCGGAATTTCAAAGATGCCCTTCAAGCGATTCCTGGCGGCGCTCTGTGCGGGGTCTTTTCCGATGGGATTTGTTTTCGCCTGGATTGGTCAGACCGGAAATGAACAACCGGTAATCGCTCTGATTTTGAGCGCCGGCTTGCCGCCGTTGATCTGGGGGACCTTCCGTTTACTCTATCGTCGTCACAAATAGATGCCGATTTCTTTAGGCACTATTTCGGAATGTCAGGTGCTCATTCCGCTCGTGCAGGATCCCGACCAGGTATTGAGCCGGCAACAAGACGACCCAATGCCCGTCCTGATCCCGGGCGATGACACAACCCGTTGGGAGTGTCACCTCGGGTGGATCTCGATCACTCCGTGATTTAACAGGCTCATTTTCCTGAAACCACTGGACGCTCGTCCAGCGAGGATGTTCGAGGCGGGTTTCGACTTGATACTCTGAGAGAAGACGCGCTTGTAAGACCTCAAATTGAAGGGGGCCGACTGCCCCGAGCAATGGAACGGCCTGAGCACTTTGGTGGACGTGGTAGGCTTGGGCGACACCTTCTTTCATAAGCTGCTCCATTCCCGATCGATAGCGTTTGATATTGGCGGTGTCCTTATTGAGGATGTAGGTGAAACACTCGGGGGTGAAGCGAGGCATCTCCTGGTAGGTGATTTTGGGATCGCTGGTGAGGGTGTCTCCGATGAGGAAATTGTAGTTTCCAACAAGGGCGAGAATATCCCCGGCATACGCGGTATCGAGAGTTTCGCGGTCCTGACCGAACAACTTTTGGGCGTTCGCGAGTCTCACTTTTTTCCCGGAACGCTGATCGATGACCTGCATGTCCCGCTCGAAAACGCCGGAGACGATGCGCACGAAGACAGCGCGATCGCGGTGGCGGGGGTTCATGTTTGCCTGGATCTTGAAGACGAAGCCAGAAAAGGCTTCGTTTCTTGGATCGATCATTTCGCTCTCGCTCACCCGACCTGTCGGAGGCGGAGCCATCTCAAGAAAGCTCTCCAACATGTTCTGAACCCCAAAGTTGTTCATCGCACTTCCGAAATAAATAGGCATTTGTTCCCCAGCCAAAACCTGCTCGATATCCAATGGCTCGGTGAGGCCGTCAAGAAGTTCGACTTCCGAGGTCACGGTCTCGTAGAGTTCATCACTCAAAGCTTCGCGAACTTTTTCATCCTCGATCCCGGCGACTTCGAGCGGGGCTTTGAACGCTCCGTGGGTGGTTCGTTCGAAGAGATTCACTTCGTCCTTTTTTCGATCATAAACTCCACGAAATCGCGGCCCGTCACCGAGCGGCCAGTTGACGGGAGCCGGAGCCAATTTCAGGACTTTTTCCAACTCATCGATCAACTCAAGGGGCGGACGCGAAGGCCTGTCCATTTTATTGATAAACACGAAAATGGGAACACCCCGTCGTCGACAAACCTCAAACAGCTTCAAAGTCTGCGCCTCGATCCCCTTACCGGCATCGATGACCATCACGGCGGCATCAACAGCCGAAAGAACGCGGTAGGTATCTTCGGAAAAATCATGGTGTCCCGGAGTATCGAGCAGATTGACGCAGCAACCTTGGTAGTCGAATTGGAGCACGGTCGAGGAGACTGAAATCCCCCGCTCTTTCTCCATTGCCATCCAGTCACTGGAGGTGGCTTGCTGTTGTTTTTTTGAAGTGACGCTCCCGGCCAATCCGATCGCGCCCCCGTAAAGGAGCAGCTTTTCGGTGAGAGTCGTCTTTCCCGCATCCGGGTGGGATATGATCGCAAAGGTTCGGCGACGTGAAATTTCGCGGGCGGCAACGGCGGGAACCGTATTGATGGAAGCTGAAGTGGTCAAAGTCGGAAAACTGGTAAAAAGAAGCTCTAGGTAACTCGAAGCAGTGCAATTAACAACCCTCCCTGTCGATTGCCTCTTTTAGAGCACCTTCGAGTCTGCAGAAAGAGAATGCAATGATTCCCTTTTCTCCCCTCTTTGATCCTCTCGACGGCGCACCCGAGCTTCAAGCGCGCACCCGAATCGCAGACGAGACGAGGAAGCCCCGGAAATCTGGGCACGCCGTTGTTTACCGATATGCCAACAATACTCAGCTAACATGGGAAGGCCCGGGCGTTGCGAACACCTGACATGGGTTTCCTGGGATGGGAGGCATCGCTCCCCACCCAGTTCCGCATGTGGTCAGGCAGCGGAAATATGCCCTGTTCGCCTTCGTTGTAGACATTGAGCGGATTAACCGACCATCCAGGTGTCTTCCATGGTGAGGTCGTGATCTGATGAGCTCCGGGGCATTTGCGCGACAGAAGGGGGTGTCTGCTACCTCAATCTTTGAGCTTTTGTGAATGGTGTGCCTTATAAATCAGGGGATTTTACGGTCTTGAAGACTGGACTAGCGGTGTTCCAAAAGCTATTTTAGCCGAATCCACACACCATGAAACACCCTCACTTGATCCTCCTCGGGGCGTTGTTCGTCTGCTCCTTTCCCGAGCTAAAGGCAGCGCCACTCATCACAGAATTTCTCGCATCGAACGACACTGGCCTCACCGACTCGGACGGTGAGTTTTCCGATTGGATCGAAATTCACAACCCAGATGCCACTGCGCTGAACCTCGACGGGTATGCGTTGACCGATGATGCGACCGATCTGATGCGATGGGAATTTCCGGCGGTGACCATTGATGCCGGAGCCTATCTGGTGGTGTTTGCCTCAGCGAAGAACCGCACGGATCCGGCGGGCGAACTTCATGCGAATTTCAAGTTGTCGGCCTCTAGTGGTTACCTGGCGCTCTCAGGGCCTGCGGGAATCGTGAGCGAGTTCGGGCCGGTGTATTCCGAGCAATTCGAAGACCAGTCGTATGGCGTGGGGACTTTCGGGAGTGTCACCGAGAAGAGCCTGGTTGGTTCTGGTTCGATGACGAACTACCTGATTCCGACTGATGGGGTGCTCGCCACGACTTGGATTGAGGCAGGCTTTGATGATTCCTCATGGCTATCAGGGCCATCCGGCCTCGGTTTCGACGGCGGGGGGCTGGATCAATTCATCTCCACGAACATTGCGAGCGTGATGAAAAGTAAAAATCCGACCGGCTATTTCCGCCTCCCTTTCAGCTACTCGGCGGCGGGGAAACAATTACAATCGCTCAAGTTGGTCGTGCATTCTGACGACGGATTCGTCGCCTACATCAATGGTGAAAAAGTGGCTTCGCTCTATGAGCCGGTGACACTCGATTGGGACTCGGCATCGACCGAAAGTGACAGCGACTCTTTCGTCATCAACAACCCGAGTAGCCACGTGATCCCGATCACACCGGGCATGCTCAACGACGGAGATGGAAATGTGCTCGCTATCCACGGCATGAACTCGTCCCTCGGCAGCTCGGATTTCTTGATCAGCCCGACTCTGACCGCAAGTGTGATGGACATCACCGGCACCCAGCGCGAAGGCTACTTTGACTCACCGACTCCCGGGCAACCAAACTCAGGCGGACAAGCGGCAGGTCCGGTCTTTGTCGATTTCACCGACAAGCCGGCACGACCAGTTGCCGGATTGGATCTCGTAATCACAGCCAAGGTCGGTGCGGTCGAGGCTCCCGTTACATCGGTGACGATGTTCTACCGGGTCATGTACGGTGCCGAAACGATGCTGATGATGGTTGACGACGGTGTCGCACCAGATTCGATCGCCGGCGACGGAGTCTACACGGCGTCGATTCCAGGGGGCGAGTTCGACGGTGGCGAGATGATTCGTTGGCGCTTCGAGGCGAGCGACGGCCTCGGTCTGGAGACAGTGGTACCGGCGTTCCGTGAACCGCTCGACTCGCACCAGTATGTCGGGACGGTTGCGATCGATTCTGAAGTCGAGAGCCTGCTGACGGTGGTGGAATTATTCCTTCAGAATCCGAATGGGGCGACCGGTATAGCTGGCACGCGCGGCGCGATTTTCTATCTCGGCGAGCTCTACGACAATATCTACATGAACCGCCACGGGCAGTCGACAGGTGGTTTCCCGAAGAAGAGCTACAACCTCGACTTCAATAAATCGCAGCGCTTCCGCTGGCACCCGGATGAGAAGCGCGTCAAGGACATCGATCTGCTCACCAACTGGGCCGATAAGTCGAAAGCCCGGCACGTGCTGTCTTGGGAGATCATGCGTGAGGCCGGCGTGCATGCGCACTTTGCATTTACGGTGCGCGTGCAGCAAAACGGCGAGTTTTTCAGCACAGCGGACTTCGTCGAGGACGCCGATGACATCTACCTCGAACGCGCCGGGCTCAATCCGGACGGAGCGCTCTACAAGATTTACAATAACACGCTCTCGGTAGGCAACAGCACGGTCTCCCCGGCGGTCGAGAAGAAGAATCGGCGCGACGAGGGCGGCCAGGACCTCACGGATTTTATCACCGGGCTGAACACCGGTACCGCCGACCAGCAGTGGGCCTTCATCTATGACAACGTCAATATTCCGATGATGGTCAACATGTCAGCCGCGAACTGCGTTGTGCGCAACACTGACATGCACCGCAAAAACTGGTATATCTATCGAGACAGCGGACGCACGGACGAGTGGGCGACGCTGCCTTGGGATCTCGACCTCGCGCACGGACGTAAGTGGAACTCGTCCAACACCTACTTCGACAACTCACTCTTCACCAATGGCGTGATCCAGGTCGGCACGGCGGTGTCATTGATTCAGAAAATGTGGGCGCGCCCCGAAGTGCGCGCGATGCTGAACCGTCGCATCCGCACCCTCAGTGACGAATTTCTCAACCACCCGGACACGCCATACGAACAGCGCTACTTCGAGCGCCGCCTCGACGAGATGTTGGCAACGATCGACCCGCCGGGCATCGTGCCATCGGACGCTCAGCAGGATTTTGAGAAGTGGGGCTCGTGGCTGCAGAACGGAGGTACGGTACCTTACACGAATACCGACCCGCAGGTCGAAACGATGGCCGAGGGCGTCGAACGTTGGAAAAACGAATATCTCCCCGGACGTCGAAACGAAATCTATAACCGCCAACCCTCCATCCCGGAGAGCCAGTCAGGCCAAATCCCGATCACCTACACAACGCTAGTCAGCCCGGGTGACCCGGTGCGGGTGAGAGTGCCCACCGACGGTTCCGAGGATGCGATCTGGATGAAGAGCGACTTCGACGATGCTGGCTGGGCAATCGGCCAGCCCGGGATCGGATTCGATTCATCCGATTATTTGCCACTGATCGAATTCAACACCAGCGCCGACATGCACGGCAAGAGTGCGTCAGCCTTCATGCGGATCGATTTCGATGTCACTGACCCGAATGTCTATCAAGCTCTCCAGCTGCACATGAAATATGACGACGGCTATATCGCTTATCTGAACGGCGTAAAAATTCACGAGCGTCTCGCACCAGCTACACCAGCTTGGGATTCCAAAGCAACAGCCTCACACGAAGCCAACGTCAACGAATATGAAGTGTTCGACGTGAGCGCATCGCTCGGTGAACTCGTCGCGGGATCAAATGTGCTGGCGATCCATGGTCTGAACCTGACCTTGGGGAGTAGCGATTTCCTCATCATGCCGGAACTGCGTGCGGGGGTGGCAGATTCGAATGGCAGCGTGGAGCCGCTGATCAGTTTCGGAGCGCTCGAGTTTAACCCTGATTCGGGGAACCAAGACGAGGAATACCTCGAGTTGATCAACAACAACAACATCGCGGTCGATATTTCTGACTGGACCATCACCGGCGGTGTCGAATTTAAATTCGGCGGCGGGACCGTGATCCCGGCCAACTCCAGCCTCTACGTCACCCCGGATGTCAAGGCCTTCCGGGCACGTTCCGCGAGCCCGAAAGGCGGCGAGCGACGATTCGTGATCGGCGGCTACGACGGGCACCTGTCGAGTTTCGGCGAAAGCCTCGAACTGCGCGACATGGCCGGTGCGCTGAACAATTCGACGAGCTACCTCGGCGACCCGAGCGACGTTCAGAAATTCCTGGTGGTCACCGAGATCATGTATCACCCGGAACCAGATGGAGCCGCTGAATTTATCGAACTGATGAACATCAGCGACTCTCTGACTCTGGACCTTGCCGGCGTGAAATTCACCCAAGGGATCACCTTTGATTTCACCGGTTCAGCAATCACCGACCTGGCGCCCGGTGCACGAGTTCTCATTGTGAAAGACACCGCGACATTCGACGCAGCGCACGGAGCTGGAATGCCCGTGGCCGGGGTCTTTGCGCTCAGCAGCAGCCTCAGTAACGGCGGCGAAGCAATCAAATTGGAAGATTCGGAGAATGGCACGATCAAGGAGTTCGAGTATGACGATGTCGCGCCATGGCCGACCAGTCCGGACACGCAGGGTAACAGCCTGGTCTTGATTTCTCCAGCGACGAACCCTGACCCGTCTGTCCCGGCCAATTGGCGCGCGAGTGCAGAGGTCGGTGGGAGCCCGGGCGGGAGCGATGGAACGACCTTCACCGGCGATCCTGCCGCGGATGTCGACCAAGACGGTCTCAATGCCCTTGTCGAATACGCGCTCGGCAGCGACGACGATGATGCCTCATCTGGTGCCGGTGCGATCTCGACAGGTTCGTTAACGATTGGTGAATCAAGCTACGCCACCTTCAGCTACCGCTACAATCCGGCAGCCGCCGACGTGACTCTCACGGTGCAGGCCTCGATCGATCTCACTGGCTGGGGCGATGCCAGCGCTGGCATGGTGGAGGTCGATAGCGTCACCCATGCCGATGGCACCGTGACCAAAACGATGCGCCGGATCACGCCGATCTCTGGAGATTCGATGCGCTATTTCCGTCTCCTCGTCGAGCTACTGTAGGGTTCTAGTACTCCATCTAGAGAAGATTGGCAGGTAGGTTCCTTTCACTTCGATCCTGCCTTCCTTGGTGATCGATCCGGACCAAGCAGACCTCTTGGTCATCGTCTAATGCGCGCTTACGCGAGACGTGCGTCCGGACAACCGGCTCTAAAGCCTCGAGTGGACCGACCTCATGACACCGTTTGCGCAAACGCTCGATGGTCCGTCCGATCATTCCGGTTTTTGAGACGATTTGTTCGTTGGTGAAAACCGGCCCGCCCGGGCCCTCGGCGGTGGGCAAGAGCGCCCGCGCCTTGGAAACCTTATAAGCAGCAGCTTTCTTTTGACCTTAAGGCTGTCAGTTCTTCACGTCCTTCTACTGTTAACTCAATACGATGTTTTTTACCTGAATAATAACCTGTCTCTTATACACATCTGACGCTGCCGACGATCTACTCTGTGTA
>OJIS01000213.1_pt1 | contig 21096 bp, 2 predicted proteins | sample 1595671 | NCBI WGS metagenome assembly OJIS01 (sample SAMN05416814, study PRJEB24817) | seawater metagenome | isolation source: Sea water | place: Canada:Atlantic | collected 2013-07 | reverse complement strand
TCTACACAGAGTAGATCGTCGGCAGCGTCAGATGTGTATAAGAGACAGCTCCTAGGAACCCTTCGCCTATCCGGCAGCACAATCGCGGAGAATACTGCAGTCACCACAGGAGCAGGCCTTTTCATTTTCGCGAACGAAACTGAAATAAGCAGCTCCACGATTGCAGAAAATCGATGCTTTGGAAGCGGTGGCATTTCGATCGGTTCTCAGGCATCGGTCACCATGTCCGCCACGATCGTGGCTGACAATGTTGGCTTTGGCGGGGACATCGAAGGTGAGGTATCCTCGGGAGCGAACAATATCGTGGGCCTCGGCAATTTCCTACTCGGGAACCTTCTCGATGGAACGAACGGCAACCAGATTGGGACAACAGCTGACAACATTGCCCCACTCCTCGCACCTCTCGGCGACTACGGCGGGCCGACCCACACCATGCCGCCCAGGGCCTACAGTCCGGCGATCGATGCCGTGTTGCCCGGCTCGGAGATCCCCGGCCTCGAGACCGACCAGCGCGGATTCCCGCGCCTTCTCGGAACGGCAGTGGACATCGGTGCCTGTGAGAGCGGGATCGGGAACTACAGGGAGGACGGCGGACAGCGGATCTACGTTCGGGCGCCTGGCGATCACCAGTTCGGGGACGAAATCGTGATCGAAGTCTCAACAAGCGCGAACTTCACTCCGGAGACCATCAAGGTCAGCACTCTGGCTGGACCGCAAACGCCGCCGAATGACACCGGCGGCTATGTGGATGCTGCGGGGGAAATGGCGCAGTTCCGCTCGCCCACCGGGGTGGCGGAGGATTCCTTGGGCAGACTCTTTATCTCCGACTCCGGTAACCACTGCATTCGTATGCTGGTCGATGGTACTGTAACCACCATCGCCGGGACCGGCTCTTTCGGGCGTGGCACCGGCCCGGGTCTCAGTGCGGCCTTCGCGTTTCCTTCCGCCATCGCGGTCGGCCCGAATGACAATCTCTATGTCTCTGATACTCTCAACCACCGCATCTGTAAGCTCGTCCGGCCTGCCGCCGACGGCGGGCAGTGGACGGTGACAACCCTGGCGGGCACTGGTATCGCGGGCTTCTTTGATGGCTCTGCAACGGCGTCCCGTTTCAACTATCCTTACGGACTCGATCTCGATGAGGAGGGGAATGTCTACGTTGCCGATGCTCTGAATCATCGTATCCGCAAGGTCACTCCCGGGGGGCAGGTCTCCACCTTCGCCGGATCGGGGACGGCAGGCTCTGATGATAGTGGTGGGACTGAAGCGGAGTTTGACACGCCACAGGGGCTCACCTTCGTGGGCAGCGATATCTATGTCGCAGACCGTGGCAACAACCTTATTCGTAAAATCGGAGCGTCGGCCGTGGTCACGACGTTCCCTGCATCCACCGCTGCGGATTCCTTCAGCATGCCCTCCAGCTTGGCGGCCGATACCGACGGCAACCTCTACGTTGCTGACGAGCAGAACCACCGCATCCGCAAGGTAACCACCAAGGAAGCCAATGGTATTTCAGCCGGAACCATCACGACGATCGCAGGCAGCGGGACCGTTGGCTCTGACGATGGTTCCGGCACGGACGCCCAATTTGACAGCCCGGCCGGCCTCGTGGTCAACCGGTCAGGAGTGCTCATCGTGGCGGATACCGGGAACCACCGTATCCGCAGCATCGAGATCGGGCCGCTCCGTTTGTCGGCGAGCTTCGAAAACGATGCCCTGGGTGGGCAGTTCAGCCTGGATCTGGATCCGCTCCCGAATGGTCTGGGATATGGGCCGGACTACTACTTCCGCTATCGTCTCGAAGATGGCACGCCTCAAATGCTCTCGGGGCAGACCTTCAATCTGATCGAGTTACCGCTTGTCACCACCATGGCTGCGACCGGAATTCTGCCGACGTCCGCCCAGCTGAACGCGAGCGTCGATCCCAATGGGATCTCCACGGATGTCCGGTTTGAATACTCCACGGATGAGACCCTGACCACTGGTGTGACATCCGTTCCAGAGCCAGGCTTAACCTTCAACGGCACGGTTGAAGACCAATCGGTGGTGACGCTACTTACCGATCTCATCCCCGGCACCACCTACCACTTTCGCGCCGTGGGGACCCACGAATATGGAGAAAGCATCGGAGATACTCTCAGCTTCACGACACCTCTCCCCACGGTCGTCACCACGGATGCCGACAACGTGACCCGAGATTCCGCACGGCTCAATGCCGACGTCGACCCCGCGGGCGGGTCACTTGCCGTGCGCTTTGAGTATTCCACCGATCCGGATTTCATGAAGCCTTACGACGTGTCGACGATCCTGACGGATTCAGAACTCACCGGGGGCGGGGGAGTAGCGGCGTTTGGCGACCTCGTCTACGTGAGCGATCCGGAGAATCACCGCATCTGGCGCATCGATACCGGCACCGGTACCGCGATCGTGTTCGCGGGCTCGGATGCGACCCCGGGCGCGCCGGGTTTTGTTGACGAGGTCACCGGCACCACATCTCGCTTCGATCACCCGCGGGGGCTCGTTGTCGATGCGGCTGGCAATCTTTACGTCGCCGACGAGTACAACCAGCGCATCCGGAAAATCAGTCCGGCAGGCTCGGTTTCCACCATCGCCGGATCGGGTGAAGCCGGGTTCCTCGATGTCGCCGCCGGAGGGGCGGGCGGCGCAAAGTTTTTCCTGCCCACGGGAATCACGGTGGATGACTCGGACAACATCTATGTCGCCGACAGCGGCAACCACCGGATTCGCATCATCGCTCCGGATGGATCAGTCGCCACTTTTGCTGGCAATGCCGACGGGATCGCCGGTCTCGCCGAGGGTGAGGCGTCCGCCGCGCGCTTCGATTCTCCACAGGCCCTTGCCTGGACCGCTCCCGGCGACCTCCTCGTCGCCGATACCGGGAACGACCGCATCCGCCGGATTCGAGCTGGCAATGTGTCCAGCCTGGGGGGGGACGCTTCGTTCAATTCTCCGGGGGGAGTCGCGGTGGATAAAGATGGTTCCATCCTGGTCGCGGATACCGGCAACCACCGCATTCGCCGCATCGACGAGGATGGTGAAGTCACTGATGTCGCCGGATCCGGGATGCCCGGAGCGGTCGACTCCGATGCCTTTTCCGCCACTCTCGTGCCCGCCACTGTGACCGAGTTCGATCTCCCCTCCGGAATCGCGGTCGATGACAGCGGCAATGACAGCGGGAGGATCTTCATTGTCCAGCCGGAACGTGTGCGCGAGATCGCCCGACGTGCTGAGTTTCCTAAGATCCTCCTGGACCCCGACGAAACCGTTACGGTCGAGGGCTTGGTGAGTGGCGTCATTCCTTCGGGCACGCTTCTCTCTGGGACGACTTATTTCTTCCGCGCCGTCGGGATGATCAGTTCGACCGACATTTTGGGTGAGATTCTCAGTTTCACCACGGCTGCCAATCCCGCGATCGCCGTCTACGATGGGATCGACGACCCCGAGACGCCCGCGAACGAGGCATCGCTCCTGTTTGACATGCAGACGGAGGTCATCGACTTCGGAGTCACGCCGCGCGGTGTGCCGGTCACGCGTTCGTTCACCATCGAGAATACCGGTGGGTGGGATCTCAGTGTGAGTAGCGTGGTGATCGCTCCTTCCGCAGGCTACCTGGTCAGTGGCGGGTTGGGCCTACTTGCCCCGGGTGAATCCTCCACCTTCAGCGTCACTTTGGAGGCGTCAAATGGCGGCATCTCTGCGGCCAACATCACAATCTCCAGCGACGCTCCCGACCAGTTGGAATTTACGTTCCCGGTCACCGGGGAAGTACTCGATCCTCCAATAGTTACGACCAAGGAGGCTACCGAAATGACCCCCGGTGCCGCGACGCTGAACGCGATGGTGGATCCGATGGGCAGTCCCACCACGGTGTGGTTCGAGTACTCGCAGCACCCGCTTCTCGACGGCACCGAGGTTAGTCTCCTTGCTGGATCAGATGCGGGCTACGCTGACGGGATCGGAAACGAGGCGAAATTCGAGATGCCGGGCGGCCTCGTGACAGATGAGGCCGGCAACACCTATGTTGCAGACACTTTGAATCACCGTATCCGCATGGTTACCCCGGCAGGTCTGGTCACCACGGTCGCCGGTTCGGGAAGCGCCGGGTTCAACGATGCCACGGGCACGGCCGCCCAATTCAATGGACCAAGCGGTGTCGTTTTGGATGGAGACGGCAACCTCTTTGTCGCGGATTCCGGCAACCACCGCATTCGCAAGATCACACCCGGGGGTGTTGTCACCACCTATGCCGGACTGGGCGTGCCGGGCTTTACCGAGGGTGTGGCCGGAGGTGCCCGCTTCCATTCTCCGGTCGCTCTGGCCATTGATGCTGCCGGAGCTCTCTATGTCGCTGACCGCGACAATGGCCGAATTCGGATGATTACCCCGGATCCGGACCGAATGGTGAGCACGCTTCCCGGCGGAGCCGGCCTAACCATGCCCCATGGTATTGCGGTCGATGGCACGGGTGCGGTCTTCTTCACCGAACAGGCCAGGCATGCCGTGCAACAGATCGACGCGAGTGGAGTCGTCAGTGTGATGGCGGGGAGTCCGCTGGTTTCTGGTTTCGCTGATCCTGAACCCGTTGAACTCCTGGCGGCCCGGTTCTCCAGTCCCAATGGTCTTGCCCTCGATTCCCGGGGCAATCTTTACATAGCTGACACCGGGAACAATGTCGTCCGCAAGATCATCCCGCCTGTCATCGGATCCACCGGCACCGAGGATGAGCCCGCGAAGGTCTCCACCTACGCCGAGGTCAACGATGCAATTTCCATAAGCACTCGTGAGGTCGGGACATTGGTCGTCGGGGAGATCGCAAACTCTACTCTGAAGAGCATCAACCCGACCCTGGAGCGTGTGCAGGCCGCCAGTGGTTTGACCGATCCCACCGATCCCGTCAGTTTCGCGCTGACCGGCCTCGACCTTGGTGCGACCTACTACTTCCGTGCCATCGCGACCAATGGCGGGGGATCTCATGATGGAATGATCAAAATGATTCCGGCCTCATCTTCCTTTGCGGTCTGGCAGTTCGATCAGTTTGGTGATGACTCAGATAATGGGGTAATCTCCGGACCGAAAGAAGACCCCGATTGCGATGGCATTCCGAATCTCATGGAATACGCCTTCGGTCTCGATCCGCACGACTATTCGGATGAAGGAGCGCCCCTTGTTCAGCTTGAAGGTGGTTTCCTTTCGATCACCTACACGCGCCTGATCGGTGCTTCCGACCTTACCTATCAAGTTGAGTGGTCGAGCGACCTCAAGGAATGGATCGAGGCCGATGATATTCCGGAAGTCCTTTCCGGAGAGGGGAGCAGCCTCACCGAGAGAGTTGTCGTCAAAGTTCCTGATGACGGGCGGCACAAGTTCATTCGCTTGTGCATCAGCCAACTTTAATTTGCGTAATTTCACGACACACCATGAGCAATACCAAGCAGCAGCATGCGCAGGCACTCCCCGGACCGGGGTGGTCACTTCTTATCTTCATCTTCGTTCTGATCGCTGCGGGTCTTTCCACTCGAGCGGCTGCCACGCCTACCGCGAGTCAATCAGTCCCGCTAAAGGCGGGTTGGAATGCCATCTGGTTGGAGGTCGAACCGGTGGGCGAGGATGGACTGCGGAGATCGCCGGAGGCGGTCTTCGCTAACACTGCCATCGAGATTGTAGCCACTCCCAAACCACTGGCGGGGACCTCGACTTTCTTTTCCGGGGCATCCACCGGACTGGGCGACGACGCCAGCCCTAACGACACCGACTTTGAAGATGATTCTTCCAAATTCAATGAAGGTGGCTGGCAGCAATGGAAGCGGACCACCGAGGGCACGAACAACCTTGCCCTGATCTCCGGGAACCGCCCTTACCTGGTCAAGGTGGCCGATGGCACTCCGGACTTCGCTTTGAATCTTACCGGGAAAGTCCGTTTTTTCCGCCCCGAGTGGGTGCCTGATCGCTATAACCTCCTCGGCTTCGGTCTCGAGGGAAGCCCAACCTTCGATGCCTTCTTCGGTCCTTCCGGGACGAAGCACGAGGTCCACAAGATCTTCACCTTGATGCCGAGTGGTGAATGGAAATCCGTGAACACAGAACCTACGCCAACAAACATGGTTTCCGGCCGCGCCTATTGGATCTACAGCTCGGGACCTTCCGATTACATGGGGCCGGTGGCGGTCGACTTCCGCCACTCGGTGACCGGTCGGCTCGGATACGGCGGGCCCGGCGACGCGCTTCCCATCTATGCTCTGGACGCGGCGGATGATGCCGTGCCGTCACTTGAACTCGACCTTGCGGAACTCACCTTTACCAATCTTGGCTCGGCCGATGCGATACCGGAACTCGACCTGAGGGACTTCGATGGATACGAGCCCGGGCTCAATCTCCAGATCGTGAACCCTGCCTCTAACAGTCTCCGTCGAGAGCTCGGTGGTCAGGTGGATTCCTCGCCCGCAACCGGCGGCTCTGCGCAGCTGGGAGAATCGATCATCTCCGGCGAGACCGAAACGCACACCCTCGGCGCCCAACGGAGCTGGACCAGTGGAAGTCCGACGCGGACCAACCTCTACCGGTTGGACACTGGCGGCGCCTCCTTCTGGCTTCCTGTCACTGCTGCTCACAGCGATCTGCGCTCGCCCACCGATCTTTCCCCTGTCGAAGACCTCGACAATGTGGCAGGTCTCTGGGTCGGCGAGGTCATCATCGATTCGGTCACCAGCATCGTCGAGGACGGTGCACCGGTTCGACCCGCGTCGGGAGCTGCGCCCCTGCGGATTATCCTGCACTCGGATGTGGCGGGGAGCGTGAGGCTGCTCAACCAGGTCACCCTCATGCAGACCAAGGGTGCCAACACGTCGGGGCCCGATAGCGATTTCCCGGATCAAGGCCCATCGCCAGTGCTTGTGATTGATCCGGCCCAGATCCCGTTCTTCGAAGGCATCAAGGAGCGCAACGGCAAGAAGGTCGGAATTCGAATCCAGACGGTCGGTTACGACATGCCGCGCAAGATTGATGGTGAAAGTCAGGAGGAGTTGCTCAACGCCACGGTGCTAGGCAGCGAGTCAGATACGAATCCCGAAGGCACGCTACTCTACCCAGATCTTAATACCATCGGGGAAACCGGGATCGCCGACTTCTTGCGCAGTCGCTCCTCCCGTCCGCCCACTCTCGCCGAAGCTTACGAACTCTCCATTGCTATGACCGGCGCAGTCGGTCCGGGGAAGACCGTCAACACCACTCTCACCCTCGATCCCTTTCACCGTAGCAATCCCTTCCGCCACGCCTTTCACAAACAGCAGGCCCGGGGACCGATGATCACGCGCGAGATGGAAATCGTCTTCGACCCCGAACAGACGCTCACCGACCGCCTACGCGGATCCTTCACCGAGACCATTCAGGGACTCATGCAATCCAACCTCGTGTTCGCCGGGAGGGTGGAGATGCGGCGGGTGAGTTCGGTGGACATCTTAATCCCAACCAAATGAGAATAAAAGTCATGCGACGATTTACCAGAGTATTTAAACTTAGAGATTACCTCGGCCAAATGCGAGTTGGAGCAAATCCTTGGCTTATAAACGCCCTTGCGACACTAGCTCTGTATTCGACTACGACGGGAGGGAAACTGCAGGCTGGTGAAATAGGAATTTATCATAATTATACCTATCTTGATGATGAAAACATGGTTCAAAGAAAATTTGTATCAAAGGGGGAGGAGTTTAGGGGCGGGGATACCCCATCGTTTACGTCGGCCCCGGAGGGGACTATTTTACTTAACAAAGATTTTGAGCAGGTCCCGAAGGAAGACGCGGAGTACGAGGGGACTAGGATTGGCGTTGATGCGAAATTTTCTATTCAGCCAACTTTAACAGGAAACCCTGTTGAGAGGGCCTTTTCTGTGAATTCTCCAGCAGCGACTCAAACGTTCCAGTTGGGTGATGTGGAGTCCCTTACAAGTGGTTGGGTTCGTTGGAATTGGAACCTGTCCAAGATATCGAGCACTCTTGCTGTGGTGTCGGAGTATGACTCTGAAATGATCAAGCCGAGCGTTGGGTCTCACGAAATCCGAGCAGATGATACTCTCAGCTTTTCCGCACCTCCGTATATTTATCTCAATCGCCATCGTCAGCAACTCGAAGATATAGATAAAGGTAGCTATTCTTTAGCGGAGGATAATGTTGCCTATTATCGACAGGAGTGTAAAGGCTACACCTTTGCCGGTGGGTCCATAGCGGGCACAAATTTGGAATTCACGCTGGATATTACTAAACAAGATTTAGAGAATAACGTTGGCGGATTAGTTGTGACTTGGGTCTGGGAAGAGCAATACGCTGTATTTATTGATTCGGCCACAGGTAGCAGCGGGGTGGGAAATCCCTCTCCAATTATAGGAAGGGACTGGTACAAGAAAAACGAGCAGCTTACGGCGAGTATAGATCGCGTCATTAACAGTGAAGGAGATGGATTCAGATTTGAAACGGTAAGTCACCTCCGTGAGGAGTATTCAGTAAGCGAGACCCTTACAGCAGTTCGAGAAGTCGGCTCTGTGAATATTAACGTATCCAATATTTCTAGGACGGAAGTAATCCCTGGAGCTGGCGTCTTCATAGGAACAGGCGTTATCGATTTCGACGACTTCCCCAATGAGTTAGACGAGGATTACAAGGATGATATCCGGAGGCTGATTACTGAAAAACGTTTGGTAGTGATTGTGGATGGATGGATATTCGAGCCTACTCTCACTTCAGAAAACTCGATATTTATAATAGGCTTTGGAACACAAAACCTCATTGGAAGTTCGAGGCTAGATCTGGAGTTTCTGGAATCAGAGGCCTTATCAGTCGAAACTACGTCCCATACATTTACAAATGAGCCTCCGGTTCAATCACGTCGAACCACGGGGTCATTCATTATTGATAAGCCGATGCGTATCGAATGGAGCTTTACCGGCCAGGTTCGCTATCGCTTCGACGCCGGTGGTGGTGAGTTGAGCGGGAGGTCCGACGCCTTCGACGGCGCGGCTTTTGTGAAGGTCTACGAGGCAGGGAGCACTACCCAGTTGGACACGAGCGTCGGCGATAACGGCATCGTCTGGGCGAACGGTACCAACACCGACGTATGGATCGACTCCGGCCCCGCCGGCTCTGATAAGCCCGGCCGCAAGGTCGAGGTCGGCGCCTTCTACCGCACGGTTGAGAACTGCGACACATTGGGCGATTTTCCGACGCCGTTAGGGGGGGATCTCGCCGACCGCGGCACTGATGTCTCAGGCTTCGGCGATCAGAAGATCGCGGACCAGGCGGGCAACATGCGTCTGGCGCGCACCAAGGTGATCGGGAACGCCGAGCGCCCGACGGAGATCCACTGGTTTTACAAGCCAACGGTGTTCCGCGCCATCGTCCCGCTCGGGCAGGGGTTTGATGTGGGCGGAGACAGCTACGATCTGGTACCGCGGTTCTGCGGGTTTGACCGCGATGAGACTGCTCGCCCGAAACTCGCCACCAGTGGCGCCGGCACCGGGGACGACATGGCCTTCATCACCACCGTTGAGCCCGATGGTGGAAGCGACGGCAAGTCTGCCCGCGCCCTGCGCTGGGACAGCGTGAGCAAGAAACTGTTCCCGGTGCACCCGGGAAGTTACGAGGTCACCTGGCCGGACCAGGATGATCGTTCCAAAAGCTACAAGATCGAGATCGTCAGTGGGTTCCCAGACCCAGACAACCCAGACCCAGACAAGGAAGTTCGCCTTTCTTCGGAAGCGGAGTATGCGCATGGCGAAGTGGGAGGAAGTCTAGGCTTGGAAGGAGAACGCAAAGGCACGGCCCCGGGTTACCAGCGCACGATCAAACTCCCCGGTATCGACACGGACGCCGGCTTCCCGGCGGCTTCCGACGCGACGCCCGCGCACTACTACCATCTCTACGGTGATGTCTCCGGGCAGACTCCACCGAGCCTGCTTGACTTGAGCACGGTCGATGAATGGAAATTTCAGGATCTGACCTTTGCGGAATCGAACACCGGGGCAGCCGCCGATAAGGCTGAGACCGGTGTCCCATTCACCGCGACCGGAGGTGGTCGCAGCGTCTTGCTCTACAGCTACCGACCTAATCCGGACGAGATCGCCGACGGCAAGCTGGACCGGGAGAAACTCGCCGTGCGCATCGTGAAATCAGAGCCGGTGGACTCGAATATGATCGGACGGGACGATCCACAACTGGTTCTCGGCCGGCACGGCTTGGAATTTGGTGGAGGTTCCGCGACGCAGGGCAAGGCTTATGGGGTGATTGGCTCGGACGCTCAGACAGATTCCGGCGACAAGTTCGTCGTGGACTTCTGGCTTAATTCGAAGGACCAGAGATCTTCACCTTCGGTCATCCTCGAGGGATGTGAGACTACTGAAGGCTCGACTAGCGTGAGCTGCGAGAGCACAGCGGAAATTATACCGGGCATGACCGTGGTCGGCACGAACATCCCTGCGGGAGCCCGGGTCGCTTCGGTGCCGTCGAGCTCGACCTTCGAACTCGACATCGCCTCAACGGGCACGCGGACGACCGGCACCGGCCTGACGCTCACCGCCGAACAGACGCTGGCCGACTGCTCGGTTACCGAGGGCTCAACACTAGTCACCTTCTCGGGCAACGTTACCGTTGTAGAGGGGATGAGTATCCAGGGCTTAAACATTCCTCCCGGAGCTATCGTTGAATCGGTCACTGACACCCAAAATTTTATTCTCAATAGGGCGGCGATCGCGAGCGGAACCGCGCTGTCTTTCACCGCATCGGTCACTCTCACCGACTGCATCACCGAGGAGGGTTCGCTGTCCGTAGTCACGCCTGGCGACGCGACCGGATCGCTCGTGGCGGGCATGCGCCTCCTTGGCAGTAACCTCGCAGATGGCACGTCGATTGAATCTATTGATATAGATGGGGAAACGCTCACCATCAGCACGCCGGCCACCGGCTCGACGACCACCTTGCAGCCCTTGTCCCTCACGGCCTCTAACAAACCAATCACCGTGTTCACCACCGACGGTGGCCGCCTCTCCGTCACCCTCGATCCGGGGGGATCCACTGCAACCGCCCATTACCGAGGTCTGGAAGTGACCCAGCCGCTACCACGCGCCGGCGCAAGCTGGCGTCACCATGTGCTCCACGTCTTCACCTATCAATTGTTTGGCTTCAAGGTCACGGTGCTCGACTATTACATCGACGGCGTGCGCGCTGAGGCGGGACTATACAGCTTCCTACTTTCGCCCGGTGCAGCCAGCTGGGAAATTAGTTCCAGCGTGACTCCGCAATCGTTGCGGTTTGGCGTCAACGCCGAGCCAGACAGCGGCATCGTGCTCGATCAGTTCCGTCTCTATGATTTGCCCGGGGATAACAAGCAGTATCTCGATGCAGGAGATCTGCGTGTGCTGCGCACCGAGCGGGACGCGGGATTCCGCGGGGAATCGCCTCTGCTATGGTTCGATTTCGAGACTGCGCCGAGCGATGGCCGCTTCCCTAACCAGGGTTCGGTTTCTGATGTCGGTGTCGGTTTGGTTACCGCTGCCGCTTTGGCGTCTGGAGCCCACGCACCGATCGGCCTGCAGGAAGTGGCCACCCGCATCGACAGCACGCTCGACAACGCCGGCTTTGGCGGCAGTGGTTACGTCATCAATGAGAAGTCGAATTACAATGCCGACATCTACCAGCGCGAAGCCGATGTGGGGCAGTGGGGCCCAATCTTCCCGGTCAACGCCAGCGATAAAATCGAGGAAGAGCTTCAGGTCGCTTATTACGAGAACCCCTATCTCGTCGACCCCGAGCCCCACCCCAATGTGGCTTGGCCCTATGTGGTTACCGCTTACAAGGAGGTATCCTTCCCGGCCGACGGCCCCCACAAGGACAAGGCGATCTATATCGCGAGCCGCATCGGCTCTGAGGGCGTCGACCGCACCGGGCGCCCACAGGAGATCTACGACCTGTCACGCTACGCCGATCTGCAGATTTACAATCAACCGCTGACCACGGCGCCCGGCTTTAACCGGAACGAGGAGCACGCCCTCGTCGCCCCATCCGGTCGGGCCGCGTTGAAGATCAAGAACAAGGGTGAGGACATCCCCAACAATCCGCCGCTCGCTGCCTTCGCCCTGCAGGACGACCTCAATAGCGAGACTGACAATCAGTCCGAACCCTGGGTGCTGGTGCAAGTCGACAACCTGGAAACCGGCGAGCCGGAGATGCACGCCTACCAAGTGTTTCAGACGCGGGATCGATTGGAGATATCCGATCCGGAGCCCTTCAACAATCTTGTGGCAGGTGACCTCATCGAGTTCCCGCGCCCGGATGATGACGTCATTGCCGATCCTGACGACGGCCTCGCCTACGAACCTGCCGAAAAGCCCGAAGACCGCATCCTGACCATCGATCCTTCGAAAACTTACAACTTCGAATACAAGTTCGACTACCCGGTGGTGGCCGGGGATCTCCTGATCCCACCTTACCCACTCAATCTGGTGATCGGAAATGTGAGCATGCCGGCGGCGACGGGAGGCAACCGTGAGGACCAGCGGGCGCTCTGGTTCGATGTCAGTCACAATCCGTGGATTGTTTCCGGGGGCGGCGCCCAGTTCTTCTACCAGTATTTCTATCCGCTCCGCAGCGACTTTTATCCGCCGTCCGGCGCCACGGAAGGAACCGTCATCGCCTGGATGCCAGAGGTGGTGGAGAATCTGCGGAGTTTCACGAGCGATTCCCCGGACGCCGACAAGGCGGAAGACACCGCGCCCCTCAAGGTCGTCTACACCAGCCAATGGGGGACCGATTATCCCAAGCTCAAACGAGGCGAAACCCTGACCTACCAGGGTGGCGAGTACTTCAACGAGAACCCCGGATCCGAGGGCCTGCCCGCCCTCGTGGCCATGGGCGCGGCGGAGGTGGTCTTCGACAGCGCCACCAAGACGATGGTCCTGACCGATGACAATATCGGGGACTACTCGGCGCGCATCGTTCGCCCGCTGGATCGCTACGAAGCGGACTTCACCGTAGCTGATATGGGAGCGGCCGGCTTCACCCCCGCCTCCGGTGGGGTGCTGGTCATTGCGGAGCGTTGGTATTTCAAAGATCTTCCCGGTTCGCTCAGCAAGCGCTTTTACTTCGACTCGTTGGCGGAAAAGCTCGTGTTCCGCGGCTATCTCAACGGGAAGGACGGAGGAGACCCGGATCTCACCGCCGGGCCCGACCCGATCAACTTCCTCGAGCCGAATCTCCTAACAGAAACCGAGAAGAACAGGTTGCTTGCACTGCCCCCTGGTGATCCGGGGGATTGGGGCAGCGCGGTGGAGGAAATCTACAACGAGGCGATGAATCCGATGATGGTCCGGAATGGCCCAAATAGCTTTGTCACTGGCCAATACCTGGCAGGAATCAAGGAGTCGCCCTTGTTTACCTCGGGTCTGGGTTCTATCGAAGAATATCTGCAGTTTTCGATTTCTGGCCTCAACGGAGCAGAGTTGGTCGAGCGCAAGCAGGAGTTCGAGCGACTGCTTGCGGAGTTTCGGGAGGGCGAGAGGGTTTGGAATTTTGAACCGAGGGAAAACACCTATTACATCACAGAGCCTCGGTTGCGACGCCCAAGCGAATACGCCCATCTCGACAGCTTTGGAGTGGGCGCTGCTCTCGTTCCCAATCCGCAGCTATTGACGATGCCGACCGACGGCGGCTCGCGCTACATCACCATTGCGGAGAACAGCCGCTCGGAGTTGGCTGGTGCTCCCGTTTCCCTTCACATCATCGAGATCATTCCCGACCGCTATCGGGGTGCCATCCAGGTGATCGAGGGAACCGATGCCTTCAGCGAGAAGATCGACCTCCAGCACAACGGGGAGTTCGGCGCCAACACCGGGAATCTCCACTACGAGTGGTGGATCCGTGATGCCGCTCCGCTCGATCAGATCGATCGAGGCGACGGTTCCGGCGAGGTGAAGCCGGATGGCACCCTGGAGGATGTGGCAGCCAATGGGGAAGCGGCCTGGGAACTCTATGCAGAAGGAACGGGTCTTCATAGCATCACCTTCGAGGGCAGCCCCAATGTGGTGCTCGCCGACAAACTGGTGCTGATGCGTTACAAGCACCTCGATGAGCTTGATGAAGACGCAGAGCGCGAAGACAGCTGGAATCTGGTTCCGTTCGAGGTTTCCAATGCGGCGGAGGCTTGGACTCCCTCACTTGAATTTGACGATGAAACGGAGGTCGTGCGGGATAATGACGGCGAGGCCATTGTCACGGGGCCCGCTCCCTTCCAGTGGGCCGGTGCCGCCAATTCCCCGCAGCTGCAGGCCAGCGGCGCCAAGCGCTACGTGCCGCAGCTCGTGATGGGCTGGGTGAAGCGGGTGCTCGACCGCATTAATCCCTACGAGGCGCGCTACAGCGACTTCTTCGGCAACGAGAGCCCGGCCACTTACAGCAGCCAGATCCAGATCGCCGGGGCTCCTTTCGCTGGCAAAGTCGCGCTCAACCCGGACAAGAATGTCATCGAGAACGTCGGCCTCATCGAACTCTACGAGACCGTACTGCAGCGCGCCCGCGAGCTCTCCATCGATAACTCCAGCAATGGCAACGCCACCACCGGGGTGCAGCAAGCACTCCTCCTGGCGGCGACCCGACTCTCGGTGCTATACGAGTTGCTCGGCAGCGAGGCCTACAGCGATGCCCAGGATTCCACCATCAAGGTCACCGACCTCGACGGACTCGCCAGCGTGGCCTCCTACACCCACGCCTTCCAAAACATGGAGGCCGACCTGCTTCACGAGGAGCTGGCGTTGCTGCGCGGCACCGATTTCCTCAAGAGCTATCCGGTCTACAACCGCATCTTCTGGAACTACGCCAAGGGGCTCGGCGAAGCGGCCTACAACGTGAACTACAACATCTACGATGAGGACGCCAACGGCTTCATCAATGAGGACGATGCCCGTGCCCTCTACCCGCAGGGGCACGGTGATGCCTGGGGTCACTTCGTGCGCGCCCAAGGCATGCACTATGAGTTACTACAGAGCAAGGGCTTCAGCTGGAAGACGCGTTCCGAGTTGTATTCCCTGATGCAGAACGTGCTTGAGGTCGATTTCCTCGACGAGAAGACCTTCGCCAACCTCGCTGCCCGTAAGGCACGCACCGGACGCGATATTGTGCGAGCCACCTACCGCAAGCACTACACCCAGGATCCCGACGGCCAGTGGCAGGGCTACACCGACGGCGCCGATCCGGCCCGGGCCTGGGGCGTGTCCGAATGGGCGACCCGTGCCGGGCAGTCGGCTTACTTCGACTGGGGCGTTGCCAATGCGCTCCTGCCCGAGCAAGCCGAATCCCCGATCGGCACACCCGAAAACCTCGACCGGCTCGAGCGCCTCGGCGCCGAGGACGATATCGGCGAGGTGGCTGCTGGATTACACGAAATCCAGGTCGCGATGGACGAGGCCAACGGAGGAGGTAACCCGCTCGGATTCGACGCCGATTCCCTGGCCCTCGACCTCAACCTCGAGTTCTACGAGAACGCCTCGGGGGGCGACCGGCGCTCGCACTTCGAGCAGATCTACCAGCGCGCTCTCACCGCCAGCGGCAATGCCCTGGCCACTCTCGAGTTCGCCACCGCCGCGGAGAACAAGCTGCGCGCCCTCGGCGACGACACCAATGCCCTCATCGGCGAGGCCTTCAGCCAGGACCTCGACTACCGCAACCGCCTCATCGAGATCTTCGGCACGCCTTACACCGGGCAGATCGGATTCGGGAAGGCGTATCCGGAAGGATACGAGGGGCCGGATACCTTGCTCTATGCGTACTTGGACCGGACGACGATTGATCAGATCGTGCCAAGCGGAAAAAGCAGCGATCCTAACACCATCGACTTCGACGATATCGAGAATCGCGCACCCACCTACGTCGACATGAAGGTCAAAAACCAAATACCCGGGGTGACCGATGACGATCTTTCCGATCTCTTCCAATCACTCGATGCGGGTGAACTCGGCTACGACAACATCGATCTACTCGAGGATGCAGTTCAGACCTACATTGATGGCAACGACTACACCGACCCGCTGAAGACGCTTAATGGAATGCCCGTGCACCGGGCAGCGGACTACGCGTTTCAGTCGGGTGCCGACTGGGGAGGACGAACCAGTTATGGTTCGGTGCAGAGAACTCTGGAGGAAATGTTGAGTGAGGAAATGGCTCTCAAGGCGGCACTCGATGATTATGCCGGATTCCTTGGTGATTTTGAAACGCTTGTGCTGCAACTGGAGCATGAGCTGGAGTTCATCGAACTAGATGAGAATTACACGGATGCCATTGTGGGAATCAGGGCTGGATTATCTACTGCTAAGCTGGCATATGAATCAACCGTTAGCGTTCTTGAGCTGGGCAATAAGGCCGCAATCACCGCGATGGATATCACTCTTGACGCGCTTCCTGATACAAATGGCCTCTCGAACGATCTAACATTCGCAGGTGCTGCAACGACCCGGACAATCGCCGAGGCTGTAACAAAGGTTTCGGATGGCGCGAAGGTAGGATTCGACATTGCCTTCGCCGCAGCGGAGTTGTTAGCCGCAGAGATCACAGCCGTCCTGGAGCGAGAGCAAGGGCGGCTGAGCACCTCCAAGTCCATTCTCGGAATGTTGGCCGCGATCGAGAATCACACCGGTGACAATGGCCCCAAGCTAGCAACGATTGGGCAACACCTGCAAACACTGGAAACCCTCCGGCAGGAGTACTTTACCACCTTGTCGGAAGGCTTCCGTCTCCTGAAGGAGCGCGAGAGCTTCAACACCGGCCTCGCCGCCGCTGTCCAGAGCAATCGCTACAACGACATGGTCGTGCGCTTGACGCGCAACGAAGCGATGTCCAAGTACCAGAGCGCGTTCAACCACGCCGCCCGCTACGCCTGGCTGGCGGCGCGCGCTTACGATTACGAGACCAGCCTCGATCCCGGCGACCCAGCATCGGCGAGCCAGGTCTTCGACAAGATCGTGAAGGAGCGCCAGCTCGGCCTGTGGAGCGATGGTGAACCGCAGGTCGGTCAAGGGGGATTGGCTGAAATTCTTGCTCAACTGAACGGCAACTTCGGGGTGCTGAAGGGGCAGCTCGGTATCGATAATCCACAGTCCGAGACCGGGAAGATCTCCCTGCGGGACGAGCTCTTCCGCATCGACGATGGCACGCCGGCCGGTCAGGACCGCTGGGAAGATGTCATCAAGGCGCGCATCGTCCCCGACCTGACCACGCTGCCGGAGTTTACGCGCTACTGCCGCCCCTTCTCTACTCTTGAAGAAGGAGCCCAGCCGGGAATCGTGATCCGCTTTAGCAGCGAGATTAACAACGGGGTGAACTTCTTCGGCAACTCGCTGATGGCGGGCGACCACGCCTACAGCACGGCCAACTTCGCCACCAAAATCCGCGGAGTCGGGGTTTGGCTGGAGGACTACAACGACGCCGGTCTCGCCACTACGCCGCGGGCCTACCTCGTGCCGGTCGGCAACGACTACCTGCGCACCTCCTCCGACGCCCAACCGACGGTGCGGATGTGGAATGTCGTCGAGCAACGCATTCCGACGCCCTACGTCATCAACCAGAGCCAGATCACCTCGCCGGGCTACATCCCCAGCCTGGATGGTCTGGATGGAGGCTTCGGCGAGCTGCGACGACACGGCAACTTCCGCATGTATCACGATGATGGAGGTGAGGGCATCGACGAGAGCGAACTCATCATGGACACCCGTCTCATTGGCCGCTCGCTGTGGAACTCCGACTGGATGCTCATCATCCCCGGCGCCGGGCTTGACGCCAACCCGATGGAAGGCTTGACGAAATTCGCCGATAAAGTGTCCGACATCAAACTCCACTTTCTAACCTATTCGCATCAGGGGCAGTAATCCGTGCGCCAACCTATCTACGCCATGACATCACGCATCCAATCTCTCCTCATCGCCGCGGTCACCGCTGTGCTAGGTCTCGCCTCTGCCAGCGGTAAAGGCTTCACCGAACCCGACGTCATGTTCTACGGCGAGGTGCGCAAGTCCGGCGGCGGCCAAACCGTGCTTCTGCAATCCGGCCAGCTGGAGATGACCTTCGCCAACCAGTCCGACCCGGACAACCGCGTCACTCTCAAAACCAGACTGTATCCGGTCGGCTCCGGGTCGACGAAAAGGTATTCCTACGCACTAGAAATCCCGCTGGCCTATCTGCCTGCCGCACCCCGGGTCACGGAATTTCTCTCGGTCAGCTCGCTGGCCACTGAGTTCAAGATCGAGGAAATCAAGATCGACGGTGTCGCGGCCACGCTTCCGGATGGCAGCAAGGACTTCTATGGCCTGAGTTCGGCCAGTCGCTCCGGGGAATTTCGCCTCGACCTGCTCGTCGAGGGGGAGAGCACCGACACTGATCACGACGGCTTACCCGATTGGTGGGAGGAGGCCTATGGGCTCAACCCAACTCTTGCCGACGCTGATGGTGATCTGGATGACGATGGCTGGAGCAATCTGGAGGAGTTTCGCTTTGGTAGCCATCCAGCGGTGAGCAACCGACTCCCGCAATTGGCGACTGCCGAGATCCTCGTGCCTGAATCGGGCACGGCGGGGGTCTTGCTGCAGGTGCTGGATTCCGACAGTTCTCCGGAGGAGATCGAAGTGAGCTTCGAGACCCTGCCCTACAGTGGGCTTGTTCTGAGTGGACTTGGTGACGCTCCTCTCACGCTCGCCGATCTCCAGTCAGGGCAGGTGACGATCACGCATTCGGACCGCGCGCGACGCGATTTTTTTCTTTCAGTAAGTCTCAGCGATGGGGGCGAAATACAGAACGGGCAGTTGCTCGTGAGAGTAGCCGCTCCGAGTTCGGAACAAGGTGACGACGCCTCGTTGTGGCTCGATGGTCATGACCTGGCTGCAGCCGGGAGCCGAATCGACAATTGGGCCGATCGCTCCGGTAATAGCCACCACGCGATGCAGCCGAGTTCCGATTACCGACCGCTTGTCGCAGACCGCTCCGCCGACTTCTCGGGTTCGGAAAGCGCGCACTTGTTTTTCCAGGACGATGCGGTGTCGTCCGGCGATCACACCATCCTGGCGGCCTATCGAGCGGCGGAATCTTCCGACGAAGCGCAGACCGTTCTCGCCAGTAATCGCGGTCACCTCAAGCTCAGCGCCACGAGTCAGGCCATCTCTTATCCGGGAACTCCTCGCTACCAAATGGATGGTCTCGCGGTGCGCGGCTTTGAAAATTATGCGGGCCGAACTTCAACCTCGATCTTCCGACGTGAATCCGACCTTCTCCAGAACATCTTCGGTCTTTCCTATGATGGCGAGAACGTCGCTGCCGAAGTCATCGATCCGGTGATCCCAACTCTCGGAGCAAGTCGCTCGGCGTTTCCCAGCGGAACAGATCCCGTCACCAATGCCTTCAGTGGTCAGCTGCATGAGTTGCTCGTTTTTCCGACGGCATTGCCTGAGCAAAAACTGCGCGACGTGCACGACTACCTGCAATCGAAATGGAGTGAGGCGGTCATTTGGGATCTGAGCACCGAGCTGAAAGCAATCACCCTTGATGCCACCTTCGGCACGCAGCCGCAGATCATCCGCGGTGGTCACGGCGACGACATTCTTGGCGGGGGAAGTGCAGACGATACCATCTCCGGTGGCCCTGGTGCCGACACGATGAACGGGGGAGACGGGAGTGACCGCTTTGTCTTTGGTGGTGTCGATACCGGACGCGACACGATCAACGACTACGATATGGCGCAAGACGTCATTGATCTCTCGGCGCTCTTCTGGGGGCAAAGTGGCGACGCGCGTCGTTATCTCACGGTGCGTCTCGAGACCAATTTTTCCACTCCGGTCCCAACGATCGATAGTGTGCTTTTGGTGCAACGTCCCGATGACAGCGTGCAGGAAATCGTGCTTCAGGATCGCGTCGTCGGTCCCACGCAATTGGTGCAGCTCATTGTCGAAGGCCGCATCCGGATGGGCGGTCTGAGCATTCCGACCCAAGTGCAACTCGCGCTGACCCCGGGGAGTGCGAGCGAAACTCTCCACGAGTCGCTCGACCACTTGTTCACGGTTGAAATTACGCGTGGCGGTGACGGCGTAGAAGGAGCGCTGGAAGTGCCGGTGGGCTTGTTCGAAGACGCGCTCGGAGCTGATCTCGTCATCGAAGGAGCGAGCGAAATTGAAGGCCAACGCGCCGTGGTGAGCTTCGCCCGAGGCGAGACCAACAAGACTCTGACCTTCCGCCCAATTCCCGATCTTGAAACCGAAGGCGAGGAGACCTTGCAGGTCGCGGTTTTGCCAAGTTACCAGTATTCCGTCACCGGCTCTCCCGTCGAACAGACCGTCGGCGACAACCCGATGGTTTGGTTGGAAATCCTCCAGGCGAATGCCGTGAGTGAGAGCGCCCAGCCGGCACTCGTGCGGGTGCTTCGCGATGGTGACTTCAGCGAGAGTGTCGTGATCAATCTCAAGCTCAGTGGTTCCGCCGAAGAAGGGGTTCACATTGCAGAGGTGGCGGACCACGTCACCATTCCAGCCGGTCAGGCTTACTCTGAAATCGCGATCGAGGCCTTGGCGGAGGGTCTGACAGATGGTCCCAAGATGGTCGTTCTGCAATTATCCCCGGACGAAGAATTTCAGCTCGGCAACCCGCATGAGGCAGTCCTCTACGTGGCGACCAGCGCCGATGCCGTCAATGGCATCGGCTTTGATCGCTGGTTGCAAACTTCGACGGATGGCGCGATCGGAAATCTGGCCGACCTTGCCCGCATTGATCCGGCAAGGGCAGGGGACTACCTGCGCGCTTACGCTTTTGGCTTGGACTCGGTCAACGAACTCAAGACCCATCGCATCGATCTTCGCATCGTTGATGGACGCCCGGAAATCACCGCCGCTGGAAGCTTCTCGGCTGCTGATGTAAGCTGGGGAGTGCAGGCTTCAGGGGATTTGAACCAATGGGCCAATGCCGGGGAGAGCTTTGTCGAAGTGCCGAGCGCAAGTGGTCTTAAATTGCTCGGTGAACCACTGGACCTGTCTCTTATACACATCTCCGAGCCCACGAGACCGAGGCTGATCTC
>OJIS01000210.1_pt1 | contig 21326 bp, 12 predicted proteins | sample 1595671 | NCBI WGS metagenome assembly OJIS01 (sample SAMN05416814, study PRJEB24817) | seawater metagenome | isolation source: Sea water | place: Canada:Atlantic | collected 2013-07 | reverse complement strand
ATCTACACAGAGTAGATCGTCGGCAGCGTCAGATGTGTATAAGAGACAGAGCAGTCATCATGAAAAACTCCTCACGTCTTCTTACCGCCGCTCTTTGTTTTACCTTTTCTTCCGTCGCCATGGCGGATGAGCCGAAGGCGATTTCGCTCTTCAATGGCAAAGATCTCACCGGCTGGCACGTCGATGTTCCTGCTGCGGATAAGAATCCGGAGGTGAAGCCCAGCTTCATCGTTCGTGATGGCATGCTGGTGAGCCTTGGGAAGCCCGGTGGGCATCTGATCACTGACAAAAAACACGAAAACTACCGGCTGGAATTGGAATATCGCTTTGCAGACAAGCCCGGGAACTGCGGGGTCTTGGTGCATGCGTCCACCCCACGGGCACTCTACGGGATGTTTCCGGCGTCCATCGAGGTGCAGATGCACCATACCAATGCCGGTGATTTTTGGTGCATTGCCGAAAACATCGAGGTCCCTAATATGGAGAAACGCCGTCCCAAAGGAAAGAATCAGAAGTGGGGTGGTAAGAAGGGGGACTCGCGTCGTATTCTCAATCTCACCGATGGCTCGGAGAAAGCGGTTGGCGAGTGGAACAAGATGGTGATCGAGTGTGAGGGCGCGGAGTTAAAAGTTTGGGTGAATGGAGATATGGTCAACCACGGTAAGAATTGTACCGTGAGCAAGGGGCAGATTGCGCTGCAAGCCGAGGGGGTTGAGGTCGAATTCAAAGGCCTCACCTTGACGCCTCTTAAAAAGTAATCGTTGTTATGGCCAGGAGGGGTTGAGGGCAGGGAGACAGGCGGGACGCCCGTGCTACGTCTCGTGGCTGGGGAAAGGCGTAGAACGGGCGTCCCGCCTGTTTGCGGAGGAGGAGTGGGGGGCCAGGCTTGGGGTGACGTTGCGGAGCTTTGTTGAGGGTGGGAATCAAGCCTCCGGCTCTGTTTGGCCGGAATCTTTGACAAGCTTTTCTTCTCCCTCCTTGCTTCTCAGCTGGTCCTATCCAAAATCCACGGCGTGCCCACTGAACCCATCATCACGACCGGCGAGGTCTTGCTCGTTTATGGCGACCGCGTCTTCCAGGTCAGCCTGCCCAATGGCAAGAAGGTGATTGCGCATCCGGCCAAGGCTCTGGAATCCCGCAAGGACGAGATTCTTCCGGGTGTCCGGGTCACTCTTGAAATGACGCCCTTTGATTTTGAAAAAGCACGCATCGCTGAGATCGTGCCAGCTTCCTGAGAACCATGCCCCGTAATTTTATCATCGGTACCGCCGGTCACATTGACCATGGCAAGTCCACTCTCGTCCACACCCTTACCGGGACCAATCCCGACCGCTTGCCGGAGGAGCAGGAACGAGGCGTGACCATCGAGTTGGGCTTTGCACATTTCTCGTTGCCGGTTCCCAAGACGCAAAGTGAGACCTTCGAGATCGGGGTGGTGGATGTGCCTGGACACGCTGACTTCGTGAACAATATGGTCGCGGGGGTGGGATCAATTGACTTGGGAATCTTCATTGTGGCGGCAGATGATTCCTGGATGCCCCAGTCCGAGGAGCACCTTCAGATCCTGACTTATCTGGGAATCAAGAATTTCATCGTCGCTCTCACCAAGGCTGACCTCGTCGATGATCTCGAGTTTGTCACCGAGATCCTCGCCGATGACCTACAAGGCACCGCCCTGGAAAATGCCCCTATCGTGCCGGTTTCCGCTCCCACCGGTCTCGGCATGGATGAGCTGAGGGAGACGATTGCCAGGGTCCTCTCGGAGACTCCGGCTCCGCGTGATTTTGGACAACCCCGGCTCGCCGTTGATCGTGCTTTCTCACCGAAGGGGGTCGGGACGGTCGTGACCGGAACTCTGACCGGCGGAGTTCTCGCAGTAGGTGGGCAGCTAACGGCCTATCCCTCGGGTCTCAAGACGCACGTTCGCTCGATTCAAAATCACAGCACAACTCTTGAACAAGCGGTTCCCGGGATGCGGACTGCTTTGAATCTCCCCGACCTTCCTCTGAGTGCAAAGGGCAAAAAAGGAGTCTCTCGCGGACATCTCCTCGTGGGAGGGAGTCCCGGCGAGGCCACTCTCGAAATTGATGTCGAGATCACGCGTTCCCACCGGCCCATTCCGGGGCAAAAAGGCACGCAACGCCCGCTCAAGTCGAATCACCGGGTCTTCGTTCACCACGGTTCCGGCCGCACCCAGGCCAGGGTGCTTTTTCCGGAGGAGATTGTCTTGAACCCCGGCGATACCTCCATCGCCCAGCTTCGCTTTGACCATCCCATCCATGCGCTCGCTGGCGAGAAACTGGTGATTCGTGAGCTTTCCGGCGAGGCTACTTTGGCGGGTGCCACGGTGCTCGATCCTCATCCCACCCGACGTCAATTCCGCTCCGAAGAGCGGCAGGCTTTTCTTCATGCCCGGGCGGTTGCTCCTGATGACTTGCTTGTTCTGTTGAGGACTCATCTGGAGCGGGACCATTTCGTGCCTACGACAGTTCTCACCCAGTCACTCCCGTTCTCGGATGCCGAGGTGAAAACAGCTCTCAAAAAGTTGACCAAGGCAATTGAGGTGATTCCGCGCGGCGAGAAGCATTTTGCGCACGCGGCCTATTGGAAAGACCTCGTTAAGAAGTCTTCGAAAACGGTTCAGGATTACCATGCGAGCCACCCTGATCATATCGGGATGTCGACCGAAGTGTTGAAGAAAAATCTCGGCACTGCGACGGCGGTTCCAGGTCTTTTCGATGCGTTGCTCCTTCAGTTGAGCGAGAAGAATTTCAAAGTAGCTGATAACATTATTTGTCACAACTCACATTCGCTGGAACTTCCTCCGGAGTTGGAGGGACCGGCGGCCGAGATTCTACGGACTCTCGATGAGGCCGGATTGGCTCCACCGCTTCCGGCGGAGCTTCAAGCCACCACGAATCATCAAGCGGCCTACAAGTTTCTTTCCCGGACGCGCCAGATCATTCCGCTCGATCCCAAGGTGACCCTGGGCGGCAAGGTGTTTCAAGATACCACTGATCGGGTGCGCGCTTATATCGAAGAGAAGGGCCAGGCCACCGCTTCCGAATTACGGCAGCATCTCGACACTTCAAGAAAAGTCATCATGCCGTTGCTGGAGCGACTTGATCGTGATCAGATCACGCGGAGAGAAGGCGATTATCGGACTTTGGTTTAGTAGGCTCCTTGCGAATAGGTCAGTTCGTAACTGTGCGTGTAGATCTCGAAGACGAGGCCAAATGGATCTTCAACGTAAACCATTTTGTAAGGTTTTTCGTTGGGGTAATACTCTCTGATCGGCATGCGCTGCTTTCCGCCATGAGCGACGATTTTTTCGACCAGCTCTTCGATGTTCGGGTCCTGAACGCAGAAGTGAAAGGTGCCCGTTTTCCAATACTCAAATTCTTCCGGCTTCTCGTTGTTTTGGAATTCGAACATTTCGATTCCGATTTTATCTCCGGTGGCAACATGGGCGATTTTGAAAGAGCCCCAGCCCGTTCCAAAAACATCGATGCACATTTGGCCGATTGCAGTCTCTGCTTCTTCGTGGACAACGGTGGGCGCCATGATGGTGTACCAACCCATGACCTCTTCATAGAATTTCACGGCAGCGTCGAGGTCTGGAACTGAGATTCCGATGTGGGAGAAGGTTTTGGGATAGGGACTCATGATTTTCTTGATAAGTGGACTTTGGAGGAAAAAGCGGGATAGCCAAGGATTGTGTTTGGGGTTTTCATTTCAGGTTGGGCCCCTCGAGTGGCTAAGATGGCCTTGGAGAAGTTTGTGTTGCCCCTCCCTATTTTTCTCCCGCATTGACCACCAAAGGGAAAGAGGAGAGGGTTGCGAAATGAAGCTCCTACTAATTTTCCTCGCCTCCTTACTGCCGGTTGTGGCGGGTGAGCGTCCGAATGTCATTCTCTTTGTGACGGACGACCAGTCACCGGTTGCGGGGTGCTATGGAAACTCCGTGATCCAAACTCCCCATCTGGATGCTCTTGCGAAAGAAGGGACAATGTTCACCCAGGCTTTCGCAACGACGGCTTCGTGCTCGGCCTCGCGCTCGGTGATTCTCACCGGTCTCCATAATCATTTCAACGGGCAGTACGGACACACGCACCACTTCCACAAATTTGAGTCCTTCGCTTCCATGCGTGCCTTTGCCCTCCCTCAGCTTATGGCGCAGGCGGGATACCGGACGGCGCAGATTGGCAAGCTGCATGTGGCACCCGAATCGGTGTTTCATTTTGAGCAATACCTCAAAGGCAATGCCCGCAATGCCGTGCAGATGGCTGAGGTCTGCGAACCGCTCCTGGCGGAGGAAAGCGACAAGCCCTTCTTCCTTTACTTTGCCACTTCCGACCCTCATCGCGGAGGCGGGAAGGACAAGGCTTTCCCCGGGGAACATAAACCGGATCGCTTTGGGAATCTGCCTGACAAGAAGGCTTACCCGGGAGTGAAGGAAGTCTTTTATGATCCGGCGAAGGTGATTGTGCCCGGATTCCTGCCGGACACTGCCGAGTCCCGCGCGGAGATCGCAAACTACTATCAGTCATGCTCCCGCATTGATCAGGGTTTGGGTCGCTTGATCGCGTTATTAAAAGAAAACGGAAAGTGGGAGAACACCGTCATCATCTACACGGCTGATCACGGCATGGCTTTTCCCGGAGCCAAGACCACCGTTTACGAAGCAGGTTTGCGGGTTCCATTTGTGGTGCGTCATCCTGGTCTGGCCAAGAAAGGAATCGTCAGTGAAGCGATGATCTCGCACACCGACCTGACTCCAACCATCCTTGATCTCGCGGGTGCCTTGAACCCGGCCAAAACCGCGCCGGCCAAGCCTTTGTCTTTTGAAAAAGGCGGTGTGGGCGAAAATACCGGCAAGCCTCCCAAGTCCTACCACGGTCGTTCGTGGCTTCCGATTTTGACTGAGATAAAACCTGCCGGATGGGATGAGATCTCAGCCTCCCACACTTTTCACGAGATCCAGATGTATTACCCGATGCGGGTCATCCGCGACTGGCAATACAAACTCATCTGGAACATCGCGTATCGTCAGCCCTATCCCTTTGCCTCCGACCTCTGGGTGGCGGCGACCTGGCAGGCCCAATGGGCGAAGGGCAAGGACGCCGACTACGGTGGCCGGACGGTTGACTCGTATGTCCACCGTCCTGAGTTTGAGTTTTTTGATATCGCATCGGATCCCAACGAGAGTCGTAATTTGGCAGGTGACCCTGCTCACGCGAAGGCTCTGGCAAAGTACAAGGACCGATTGAAGGCCGAGCAAAAACGCACGGGTGATCCCTGGATCATGAAGTGGGAGTATGAGTAGGTTCTGGTCCAAGAAATCGAAAAAATGAATTACCGCATCTGAGTCATCGGCTCATATGTTATTCTCGCGTTCGTGTTGGGACGATCCGTTCCTTCACAGATCTGGCCGCTTCACAAATTAGAGCATCTTTGCTGATCCAGGCTGAGCACGATCTTTTATTCCCAAGGGTAAAATTTCTTTTAGAACTCTCAGGAAATGCGAGGGGAATGGCGGGTTTGGGTTATTTCAACCCCGTTAACTCTAAATTTTTTGAGAAAATTAAAGAAAATTAACAAAAAACAAAGATTTTATTGGACACCTTGGTTGACTTTCCTCTAAACCTGAACTTACAGAGCTAACGGTATCTGAAGAACCATAGAGATATTCGGGATCGACCATTGGGGAGAACTTAACCGGTTGGAATACAACAGAGGTAAAGTTCTCAACAAAACGATCCATCGGAAGGAGGTTGGCATAAAATACGCTGATCCCCCGACGAGTCCGAACGAATCGGTTTTTTAGTCGTACCTGAAGGCTCTCAATCAACAAAAGTGAAACTAATGAAAAAACATACTCATGTAACCTTCGGAATCCTCGGCCTAGCGCTTTTTGCTGGTGCCTCACAAGCATCTGCGGATGTCGAATCCCTTATCGGAGACGACTTTTCCGGAGAGATTTCCGCCGGCTGGGATAGCCGCTACTTCTACCGCGGCCTTTGGTTCGGTGATGAGACCGCTTGGACAAACATTGAGTTTTCCAAGGAACTTGCGACCAACCTTACCGGTAGCGTTAACCTTTTCTACACCGACGTCATGGATGACGCGTTGTCCTACTCGGAAGGTAACATCGGCGCAACGCTCTCGTATGACTCTGGTTTCGGTACCTTCGACTTCGGATTTGTCCACTTCCGCTTCTACGATGGTTTTGCCGGATCTGTTAATGGTGTGCGCGGACCAGGTGTGAATAACAACGAAGAAGCCAACGAGTTGAACCTTACCTACTCTCATGACCTCCTTTGGGGATTTAGCGGTCATATGCTCATCGCTCGCGATCTCACGATTGACGGCACTTACGGTGAGTTTGGAATCAGCGGGCACTGGGACATCTGCGGCGACACCATTGGTCTCGATTTCTCTGCTGCCGCCGGTTACAGCTTGGATAACTACTATTCGGCTAACCTCGGAAATGGCGACGAAGATGAAGGTTGGACTCACGTTGCAATCAGCCTCGCTCTTCCAATTAAGTTGAACGAGACTGTTACCCTTACGCCTCACGTTTCTACGAACATCTCTTCCGAGTCCCGCCAAGATACCAACACTGGTTCAGATCGCGGCGACGACGAAATTTTCTACGGAGCTTCGATGTCTGTCAGCTTCTAAGTTGCTTATGAAAGGGTCGTTGATCTCCTGCTTCCCTGGAAGCGATTGATTCCCGTTCCCTCTCATTAAAAATTTTGCCGCATCTCGTTTTAGAAACGGGGTGCGGCTTTTTTTTGCTTCTATTTACGACAACATCGCTCGACGCGGGGGAAGGAAGGTTTATGGTATTTAGGCCATGCCGAAGACCGTTTTCCTCCTGACTCTGATAGTCACCTTGCCGATGTTTGCGGCTCCGGTGATTTCTGAGTTTATGGCGTCGAATGAAACGACTCTGGCCGATGAGGACGGGGATTTCTCGGACTGGATTGAGATCTACAATCCGGGCGATGAAGCGGTTGATCTTGGCGGGTATTTTTTGACCGACAATGCGGAGGTGCTCAATCGATGGGTCTTTCCCATGACAACGCTTGAGGCCGGCGAGTGGCTGGTGGTTTTTGCGTCGGGCAAGGACCGGGATGTCGGCGAGTTCCATACCGATTTCAAACTCGCAGCTGGCGGTGAATCTTTGGCGTTGGTGGCTCCGGATGGGGTGACGATTTTATCTGAATTTGGGAGTCCGTATCCACCGCAATTCGAAGACAAGACTTTTGGTGTCGGAGATTTTGGGACGGGTTATTTGGATGAGCCCACTCCAGGGGCGGGCAATGGAACAGGGCAGCTTCCCGGGCCCTTGTTTTTGGAGTATCGGACAGGCGGGGAGCGACCGGAGTTGGCTGAGAGTTTGGTGATTACCGCGACTGTTGCCGGGGCTGAAGATGTCACACTTTTTTTCCGAAGGGGATTCAGTGCTGAAGAAGCGGTTGCAATGACGAGCGAAGAGGGTGAAAATTTTAGTGCTACGATTGACGGTGGCATTGCGGGGGAGTTGATGCGCTGGCGGTTTGTTGCGCAAGATGTTGATGGCCGGGTCACCAAAGAGCCGCCTTTTCGAGATTCAGAGGACTCGCACGAGTATTACGGTGTTCCGGTGGTGGATCCTGATGTTGCGAGTCTCGCCGAGGTCGCTGAGTGGTTTATCCAGCCTTCTGATTACGATCGGCTTGTTGCCTTTCAGCCGGTGCGGGCCGGATTTTTTTATCTGGGTGAATACTACGATAATGTCCGTTTCTCGCTGCGCGGTCAGTCCACCCTGTTTTTTAGCAAGAAGGGTTTTAATCTCGATTTTAACAAGACTCATCGCTTTCGTTGGAGAGAGGGGGAACCTCGGGTTAAAGACATCGATCTCCTGACGAATTGGGGGGATAAGGCAAAAATTCGAAATGAGATGGCCTATGAGATCATGCGGGAGGCCGGGGTTCCGACTCACTTTGCCTTTACAATCAGGTTGCAGCGGAATCGGCAGTTTTTCAGCCTGACCGATATGGTGGAGGACGCCGATGAGGTCTATCTGGAGCGGGCGGGATTGGACCCGGAGGGCACTCTCTACAAAGCAACGAATACATCCTTAATCCCTGAGGATATTGGGAAGCCCGGTGCGGTCAGGAAAATGACTCGTGAGGACGATGGTTTGGGGGATTTTCATGATTTTATTCGCGCGATCAATCGTGACGATCCGGAGAAATGGAACTATATTTTCGACCAGGTGGATCTCCCGATGACGATCAATACCCTGGCTGGGTTGGTGGTTATCATGCAGACCGATATGGGGGCTAAGAATTACTATCTCTACCACGATACCGAGGGAGACGGGCAGTGGGCGATTCTTCCCTGGGATTTGGATCTCACCTTTGGCCGGAACTTCACCTCTCGTGCGGGATACTTCGACCGGAATCTTTTCTTTCAGGATTTCACTGAGTTTTCCGAATCAGTGAATACCAGCTCATTGGTTGAGTCTCTCTTGAGGGGGAATCCCCGGACCCGACAAATGTTCTTCAGAAGGCTTCGGACATTGTCAGATCAGTTTATTGCTTCGGAGTATATTCCTGAGAGAAGCCAGCAACAGCTTGAGCGCTTGTCGCCGGCTTCGATTTTCCCGGCAGATGCCCTCCGCGATTCTTTCGAATGGGGGACTTGGTATGACGGTAATATTGTTCCCCAAGCGTGGAATACGACCCACCCTGATGCCGAGACGATGGAGCGTGCGAACCACCGGATTTCCAGTGAGTGGCTTCCTTTGCGAAGGGGTAAAATTTATAATGATCTTCCCGATCTCCCGGATGCCCTGGAGAGTCCGGCAATTATGATCGGGGCTCTCGATTTCGATCCAGTCTCCGATGACCAGAATCAGGAGTTTGTGGAACTCATCAATCAATCTCCGTCTGCGGCTGATGTCTCGGGTTGGAGTGTTGATGGGGCGATCCGTATCACTTTGCCACCGGGGACCGTGATTCCTTCGGGCGGGAGTCTTTTTTTGAGTCCGGATAAGGCGGCTTTTTGTCGGCGGGAATTTAGCCCGAGCGGAAACGAGCAACGATTTTTGATCGGGCCCTATTCTGGAAATTTGGCAGCCGAGGGGGAGACTCTTGAGCTGTTCGATGCCGGGGGGATCATCCGGGACAGTCATACCTTCAGCGGTCGTGATCCGGGGTTCAATGGTGACAGTCGCGAAGATCGTGATGGCGATGGGATCAATGCGATGTTCGAGTGGGCGCTTGGAACTTCAGATCATGTTGATAATTTTCTTAGACCTCCTGTGAATGGAACCTTTTCCTATACGGTGCGCTCGAACTTGAATGGCTCGTCGGTTATCGTGGAACTAAGTCAGGATTTGATCTCGTGGAGTGAAGGAGAGGTCGCTGAGATTAGCCGGATTCCACAAGGTGATGGACTTGATGCCGTGACGGTTGGACTTCCGGCAGCCTCCGGGCGTTGCTTTATTCGCCTCAGGTTTGAGAGATGAGGCTTTGTTTGGGAACGAAGTCGGCTGTTTTTCGTGGCTCAACAAGGTTGGTTATGAAATCCTACGGGCCTTATGCTACGACTCATCGCTCTATTTCTTGTGTTTCAATGCGCAGGGTTCGCTGAACGGGTTTCCGGGAAGCCCAATATCATCTACATTCTGGCCGACGATCTGGGCTACGGCGACCTCGGTTGCTACGGTCAGAAGGTGATCAAGACTCCTCATCTGGACCGCATGGCTGCCGAGGGGATTCGTTTCACCCAGCATTATTCGGGCAGCACGGTTTGTGCTCCCTCACGCAGCGCTCTTCTTCAGGGGAAGCATACCGGCCACATCTACGTCCGTGGGAATGGCTCGCTCCAGATGCGCCGCGACCCCTTGGATCCGATTTTTCCAGCAGCTCTCCAGCAGGCGGGCTATCACACCGCGCTGATTGGCAAATCGGGTTTGGGCTGCAATACCGATGATTCTGCTCTCGTCGTTGACAAGGGGTTCGACTACTTCTTCGGTTACACCTCCCACACGGCAGCCCATTTTTATTATCCCAATTATCTTTGGAGAAATACCGAGAAGGTGAAGTATCCCGGGAACACCCTTCATGGTGGGGATCACTATTCATCGACCGTGGTTGCGGAGGAAGCGCTCAAGTATATCGAAGAGCAAAAGGACGGGCCCTTCTTTCTCCATCTTGCGCTTCAGATTCCACATGCCAGTCTGCGGGCAAAGGAAGAGTGGAAGGAGAAATACCGCCCGATTTTAAAAGAAGAATTGCGTCCGGAGTCGGAAAAGCACCCTCACTATTCCTACGAACGGGAACCGCGCACAACCTTCGCCGCGATGATCTCTTATATGGATCACAATGTCGGACTCCTCCTTCGAAAACTGGAGGACCTTGGGATTGCAAAAAACACTCTCGTGATGTTTGCGAGTGACAATGGGGCCATGCGTGAAGGTGGGCATAAGATGGAGAGCTTTCACTCAAGCGGTCCTTTGCGGGGCGGCAAACGGGATCTTTATGAGGGCGGAGTCAGGGTCCCCATGATTGCGTGGTGGCCGGGTAAGATTGAGGGTGGCCGGACAACGGATCATCCTTCGGCCTTCTGGGATATTTCGCCAACGGTTCGCGAGCTGTCTGGTGCCCGGCCACAGGCCGATACCGATGGAATTTCACTTGTGCCAACTCTGCTTGGCAAGGGAGAGCAGAAGAAGCACGAGCATCTCTACTGGGAGTTTTTCGAGGGCGGTGGCAAGCGTGCCATCCGGAAGGGCAAGTGGAAATTGATTCTGTATAATACCAACAAGGATGCCAACCCACGGGCCGAGCTTTACAACATTGAGAAAGATCTCGCTGAAAAAAATGATCTCGCAGAGAAAAATTCAGGAAAGGTTGCCGAGTTGACGACTCTCATGGATCAAGTTCGCACGCCTTCCGAGCACCCGGCTTTCAAATTTAAGTCGGAAAGGTAGCGGGGGACACTGTTTGTGATTGGGCTTAAAAAAACGCCGGGTTTGGCAATCCGGTGTTTCGTGACTTGGAACTTTTCCTCGAAAGGGGTGTCGGCGTTGCCGTTGCCACTTTGGTTGTCCAATTGGCTGTGAACGTGTGTGTCTTTTCATAATCAGAGTGAAGATTGAAGTGAATCGACCGTTGTGCAAAACTGCTTTTCAACTTCCAGAACACTCGCTCTCGTTCTCCCTATGACCTGTTTCACATCAATGTTTACGACCCTCGCTCGATGGGGATTTATTTTAGCCCTGGTTCCTTGCTCCGAGGCTGCTGACCTCCTTGTTTATTACAATTATAATGGCCAATTGGCGGATCAATCCGGGAGCGGAGCGACTGCGGTTCTCGCTGGTGGGGCACAAATTAGCGCCGATGCCGGAGGCTTCAGTGGGACGGCAGGCGACCGGAGTCTGGATCTGGGCGCTTCCGGAAATTCGGCCCGAGCAGATGCAAGCGTCGATTTTTCGTCAGCCACGGCGGTCAATGCGATGGCTGTCAGTTTTTGGCAATACAACCTTGGGGATGGTTCCGGTGGAAATTCCTCTACAACTTCCTTTGGAATTCCCAGCTCCTCCGGCGGGGGAAATCGTGGTTTCCAGGCCCATGTTCCCTGGGGTGATGGGAACCTCTACTTTGATCATGGGGGAGCGTGTTGCGATCCGGTGTCCCGGAGAAATATCCCTCTGGGAACCTCCACTCTGAGCCAGTGGAAGCACATCGTTCTTCAAGTTGCCAATGGTCGGAAACAGATCTGGATTGATGGAGAAATGGTCGATGAACAGGCGTCGGGTGCGGCGGCGATTCCGACTTTCACCGGGCAGCTGATGGTCGGTGCCGAACCTGCGGGGACCAACAATGGCTTTGGTGGCCGGATTGATGAGTTTGCGGTTTGGGCCGATTTCCTGACTCCGGCGGAGATTGCCAGTCTCGCTGGCGGGGCCTCTGCGACCGACCTGTCCGGTCAAAATTCGGACCTCGCGGAGCTCAATCTCTCTCCACCAAGCATGGTGACATCGACAGGTGCAACTCTGAATGGAGGGGTGACCAAGGTCGGCGTTGGTGCGCCCTCGATCACCTTTTTTTATGGTGATGAAGACGGAGGCCAAAATGAAGCGTCCTGGGACAATACCGTGACTTTGGCCGGGAGTCAGTCCGGCGCTTTTTCATCGGTGATTTCCTCGCTGCTGCCGGCAACGGACTATTACTACGTGGCACGTGCGGAGAATGCCGGAGGAACGAGTTGGTCTGCGGAAACCGAAAACTTGACGACTTTACCGCTGGTCCCTCGAGTCGAAAATTTGGCCGCCATGGGGATCGAGGCAAACTCAGTAACACTCGGGGCACAGGTCATTTTGACCGGTGGCGAAGATCCTGGTGTGACCGTTTACTATGGATTGACGGACGGTGGAAGTGATGCCGGAGTCTGGCAAAGCAGCGTCGCGCTTGGCGTTACCGGTCAAAGTCAAAGCGCGGTGGTGAGTGGATTAAACGAGGGCGCGACCTACTTCTTCCGTGCCCTGGCCGCGAATAGCGGTGGCTCCGCGTGGTCACCCGTGAGCGGGAGTTTTACCACTTCGATTGCGACTCCGGTCACGGTGATTAACGGGGAAGCCACGGAGATCACCGGCTCCTCAGCCCGGCTTCGGGGAACCGTCACCGAGACTGGAAATGATACGCCGACTGTGACCATTTTTTATGGGGCGAGCGATGGCGGGACAAATGCCGCTTCATGGGAGAATAGTTTGAGCGTTGGAAATTCAGCCGATGAATTTTCAAAAGTAGTGACTCTCCTTGTTCCGGAAACAAGCTACTTCTTCCGTGCCCGTGCCGTGAACAGTGCCGGCGAATCTTGGTCGCCTGCATCAGCGGTCTTTACCACGATGTCGGCCACAGGGCCGGGTGTCGTGATCAATGAAGTCCACTATGATGCTGATCCTAAAACCGAGGCGGCCGAGTTTGTCGAACTACACAACGCCGGTGATCTTGCGGTGGATCTTTCTGGTTGGACTTTGACCGGAGTGGGGGATTTTGTCTTTCCCGCCGGGACTTCGATTGCCCCGGGTGGATTCCTGGTTGTTGCTGAGGATGCCGGGACCATGCAGTCGAAATTTGGAGTTGTCACCTCGCTCGAATATTCTGGTAGCCTGAGTGTGAACGGCGATGACCTTCGTCTCCTGGATGAACAGGGGACTGAGATGGATCGGGTGGATTATAAGGCGGGTTTTCCCTGGCCGGTCGCCGCCCGTGGGCAAGGGGCTTCGATGGAGTTGTTGAATCCGGGGCTTGATAACGATCTGGGTGGTTCATGGCGGAGTTCCGGGGCCGGGCCGGCACTCCCTTCGGTGACCTACCTGCCGTCTGGTTCTACCTGGAGTTATCGAAAGGGAACCTCGGAAGCTTCCAGCCCGATGGATGGCTGGCGTCAGTTGGGCTTTGCCGAAGACGGGACCTGGCTGTCAGGAGTCGGGCCGTTGGGATATGGTGATGGCGATGATGCCACGCTTCTGAATGACATGCGAAACGGCTACTCCACGGTCTACCTTCGTCAAAATTTCACGGTGCAGGCGGGAGAAGTTCCATCCCGTCTTCTCGTTAGGGTCTACTGTGATGATGGTGCCATTGTCTGGATCAACGGGCAGGAAGTGGGTCGGGTATTTGTCACCGGTGGAGAAAAAGATTTCGATGACACCGGCACCAATCATGAGGCCGCCTGGGAGGAAATCCTCGTTTCAAATGCCAGTAATGTCCTCTTCGGCGGGACCAACGTTATCGCCATCCATGCTCTCAATGCGACCTTTGGGAGTAGTGATTTCTCAATCGATGCGGAGCTCAAGACTCCGGATGCGAGCACCTCGAGCGGTGAGCCTACGCCGGGGTCGGCGAATAGTGTCCTGGTTCCCGAGGCTGCCGTCGCGCCTCCTGCGATCAGGCAGGTGGAGCACTTACCCGAGCAGCCTACCGACGGTGAGGTGGTCGTCATTACTGCCCGGGTGACCGACCCGGATGGAGTCGGCGCGGTCGTTTTGAGCTACCAATTGGTAGATCCAGGGAGTTATGTTCGCCGGAGTGATGGTGAATATGATTCCGATTGGACGGATGTGGCAATGGTTGACGATGGAACTGGCGGAGATGCTCTCGCCGGAGATTCAACTTTCACCGTCATCATGCCTGCGGCCATGCAGATTCATCGTCGCCTTGTCCGCTACCGGATCACGGTGGAGGACTCTCTGAACAACAGTGTCCGCGTGCCCTATGGTGATGATGCCCAGCCCAATTTCGCCTACTTTGTCTATGATGGCGTGCCAGCTTGGACGGGTGCGAAACAACCCGGATCTACGGCCGCCGAGACGATCCCTGCTGAAGTCATGGCTGGTTCCCAACCCGTCTATCATCTCATTGCCAACGCGAGTGATGCCACCAATAGTCAGTACTCGAGCAACTCGGACGGAGTGCGCATGTGGGGGACGATGGTTTACGATGGCAAGGTCTACGATCACATCCAGTTCTACAACCGGGGGGAAGCTTCCACCTACGTCAGCGGCAAAAACAAGTGGCGGTTCAAATTCAATCGGACTCACGATTTTGTGGTCCGCGATGCCTATGGCGAGCGATACCCGACGACCTGGAAAACGCTCAACTTTAATTCATGTGCATCGCCTTGGCTCTCATCCCAACGGGGTATGGCGGGCCTCAATGAGCTGGTGCCACACCGTCTCTACCAACTTGCCGGGGTGACGGCCTCGAATGCGCATCATGTTCATTTTCGGGTCATTGATGATGCCGCCGAAGCTCCTTCCGATCAATACACAGGAGATTTTTGGGGGCTCTATCAAGCGATCGAACATCCGGACGGGCGCTTCCTCGATGATAAGAATCTCCCCGATGGCAACGTCTACAAGATTCAAGGTGGCGGAGGTGATAAAAAGAACCAGGGACCGACGCAGGTGGAAGCTTCGACAGACTGGAACTCCTTCTATTCCGCAAGCGCGAACCTGAATACGGTTCCGTGGTGGCGTGAGAATTTCCACCTCGAAAGCTACTTCAGCTTTCGGGCGATCAACCGGGCGACTGGAAATGTCGATTTACGTGACACAACCAACTACTACTTTTATCACGAGCCCACCGCTGACCAATGGCGCGTCATTCCCTGGGATCTCGATATGATGTATGCGCCGGTGAAACATGTGTGGAGCGGAGTGATTCGCGCCGATCGCTGCCTCGATCACCCTGCGATTCGGTTGGAGTTCCGAAACCGTTGTCGCGAATTGGGTGATCTCCTCTTCTCGGATATCGCCCGGGAGGGTGGGCATGCCGCCCAGCTTGTTGAGGAGATTTCGCAGTTTGTTAATCCCACCGGAGTTCCGCTGACGCTGGTGGATGCCGATGAATTCATGTGGTCCTCCCACCCTCGGACGAGAGGGGGGCATCGGGGGCCCTGGTATCAACCATCAAGATTCGAGACTGGGCTGCAGACCGACTATTTCCGAACCATTGCCACTCCGAATCATGAAGGGTTTCAGGCCAGCATGATCGATTACATGTACGATGTTGATCCGGCACCCTTTTCGGTAAACGACCGCGATGAGGACGGCTATGGTTGGGGCTATTTGGCTCAGGAGGCATTGGATAACGATATTCCTTCAAAGCCTGCTTTGGCCTATACCGGAGTGGCCGGATTCCCGGCGGATGGCTTGAGCTTTGAGAGCAGTGTCTTCGCCGACCCTCAAGGAAGCGGCACTTTGGCCTCGATGGAGTGGCGGATGGGTGAGGTCTCCAATCCATCGATCCCCGGCTATGTCATCGGTGATCCCTGGACATACGAGATCGAAGAGGTTTGGTCGGCAACCAGCGGGGTTGCGATGTCCATTCCCGTCAGCGCTATTCGTCCGGGGAGAACCTACCGGGCGCGCGTGAAGCACATCGATCAAACCGGTCGGGCCAGTCACTGGTCAGACCCCATCGAGTTCATGGCGGGAGATCCCGACCCTTCTCCTTATCGCGAAGGCCTCGTCGTGAGTGAAATCATGTATCATCCAGCAGGAGACGAATTTTTTGAATTCATCGAGATCCAAAATGTCGGAGATCAAACTCTCGATCTCACGGGAGTCCGTTTTACCAAGGGAATCGATTTTGACTTTCCCGCGAACACGACCATTAGCCCGGGGGCTTACCTCCTGGTTGTCGCGGATATCGCTGCTTTTGAGTCCCGGTATGGTGCAGGTTTACCCGTCGCAGGAGAATGGGAAGTGGGGGATCGACTCAGCAATGGTGGCGAAAACCTGAAGCTCTCGCTCGGGCAGGGAACCTCCATTCATGAGTTTGACTACGATGACTCTTTCCCGTGGCCGCTCGCTTCGGATGGGCTCGGATATTCCTTAACTTTGGTTTCTCCGAAAAGCGGGATCGACCATGCTTTGCCGGAGAATTGGCGCGCCAGTGTCTCGGTGGCAGGATCGCCTGGAGCGGATGATACCGTCTCCTTGAGTGAATGGCTGGCCAGCAATGGCATGGCCGATGGAGATGAAACGAGTGATTTGGACCAAGACGGGAATGCCGCCTTGATTGAGTATGCCACGGGGACCGATCCGAATTCCTTCAACGCAAATGTGGTGGAGGTGAGACTTGTTGACGGAGTCTTTGAGTTCAGCTTCGAAAAGTCCCGATTCGCATCCGGTGTCGACCTTGTCCTTGAGTATTCCACCGACCTTGCCCTTTGGGCTCCGGGTATTCTTACCGGGACAATTGATCAGGGCGGGGGGATCGATCGTATTGCCAGTCGCCCGGTGAATCCTGCGGCAGGACGGCAATTCGCACGTTTGAGAGTGACAACCGCCCCCTGATTCCGGCATAGCTTCCTGATCATGGTCAAGTCGCTGTTCCTTTTCTTCGTTTGCCTTTCGGGATCCGCGCTCGCTGTGGCTCCTAATATTGTTCTGATCATTGCCGATGATATGAACTGGGACGACTCGGGGGCTTACGGTCATCCCTCAATCAAAACTCCTCATATCGATGCCCTCGCCAAATCAGGTCTCATCTTTCAGCATGCCTATCTGACCACCAATTCCTGCAGCCCAAGTCGGGCCAGTATCATCACGGGTCGTTATCCTCATAACACGGGAGCCGAGCAGCTCCACTGGCCGCTGCCGGTTGAATCGATGACCTTTGTCGAGTCGCTCAAAGGTGCCGGCTATTATACCGCAGCGGCCGGGAAATGGCATCTTGGTGATGCGGTGAAGGATCGCTTCGATGATGTCTTCGAAGCCTCCACTGCGGGTTTCATCCTTCCCACGGGCCCCGGGAAAGAGCCTGGAAAAATGGTCGCGAAATCCCCAAGCGGCTGCGAAGCATGGATTTCAACTCTTCATAATCGCCCGAAGAATAAGCCCTTCTTTCTTTGGTTGGCAGCTCTTGACCCTCATCGGGCTTACGAAGACGGGGCACTTGACCCGCCTCATCAGGCGGCGGAAGTACGGGTTCCACCCTATATTCCGGATACCCCCGGGGTTCGCGAAGATTTGCGTCTCTATTACGATGAGATTGGTCGTCTTGATCAATATGTGGGGAAGGTGGTCGCCGAACTCGAGCGGCAGGGTGTTAGTAACAACACGCTCATTCTCTTCATCAGTGATAATGGGCGTCCCTTTCCCGGAGACAAAACAACCCTCTACGATGGCGGTATCCGGACTCCCTGGATCGTGAAGTGGCCCGCCACCATCGAGGCCAATCAACGAACACACAGCTTGGTTTCATCAATCGATATCGCTCCGACCTTCATTGAGATTGCCGGTCTCAAATCAAATGAACTCTTTGAGGGCTCGTCCTTCCTTCCTGCTCTCAAGGACCCAAGCGCGACAACCCGGCAATATGCCTTCGCTGAGGATCACTGGCATGACTACGAAGATCATGGCCGCACCGTCGCCACGCAAGGTTGGAAGTTGATCCACAACACCTACCCGGATCTCCCCAATACGCCTTCTGCAGATGCCGGCAGGAGCCCGACGTGGACCGCGATTCAGGCCCTCGCTCAGAAGGGTCAATTGACTCCGGCCCAGCGACGATGCCTTGTCACTCCGCGAGCGGAGTTTGAACTTTATGACCTCAAGAGTGATCCTTTCGAACTCAAGAATCTTGCGGCAGAAGAGCAACATCAGGCAATGCTCAATGAGCTAAAGGGAGCGCTAAAGGCACAGTTTGATAAAACCGGCGACTACCTCCCCTCAGTAAGAACTCCCGATGAGTTCGACCGAATCACCGGGGCCCCTGATCACTCTGTGAGAAAACGTCCACGTCCTTCCAAGAAAGAGATGTTTAAGACCAACGGTCGATATTAATCCGAAATTACTCGTGAAAAACGGGCGAAAGAAGGTCGGAGCGGTGAGTGTAAATTAACGCAACCCGTTCCATGTCTTTCCAAACCAACTCAACGACCCGCCGCTCTTTTTTGCGTCTTGGCGGATCCGTCTTGGCCCTGCCATTTCTGGAAACCTTTGCTGCGCCAAAACCTTCTGCTCCTCCCAAGCGCATGATCTTTTTAGGCGGGGGCTTTGGATTTACCAAAGACACGTTTTATCCCAAGAAGGCCGGTCGCTTTGCCGAGATCGGTATGACCGAGGGACTCAGCCCTCTCGCCCGGCATCAAGACGACATCACCATGGTGACCAATCTCACCAACCTTGGCGCGTCCGACCCCCACGGCGGCTCCACCTCCTATCTCACCGGAGCGAATGTCGCAGGCACCCCGGGAAAGCGTTTTCACAATTCCATCTCTTGCGATCAAATCGCGGCTCAACACCTTGGGAAAGAGACCCGTTTTTCCTCCCTCATCCTCTCCGCCAATGAAGTTGATGGCGGATCGAACTCCGGCCACGGTAAAGGCCTCTCCCTCTCGTGGGACGAATCCGGCAACCCCATCCCCGGAATCAACAAGCCGCTCGATCTCTTTCACCAACTCTTCGCCCACCCCGGCGACTCCCGCGAGGAACTGGACGCCCGCCTCAAGAAAAAGCAAAGCATTCTCGACCTCGTCCGCATCGACGGGGGAGGAATGAAGCGGACCCTCAGCAAGGGCGATCAGGAAAAGTTGGATGAATACTTCACCGGCGTCCGCCAGGTTGAAAAAGGCCTCGAGCGCCAGGCCAGGTGGGCCGACATCCCCAAGCCCAACGCTCCCTTTGTGGCTCCCGCCGAAGGCATCACCGGCGAGGAAGCAATCCACCTTATGTATGACATGATGATTGTCGCCCTCCAGACCGGCATGACAAATGTCATCAGCTACCGCCAGCCCGTCTGCTCCCTCCTCTCCGGCATGGGCATGGCGCTCAAAGCCCATTCCCTCAGCCACTACGGATTCTCCCAGACCCGCATCATGGCCTCCCGCGAGCGCGACAAAAAATGCTCCGGCCTCTTCGCCCACTTCATCGATCGCCTCAAGGAAGCCAAGGACTCCGATGGCAGCCGTCTCTTTGACAACTGCATCGCCAGTTACGGCTCCAACCTTCGCAGCGGCCACGAACTTAAAAACGTTCCCGCCATCATCACCGGTGGCGGTGCAGAGAAAATCAAGCACGGCCGCAACATCGTCCTCCTCAAAGAGAACACCCCCCTCGCCAACTACTGGCTCACCCTCATGCAGCAGGCCGGTATCAAGACCGAGCAATTCAGCCACAGTACCGGAATCCTCCCCGAGCTCGTAGCATGATCCGTCCCGGTCATGATTATTTCCCGTAACAAACTGACTCCAAGATGAAGGCCTTCATTCTTCTCGCGGTCTCCTGCATCACGGCGGCCTCCGCAGTGCCAAAAGACGTCGTAATTTCCAAGGACACCCTCAAGCCCTTCCTCGACAACTACTGCATCAAGTGTCACGGCCCCAAGAAGCAAAAAGGCCAGGTTCGCTTTGACGAATCCCTCTGGGAAATCACCGACAACGACTCCGCGCAGCGCTGGCAGGATGTCCTTGATCAACTCAATGGCGGCGACATGCCCCCCGAGGATGAAAAACAACCTCCTTCCGCCGAACTCGCGACCGTTCTCGATTCCCTCACCGGTTCCGTCAATGCCGCCCGCAAGCGCCTCACCGACCACGGCGGTGAGATCAAAATGCGCCGCCTCAACAAGCGCGAATATGCCGCCACGATTCGAGATCTCTTCGGCTTCGATGTCTCCATCCATGACATTCCCGATGACGGAGAAATCGCCACCTTCGATACCGTCGGCGCAGAGCAATTCTTCACTTCCGCTCACTTTGAAAAATACCTCAAGCTCGGTCGCGAAGTTGCCAGGACCGCTCTCCTATACAACACCAGCCCCCGCCGGCCTTCCACAAAAGAGCGCACGCAACCCGAGACCCGGGTCAATAAGAAGATGCGCGAGCAGCTCGCCGACCGCGACCGCAAGAAAACTCTCACCGACGCCGGCAAGAACTGGAAACAAGCCGGTTTTAAAGATGAAGGCGAAGCAAAGATCCTCTTCTCCCAGTGGGACTCCCGCGCCGAGATGCCCCGCAGCTATCTTCAATATCCCCACGTCAAAACCGGCGTCTATAATTCCAACGTCGCCAAGTGGTCCAACGTCAGCAGGCACACCGACCTCCGCGCTGACTACCTCGTCCGCGTCCACGGAGGAATTGTCGAAGACCCACACGAACTCCGAAAAATCATCCGCCTAACGGGCGGTGATCGCATCCACGGAACCCTCCAAATGGCCGGCACCCCGGAGAAGCCGGAATCCGTCACTCTCCGCACCCGCCAGCCCATGGGCTCCAGCCACCTCTCCATCCGCGTCCAGGAAAACGCGCCCAACTCCACCGTCAACACCAGACGCCGCTACTACGATCTGCTCAAGCACCCGCGCAAATACCCCGACCCACGCCCCTCCATCTGGATGGACTGGCTCGAGATCGAAGGCCCCATCTACCCTGAGCAACGCCCCCGCTTCGAGGATCTCCTCTACCCTGGTATCGCCACCGGGAAAAATGGGCCCTTTTTAAATCACGACGCTGCAGCTCGGGAGTTCATCGAAGAATTCACCACCCTCGCCTTCCGCCGCAAGGCCCCCGTGCCGGCCTACCTCGATGCTCTCCACCGCACCTTCCTCGAAGGCCGCGCCGCCAAGCTGAACTACAAACAAGCCATGGCCGAAGTCATGGCCATCGTTCTCTCCTCGCCCAGCTTTCTCTTCATCCAGGAAGCCGCTCCCGCCCAAGACCGCCCCCACGGCTTTCTCGATAATCGCGAGCTCGCCATCCGCCTCTCCTACTTCCTCTGGAGCCTGTCTCTTATACACATCTGAGCTGCCGAC
>OJIS01000209.1_pt1 | contig 21469 bp, 15 predicted proteins | sample 1595671 | NCBI WGS metagenome assembly OJIS01 (sample SAMN05416814, study PRJEB24817) | seawater metagenome | isolation source: Sea water | place: Canada:Atlantic | collected 2013-07 | reverse complement strand
TCTACACAGAGTAGATCGTCGGCAGCGTCAGATGTGTATAAGAGACAGGATGTGGTTCCTCCCCGAAGCCGCCAATCTTGCTCCCGGAGCGCGTGCGATGTCCGCACGCAAGATGGAAATTTATGCCGCGCTGGTGGAGAACATGGACCACCATATCGGGCGAATTATCGCCTACCTGAAGAAAATCGGCGAGTATGACAACACCCTCTTTGTATTCTTCTCGGACAACGGCGCTGAGGGAACTGATCTGGGAGCGATGCTCAGAGGCCAAAAAGGCTCGGAAAACAGCCTCTTCCACGCGATGAAGTGGTCCCAGACTCATCCCTCCGCCTGGGGAAGAGCGGGGTCCTATACGAGCTACGGCCCAACTTGGGCTCAGGTCTCCGCGACACCGTTCAGCCTCTACAAGGGTTGGATGTCCGAAGGCGGAATCCGGTCCCCCTTGGTTGTCAGCGGAGCGGGAGTTCGTCGGCCAGCCGGCAGTATCAACTCCGGCGTCATGCATGTGATGGACATCTCGGCCACCCTGCTGGACGTCGCGGGGGTCAAGCATCCGTCCATCTATAAGGGGAAGAAGATCCAACCTATTCAAGGCAAGTCTTGGAAGTCGATGCTCGCTGGTAAGACCAAGTCACCCCGCAGTCCGACTGATTGGCTGGGCTGGGAGCTGTGGGGCAATCGAGCGATTCGACAAGGCGACTGGAAAGTGGTTTGGCAGCACAAGCCGATGGGAATCGCGGATTGGGAACTCTTCAACCTTCGCGAGGACCCGAGTGAAAGCCAGGATCTTTCCCGCAAACATCCCGCGAAGAAAAGAGAGCTCATTGCATTGTGGGACGTCTACGTGAAGAGAAACAACGTCATCATTCCCGATCGCCATATGTTCGAAACACTGGAAGACCAGTTGCCTCCCAGGACGCGGGTGAATGAGGGCTGGCCGCCGATGAATGCCAAGAGGCCGTTCGTGCCACCGAAGGAACTTATTGCCGAATAGATATGATTGAACGGGGCCGAGCCTCGATTTTCCAGATTTGAAAAAAACATTGAACATGAATATAAAATTAACAAACCGAAGGATGGGACTCGCAAGTCTACTTGTGTGGGTCATGGCCGTTTCGCCACAATCAGCACACGCCCAAGGTGACGGGCCTCGCACGCATTGGAAAGAGATGCTGACCGATACGAATATCGTCAATCTGACCTACCTTCACGGCTCGGGTAACGTCAACCCGCTTGATCCGGCATACTCGATGTTGATGGGGGTGGATGCGGACTTTTCCGCTGATTTGTCACTCGTGGGATACTCGCGATCGTTCTCGCTCTTCGATCGGACCGCCATGGCATCCGTCCTTTGGCCGGTAGGAGAACTGCAGGCAGATACGACCGCTGGAATGATCACAACATCGGACTCAGCTCGAGGCTTTGGAGATCCGATCTTCCAATTTGATGTTAATCTGATCGGGGCACCCGCGATGAGGGGGATCCCGGACCTGCTGAGATACGAACCGAAGTTCACCATGGATTTTGTCGCTAGTCTTGCCATTCCGATTGGCGAGTATGACGGCGACTCGTCAGCGAACATTGGTCAGAACCGCTGGTATGGTCGGGTTGGCTTTCCGATGATGTACAACCTCGGTGAGTGGGTGCCTGGTCGTCGCACCACGCTGGAATTCCTGCCCGCCGTCTGGTTCTTCGGTGATAACGACGATTTTCTTGGCGATAACGCAGAAACCGACCCGCTCTTTCAACTCGAGGGGCACCTGACGCGAGACTTCACTGAGAAGTTCTGGGGTTCCCTCGATGCGGTCTACTACACCGGAGGCGAATCAACGATCGGCGCTCTCACGACCACTGAATTGGGCGATCTCGGCGTAGGGTTCACTTTTGGGTATGAGATTAACGAGAACATGATGCTGACTGCCGGTTACACAGTGACAACTTCAGATGGAATGGACGATCTGGACCTCGGCATGTTCCGCATTAATTTAGTCACGGGCTGGCATAACCTGATTGAAGGCATGCAGCGACTGGCGCGCTAGTGCTGTGACTAAAACAAAATGTCGGCGATCATTATTTTCAACTTGGACTTATTCACATAAGGTCGATTTTAGGAGATACCTAAAAAATATCGCATCGAATTGACAGCAGAAGAGCGTGATGAGCTGAAAGCCTTGAGCTGTTAAAAGAGCGCTGCTGCTTATAAAGTTTCCAAGGCGCGGGCGCTCTTGCTCACCGACGAGGGCCCGGTCGGACCGGCTTTCACTGACGAACAAATCGTCTCAAAACCGGAATGATCTTACGGACTATCGAGCGGTTGCGCAAACGGTGTCATGAGTTCGGCCCACTCGAGGCTTTAGAGCCAGCTCCTCGGACGCACGTCTCGCGCAAGCCCGCATTGGACGATGACCAAGAGGCCCGTCTGGTCCACCTCGCTTGCAGCGAACCACCCCCGGGTTGCGCCCGATGGACCTTGAAGCTTTTGGCTGGGAAATTGGTGCAACGCTTTGAGTGGCACTACACCCCGAAACATGGAAGCTGGCTCAATATGGCGGAGAATGAAATTGGCATCTTCGCTCGAACTGTGCTCCGCGATCGAATCGGATCAAAAGAAGAATTTTGCACCCAGAGTAAAGCAGGATGTCAGAGAAGAAATGATACCTCAAACAAGACAATCTGGAAGTTCACCACCGAGGACGACAGGATCAAAATGAAAGGAATCTACCCGACACCCTGATATAGTTGGAACACTAGATGCTTTTGGGGTTGAGCGCTTGAGGGCGTCGTTGAAGGTATCGGAGAGGGGAGGGGGCGTTCTATTTTGCTCAATGCGGGCACCTCGCCCTGCTTAAGGATCGTTGACGAGGAGGGAGGGGTTGTTAGTCTCTGATTTCTTGGATGAATTTCTCTATCTCTCTTGGTATTTATGAAATACAGCTCTATTTCCCTGCTTTCTTTGTTGGTCCTGATCTCGGCTTGTGCAACGGCTCCTCCTTATGACGGTCCTGGTCCTTTTGATAAGACGGCCGATGCCAACGGGCAGGTTGAGCGTTCTCTTTCCTCGGCCCGGAAGGGGGGCAAGCACGTCTTGCTCGTCTACGGAGCCAATTGGTGTTCGGATAGCACCAAGACCGTGGCTTTGTTGCAGTCTGATCCAGAGATCTCCGGCATCCTGCAGGATTCCTACCTTGTCACTCGGATTGATGTCGGTCCGAAGGGCAGTGGCCGGAACGACAGTTTGGTCTCCCGGTATCACGCGACCATTAAGAAAGGCATTCCAGTTCTTGTCGTGCTTGATGGCTCCGGGCGACTTCTCAACGATACGCGTCAAACCCGTCTTCGCGATTCAGATCACAAGGAACCCGACCGCATTGCCGGGTTCCTGAAGATGCATGCTCCCGGTTCGGCGCGCTAACTCCCAGACCGAGTCGTTAGGGCTGCCGATAGGAATCATGAAAAACTTAGTTTTTGGGTGTTAAATTCTGATTCAAAATGTAGTGATAGGGGGATACCTGTCAATTTCTCAGGTCAAGAACGCGGGCTCAATTCCCTGAAAATCATAAAACAAACCAAAAGTCAGTTTCCCTTGGCAATCATCACCCTACAAGCACCCCCATGAAGTTCTCAATATCCAAGTATTTGCCCTCTCTGTTGTCAGGGGCTGTGATTCTGGCATCCAACGCCAGTGCCAAGCTCGTCGCCTGGTATCCTCTCGATGAATCTTCCTCCTCCGCGCTTCCCGTCATGGAAAATGTCGCCGCAAACGATGCCGCCCTGATTGGCTACGACCCGGATCCGGGACTCTCGTTTGTGACCCGTGGCGTGAGCTCCGCTCGTCCGAATCTCGGCCTGGCCTACCAGTTTGATAAAATTGCGGGGGCTGGTGGTGGGCTCGATCTGGGAACCGGAGCTGCGGTTCAACCGACTGATGAATTTACTATTTCCTTCTTCTTCCAGCCCCAGACCTTCGATGCCTTTGATCGCTTTTTGGAGACCTTGGTCGGAAACGACAATAGCCAGCACGGTATGCGAATTGATACGGGGGGAGCGGGCAACCAGGTCCGCGTTTTAGTGCGTTCGGCTTCGGGGCTTAACACGCAGTTTACTCATCCCACGGTTTTAAAAAACGATGGCACCTGGTATTTCTTTGCTTTCCGGTATGACTCTGGCTCAGTCGACGGTGATCCTTTTCAGCTGACTCTCATTGAAATGAACGGGGACCCGGTTGACGAAGCGGCAGTGACGGCAGCGACCTCTGGAGCTGGTGCTGTCCTAAATACGGGTGCGATGGTGGCCCCTCACGCTGGAAACAGTTTGGTCGGAGTGGAACTTCTCGCTGCGACCAACCCCAATAACATCAATGCTGTGATCGATGAGTATGCCTTCTTCGACAATTCGGACGCAAATGGTGTTCTTTCAGACGCCCAGCTCCTCGATGTCTTCAACTTCGGACCTTCCGGAGTTGAGTTGATCTCGTCCTTTACCGCGGACACGAACGTTGTTTCTCCTGGGAATCCGGCGACCCTTTCCTGGGTGGTCGATGATTCTTACGACACCTTGATTTTGGATGACGGAAGTGGAAACACGAGCGATCTTTCTCCTCTCACTACGGCTGGAGCTGGAAACATGACTGTTTCACCAGCTACCACGACGACCTACAGCATCCGTGCGGTCAAAGGAGATGCCGCCAATGTTTCAGTTCTGAAAATTCTATCCGGGGCTGCACCGGAGATTAATTCCTTCACGACCTCGGCTTCACTCATTTCCGCTGGATCTGCCGTTGATTTGAACTGGACGGTGACTGGCGCGGAATCGCTTTCGTTGGATCCCGATGCGGTGGACGTCTCCGCCTTGGTTACCTTAAATGTGACGCCCCCCGCGACGACCACTTACACCCTCTCCGCAACAAATGGTTTTGGAACGACCACTGCTGATGTCGAAGTTGAAGTGCTCGTGGGACCTGTTCCGGTGAATCGCAATATCGCTTTTCTTGGCGGAAATACCGACACTCTCTGGAACGACCTCATCGGGGATCGCAATTGGTCTTTCACCGGTGGATTATTGGGTGATCCGCTGACCACTCCCAGTGCCAATACCAACATTAGCGCATCATATACCACTGGCGGCGAACTGAACGGTGCTGGAACGGGAGCCTATCGGTATCCGCAATTTAGCGCGGAAATCTGGTTCCGCCCCGGTGACCTCTCCGGAGATCATCAGGTGATCTTTGAAACAGGTGGTGGCCAAAACGGTCTCTCAGCCTTGATCACAGATACCGAAGTCCGTCTTCTCGGTAGCACACTTGATGCCCGGACTCTTGATGTCACCATTTCGACAGCCGGACTCAATCTGGCTGACTTTGTGCAGTTGGTAATTACCAATGATTCTGATGCCGATCTATTCACGGCTTCGCTTCGTGACACTTTTGGAAATGTCCGTGCCGTAAGTGAATCAGTTGATGTCACCATGGGCGGAAACGGTGGGGGGCTCTTTACCTGGGCTTCCGGTGTTGTGGGAGCCGGCGTGGCAAATCTCGGCGGGCGGACTGAAGCTGCCGATGCCTCTCCGATTGGTTTGACTGGTTTTTCCGGTGAGATCGGGATCGTCAATGTTTACGATCAGATTCTCGACGACAGCGCTATTGGAGAAGCCTTCGACCGGGTGGCTTCGATTGGACAGGCTCCCGACGGACTGGCCATCACGGAAGTTTCATTCAATGACGCTGCCGACGAGCTGACCATTACCTGGAACTCCATTCGCGGGGTGTCCTATTATGTGGAGTTCTCACAAAATCTGGAAGCCGAGGATTGGTTTGAGCTCGATGGTCCTTTCTTGGCAGAGAGTGATCAGACCACGCAGGTTTTGAGTCTTCCGCCCAATCAGAGCAGGTTCTTCGTTCGGGTCGTTATCGCCGAATAGCGATTGATGACTTAGGGATCAGGGAAGTCATTGCTACCCTGTTCCACTGGTTTCACAGATTGGAATTCATTTGAAAAACGTCCATGTCATCATCTTGTAAAATCGGGGGCTTAGTGTCCCTGCTCATATCTCCGCTGTTCGCTCTTCCTCAGATTACGGAATTCGTGGCGATCAATGCATCGTCATTTTCGGATGGGGACGGGAACACTCCGGATTGGATTGAGATTCATAATCCGGATGCCGGGGAGTTGGACCTCTCGGGCTATCATCTGACCGATGATCCCGAGATCCCAACGCAGTATACTTTTCCAGCGGACACGACCATTGTCGGTGGAGGGTATCTGGTGGTGTTCGCCTCGGGGCGGGAGGATTCCAGTTACATTGATGCCGGAGGTTTTCGGCACACCAATTTTTCACTCAGCGGGCAGGGTGAGTATTTGGCGCTGAGCGCCCCCGATGGAGAGCTCATCCAATCATTCACTCCGAGCTATCCGGAGCAATTTGAGGATGTTTCCTTTGGGATCGGAACTTCCGGCATCCAGACGGTTTTGATGGAACAGGGAGCCCCGTCGACCTGGTGGGTTCCAGATGCAGACATTGGGAGCGTCTGGCAACTTGAAGGGTTTGATGAAGCTTCCTGGACCCCGGCGACTACCGGGATTGGATATGGATCTTTCTATGAGGCGCTTATCGGGGCTGAAGGGGACACGAGGGATGAGATGTGGTTTTCCAATGCCAGTGTTTATTTAAGGGTTCCTTTTGAGATCTCCGATCCTTCCACGATCTCTTCCCTGACTCTCAACATGCGCTACGAAGATGGATTCGTAGCTTATTTGAATGGAGTCCGCGTGGCCGCCGCAAATGCCCCGGAGGAAGGGGCCCTGACTCATACTTCGACAGCGACTGCCGGGCACCCCAATGAGCAGGCCGTGATTCCCGAGCCTTTTGCAATTTCACCAGCCTCTATCGTGTCCGGGACAAATATTCTGGCAATTCAAGGATTGAATTTAAGTAAATCTGGAGCCAATTCGAGTGATTTTTTATCCCTTCCGGAATTGGTCGCTACTGAAAGTGATGCTTCGGGGTTCTACGGGTATTTTTTGGAATCGACACCGGGTGAGGTGAACGGCCCGACTCCTTTGATTGGCTTTGTCGAAGATACCAAATTCTCCCATGACCGCGGGTATCACACCGAGGCCTTCGACCTCGGGATTACTTCGGCCACTCCGGGTTCGACGATTATCTACACCACCGACGGAACCGAGCCCTCGATGGATAATGGAACGGAATACGAGTCCTCAATCGCGATTGATGAAACCGCAACGATACGGGCGATCGCATTTAAAGACGGCTATCACCCCACCAACATTGATACCCAGTCCTATCTCTTCGTAGATGACATCGTCCGGCAAACCAAGCCTTCGGGATACCCGACGACCTGGGGTGGGGGACGGGCCGATTATGACATGGATCCCGATATCGTTGATGATCCGGATTACACGAGCGAATTTGACACGGCTTTCGAGGCTCTGCCGACGCTCTCACTGGTCTTTGATCCTGATGCCTTCTTTGATCCCTCCACTGGGATTTATCAAAACCCCCAACAAGCGGGGCCGGCGTGGGAGCGCCCTCTCTCGGCGGAATTTTTTGTGCCGGACCAATCCGAGCCCGGATTCCAAATTAATGCCGGTGTCCGAATTCAAGGTGGATCGTCAAGGAACACGGATACTCCCAAGCACTCACTCTCACTCCGATTCCGTGCCGAATATGGAAAAGAGAAGCTGCTCTATCCACTTTACAATGATTCGCCCGGCGGAGAGAGTTCGGTCGAGAAGTTTGACCTTCTGCAGCTACGCCCGGAGTATAATTTCGGCTGGATGCATCGGCACTACTATCAGGCGGATCATGCCCTCTACGGTCGTGACCAGTGGGCCAGCGATATTTTTAATGAAATGGACCGCAATGGTTCCCACGGCCGCTGGGTCCATCTCTATTTGAACGGGATCTATTGGGGCGTCTATGACATGCATGAACGTCCGGACGCCGATCACATGGCGAACTACTTTGGTGGCGATGCCGATGACTACGACACCGTGAATTCCTCGGTGGCTACCAAGGGCGATTTGGTGGCTTACAATGAGATGATGAATCTTGCCTATGGCAGTATTCAAACCCAGCCGACGTATGACGCGATCCATGAATACCTCGATGTCGATTCGTTCATCGACTACATGATCTTGAATGCCTATGTCGGTAATCGTGACTGGGATGGTCATAATTGGCGTGCTGCTCGAAAGCGTGAACCGGGGGCGGGGTATCTCTTTTTTCCCTGGGATACCGAGTTTGCAGTTTCCCATGTCCCGGGAGGAGTCTTTGATCCGCCACCGAACTTTTTCACGACCTCACTCTCCACCAATGTCACCGGTAAGAATGGGAATCGCCGTCCCACCGGCTTACAGCAAAGGTTGGCTCTCAATGCAGAGTATCGTCTTCGGTATGCCGATCATGTGAGGGCGCATTTTTTCAATGGAGGGCCACTCACCCCTGGAAGATCTTCCGGGATCTGGACGACTCGATCTGACTTCATGAAGGATGCCATCGTTGCGGAATCGGCGCGCTGGGGGGACTTCCGCAGAGACGTTTCACCGGGACGCTGGAATTCGAGTGATTTCGATCTCTATACTCGTGATGATCACTACCTTCCGACCCATGACTGGCTCCTCGGAACCTATCTTCCCCGGCGGTCCGATATTGTGTTGGGTCAACTCCGGGCCCGGAATCTCTATCCCGACCTGGATGCTCCGGACTTTGCTCAACATGGCGGAACGGTGTCACGAGGGTTCCTGTTGGAGATCACTGCTCCTGACCGTATTCACTATACGACTGATGGATCGGATCCACGATTGACCGGCGGAGCGGTGAGCCCTTCTTCGACATCGCTCTCTCCGGGAGAAAGTGTGACCTTGAATGAATCGACCCGGCTGCAAGCCCGGACCCGGGCCTCGAACGGGGAATGGTCGGCCCTTACCGAAGCCACTTTTATCATTGAGGCGGCAAGTCTCAGCTTCAGCGAGATCATGTATCATCCCGATCCCGAGCCGCTTTCGGAGTTTCTTGAAATCGTTAACAGCGGTGACTTTGACGTTTCACTGACCGGTCTTCGTTTCACGGACGGAGTTGATTTTGATTTTGATCTCCATTCTTCGATCCAGTCGCTGGGTGCCGGTCATCGTTTGTTAATTGTCCGCGATCTTGATGCCTTTCATTTGGTCTACGGCAATACGTTCGACTCCCGGATTGCCGGAACTTTTCAAAATGATACCGCCCTGGCGAATGGTGGAGAGACTCTCACGATTGCCGATACCAACGAGGAGGTCGTTCTCAGTGTGACCTATCATGATGAAGCGCCGTGGCCGACATCCGCAGATGGCGGTGGGCGCTCCCTCGTCTTTGCCGGAAGTGATTCCAGTGATCCGCTGAACTGGCGGCCTTCGACCGAGGATGAGGGGAATCCCGGAACCAGCGACCTTGTGCCATTCGAAGGAGGTTCTTTGATAGACTACGCTCTCACGGGGGCGCCGTCACTGGCGGCCTCTCAGGGGGGAGCACTCTTCACTTATTCGGGAGTGTTGGGGGCGGATGAGGTTGAAATCTCGGTTCAATACTCGGCTGATTTGGAAAACTGGGTAACGGTTGAAACCATGATTTTGAGTCAACAATTGAACTCCGATGGAATTTCCAGATTGGTTACAGTTGAACTTCCTGAAGGCGTTATTGGTTTTGGTCGGGTGATTTTGAGTCCAAGGGAATAAGTGACATTGAGGAAAGAGGATGAGCGGAGCTTTTGAAAGAATGCCCTCTTTTTCCCGTGCAAAAACTAAGTTCTGTGGTCATGTTTCCTTCTTGGAAAGGACCTATGGTTCTCCCGAAAAGTCTCTATTCCCTATGAAATTATCAAGAATCTCCAAATGTCTGCTAAGACTTTGCTCGGTGGCCTTAGTCGCGCTTCCGGTGTCCGCACAGAATTCAGAGAAGCCTGTATCGACTCCCAATGAAGATAAGGGTCAATGGCCCCGAAGCTTTGAAACTTCGAGCGGATACGAGGTTGCGATTCACGAACCCCAGGTTCATGAGTGGCCTGAGTATCAGAAAATCACGATGCGGGCAGCAGTGGCGGTGAAGCCAAAGGGGGGGGATGATCAAAGTATTTCCTATGGAGCCCTCACCGTTGAAGCGACTACGACTGTTGATAAGGAAAAGAGTCTGGTCTTCCTGGGTGAGCGCGAAATTACCGCACTCACCTTCCCAAATGCTCCGGATAGCAATGTCGAAATTGCCTACAAGGCCGCCGTCAGCAGCGTTTTGAATCCCACCCGCCCTCTCACCATCAGCCTCGATCGGGTTGTCGCGAATCTTGAACGCACCGAGCGGCAGAACAGCCCGAAGGGGATTAGCATGGATCCACCGCCGATTTTCTTTAGCAGCGATCCGGCTATTTTGGTCATTTTCCTGGGGCCGGCAAAGTTCGAAAAAATTGACGACAGCTCTCTGTTCTTCGGCGCGAATACCAACTGGGATGTCTTTCTCGATCCTTCCAGTTCCACCTACTACCTCCTTGCCGGGACCACTTGGGTTTCCACTCAGGACATCATGAAAGGACCATGGATCGCTGTGGCCAAAGTTCCTGATGCCATTGCCAGCCTGCCGAAAACCCAAGATTGGCAAGATGTCCTTGCTGCTGTTCCGCCCATGCCCGGACCTGCTCCCAAGGTCTTCGTAAGCGACCGCCCGGCCGAACTGATCCTCACGGACGGGAAGCCCGTCGTTCAACCAATTCCCGGGACCAAGATTATTTATCTCTCGAACAGTGAAAGCGATCTCTTCATGCTTCAGGATTCCTATTATTTCCTCACTGCAGGCCGCTGGTTCACGAGCAAGAAGCCTGAAGGTCCCTGGACTTCGGCAATGGATTCCCTTCCCGAGGAGTTCGCCAAGATTCCGGAGGATCACCCGAAAGGCAATATTCTCGCTTCGGTTCCGGGTACCCCTTCCGCCGAAGAGGCAATTATTGCTGCCGGAGTCCCCCAAACGGCAACGGTGAACCGAAAGGACGCTACCCTGGAAGTGAAGTATGAGGGCGATCCGAAGTTTGTTGGGATCGAGAATACGAGTGTGCAATATGCCATTAATTCTCCGAATGATGTCTTTGTGGTGGAGAAGCAGTACTATTGTTGTGAGAAAGGGGTTTGGTTTCAAGCGACTTCGGCTTCCGGGCCTTGGATGGTTTGCAGTGATGTCCCTGATGCCATCTACTCCATCCCCGCCAGCAGCCCCAAGCACAACGTCACTTACGTGAATGTCTATGAGTCCAATCCCGAGACGGTGACGGTAGGCTACACCTCCGGATATTCGGGAGCCTATGTCGCGGGTGATCTTCTTGTCTTCGGAGCCGGTCTCTGGCTGACCGCCGAGCTTCTCAATCATTGGGACGATCACTACCACCATTGCAGCTGGCACTATCACTCCTCCCACTACAGCTATGGATGTGGAGCCCGTTACAGTTGGAATCATGGCGGATACTATCGTCATGGCTACCGGGCATACGGCCCATATGGAGGCGCCGGTTATGGGGCGGTCTACAATCCCTGGACCGGAGGATACGCCCGGGGCGGAAGCGTGTATGGCCCACGTGGTGGGGCCTTTGCCAGGGAGGCCTACAATCCTTGGACAAATACTTACGGTGCCCGCGTTGGTGTCAGCACTCCCTACGGCTCCTGGGGGCGCTCGGTCGTCGCCCGTGATGATGATTGGGCCCGTGCCGGTCATCGCTCCGGAGCTCGTGGATCAGTCAAGGGCTTTGAAACTTCAAATGGGAGTAAGGGCATCAAAGTGAACCGCCGTTTTGGCAGCGATACATTTTTGGGTAAGTCGAAGAACGATGACATGTATGTGGGTCGTGACGGCAAGCTCTATCGGCGCGATAGCGACGGCAATTGGGACAAACTTCAAAAAGGAGGGTGGGACAATGTTGACCGACCAGATCGCCCGGTGACGGGACGTCCTGGTGGGCCAAATGACCGACCAACGACACGCCCGGGTGGGCCTGCCGGGCGCCCAACAACTCGTCCTGGTGGGCCAACTGAGCGGCCAACGACACGCCCAGGCGTGCCTACCGGGCGACCAACGACTCGTCCGGGTGGGCCAACTGACCGCCCGACAACTCGCCCGAGTGCGCCGGCTGACCGGCCAAAAACTCGCCCGAGTGTCCCGGCTGATCGTCCGACAACCCGTCCAAGTGTGCCAACGCGTCCGACGACCCAGCCGACAACGCGTCCGACAACGCGTCCGACAACGCGTCCGACAACGCGTCCGACAACGCGACAATCTACTTCACGTCAGCTCCAGCGCGACCATAGTGCTCGCCAGCGGACGAGCACTCGCTCAACCAGAACCAGATCCTCTGGCGGCCGCTCAAGAGGTCGCTAGCCAAACAAAAACGAATTATTCCTTGTCCGACCCACGAGGCCTTGTCTAGTTACAGCTCTTCCCCTTGAGCGCGCGAATTCAATTATTCACGCCAGCCAAATTTTGCATCAAAAAAACCATGAAAAAAACGACGATCGCAACACTCACCTTGCTGAGCATCTGTACCTCGATCACGAGAGCCGGAGAGCCTGACATCACCTTGACGCCTCTGACCCCCACCAGGGATTGGGCATTCAGCATTGAAGCCTATTTGTTGGCAACTGCCATTGAGGGTGATGCTTCGATCGGCGTGATTCGAAATGCCAAGGTTGATGTGGGGTTTGACGATATTCTGAAGAATCTCGACATGGGCGCGATGCTTCATTTTGAGGCCGTCAAGAACAACACGTGGGGATTCTATCTCGATTATGGTTTCATGGATCTCAGCGGTGGCACTGAAAATAGTCTCGGAGGCACCGTCAAAGCCGGGGTGAGACAAGGAGTGTTGGATGCGGTCGTCTTTCGTCGTTTTGCGCCAGCGGACTACACCATCGACATTTATGGAGGTGTGCGTTGGTGGGACAATAATATCGATCTTGAGATCAACTCGGCTCTGTTTCCGGGGACGACCGAGGCATCTGTCTCTGAAGACTGGATTGACGCCATCGTGGGGGCTCGTCTTTTCAAGCCAATCTCCGAAAAATATACTCTGACTTCGCAATTGGATCTGGGCGGCTTTGGTTTGGAGTCCAACTTTACCGCTTCAGGATCCGTGGGATTTCAGTATCAAGCGTCGGAGTCGATCATCGTGGATTTTCGCTACAAAGCGACATGGGTGGATTATGAAAGCGGCAATCTCGGGACTCCCGGGAGCTTTGCTTACGACACCGTGACGCACGGACCTCTCCTTGGTCTTACCTTTAAGTTCTAGGCGGCACTAATGTGTCCCCTCGATGGCCTGCGCTCAGCGATCACATTAAGGCAGCGAAATAAGCGCGTGCCCTGCTCACCGGCGTCACTTGGCTAAAGCTCTCCGACGATGCGGGAGGTAACGGAACCGACTTCGATCAACTGGATTGGGAAATCGCGGAAAGCGTCGTGAACCTGAAGCTGGCCTATCGTGTCATTGACGATGGAAATACGACTTTTGATGTTCTGGCCGGAGCACGCTATTTCCGTGCAAAAACGAAGATCGATATCAAGGGAGGACTCCTTGACGGGCGTGGAGTTGACAATTCCACCGATTGGATTGATCCCCTGATCGGCTTCAGAATGAACCACCAGTTCAGCAAAAAATGGAATGGAATGCTCCGGGCTGACATTGGTGGCTTTGGAGCTTCATCCGATCTCACCTGGGAAGCTTTTGGAGGAATCGGCTATCAGCTCACTGAGACCGCGAATCTCTTCGTAGGATATCGTCACCTCGATATGGACCACGACCGGAGTATTCTCTTTGACGCCCAAATGAGTGGGGCTGTTATGGGTTGTAGGTTCTCCTTCTAAGTTTTGCCTTCAAGCTGGATCAGGTCAAAAGACCATTGACCTGGTTCCCAATGGCGCAGTGTCCGGCCGAGTCTTGAAACGACAATTTAGAAGCACACCCACGCACCACCAAACCGCAGGTGAACCGCAGTCGCGTATTTCTTTAAAATATGCCTCTGTTGATATGATCGCCGTAAACTGATGTCTGGCCGAACCTTCCGATAACCGTCAGGATAAGACTGTGTTGTTCATGTCCCTATCTCCAAGCGCTTTCTCTCTATCGTGAAACAGCTGCCCATCAACGATCCGGGTTCGTATCCTGAGGAAATCCAATGGCAGAACGCCGAGAACCTTGTGGTGGCTTCCTGGACACTGGAACTTTCTTCCAATCCTGAAGCGTTGTGGCCTTTTCTTTCTGATACCAGCAGCCTGAATGATCGGCTCGGGCTTCCGGAGATGGAGTTCGAGGAAAGGGAGGGCCATCTCTATGGGAGTTCGGGGAGAGGCATATTTCGGCAGGAATGGGTCGAGGTGCCGTGGGAATGGGAGGTTGGGAAATGGCTTGCCGCAGAACGCCGTTACCGCAAAGGCTTCGCCCTCGCCGTTCGAGTACGCTATCGACTCGATGACCACGAAGGGGGCACCAGGCTCAACGTATCGATGGAGTGGTTACCTCGATCATGGTGGTCGCGCCTGATCCTAAAACGCGCCAACCTCTGGCTCCGTGGGCGGTATGAGCGCGCGCTTCACGAACTGGATGAGGTGGCAGGAAAAGAGATCGTCGAAAGCGCCCCTCCTCTTTCACGGGGAGACCCGGGAGTTGATGAAGATCGACTCCAGAGGGGGATTCGCGATCTGACCGAAAGCGGGTTTTTTGAAGACGAGATCACTCGGTTGGTGAATTACATCCGCTCCGGCTCCAATGAGCAACTGTTTCGCATCCGCCCCAAGCAACTCGCCTTCGAATGGGGCGTGCAGTTGCAAGATCTGCTGGCGCTGCTTCTCCAGTCCACACGCGCCGGGCTGCTACGACTTTCGTGGGATGTGATGTGCCCTCATTGTCAGGGTGTTCGCAAAGAGTCCCGCTCACTGGGAGATCTGAGAGAACTGGGCCGGTGCGATGTCTGCGACATTGATTTCAGTGCCACCTCGCTTGAGTCGATTGAAGTCACTTTCCGTGTGCTCCCCGAGATCCGCTTGGTTCGAGAGGTTTTCTACTGCTCGGCCGAGCCGGCAAAAAAGCCGCACATCTTTGTGCAACATCAACTCGAGCCTGGCGAAACCTATGAAACCAAGCTGACTCTTTCTCAAGGACGCTACCGGATACGGCGTGCTCTCGGCAAGGAAGCGATGACCCTGTTTGAAGTTAACACGACAGCGGGCGTGGAATCGCTGACCTGGCACACCAATGAATCGGCCAAGCCACCTCCCTTGTTGGTGAATCCCCGGGTGGAATTGAAGCTGGTGAATCCCGAGGCCGAGGCGGTCGCCGTGGTCGTGGAGAAAATCGCGGAAGATTCGGCGGCCCTTCGTCCCTCGGAGCTTTTTAACCTGCAACAGTTTCGTGATCTTTTTTCTGAGGAATCCATCGCTTCCGGCCTAAAACTGGAAGTGGGACACCAGACATTGTTGTTTACCGATATCGTGGGGTCGACGCGGCTGTATCGGAAACTGGGGGACACCAACGCTTTCAACGTGGTTCACGCTCACTTTGTCATCCTTCAGGAAATCATTGGTTCGAAAAGAGGGGCTGTTGTCAAAACCATCGGAGATGCCACAATGGCTGCATTTCACCGGCCCGAAGATGCCCTCGAAGCGGCCGTTGAAATCCAGAAAAGATTCCCTGGGAATCAAGAGAGCAAGGTTCCTTTGACCCTGCGGATTTCCCTTCACCGGGGAATCTGTCTGGCTGTCCGCCTGCAAGCGAATATCGATTACTTCGGCGATGCCGTGAACTACGCGGCAAAGATGCAGTCTGTCGTGAGCTCGGGGCAGATTGGGTTGTCGGAGGATTTCGCTTCCCAGCCAGGAATTGCCGACAGCCTGCAGACCCTCTGCATGGCCGTCGAAAAAATACCATTTTCTCTGCTCCCGAACGACGATGCGGAACCTGATCGTGTCACGCTGCTGAAGAAATTGGCACCGGACAATTCCTAACCGGGCTCCACCCGCCCTGCACGCGGTTCAGAAACTCAACTGTCGTCAGAGGCCGCGGAGAGGTGACCTATCCGCAACCGGCGCAGAAGATGGAGATTGATGGGCTGCTCTACTTCGTGACCAAACAGCAGGGTCAGGCACGGGAGATTGACACGTGCTACGAGGCCGGGGCCATTGGATACTACCTACATCGCAAATTCGTGGCGATGGGAGTGAGCAACCTTGTGGTGCCGCCGCAGGACAGGGATGAGCGGGCCCGTTTGTGATGGCGGGCGAGAGGGTGTCGAGCCGGACATCGGCCTTTTGTTTTTTGGGGCCGTGGCACTTAAAGCCATGATTTGTGATCTTCGAATCGAGCTCTGCGGCGTGATTTGGCATGTCATCAGGCGGGTCAATGACGATTGCCGGGATCAAGCAGTGCATAGTACTTGGCATGGAATGCGTGGCGTAGGAGGTCGCTCGTGCTCATTGTATGACCATGAGAGTGTTGTGGCTTGTTCTACCTATCGAGCTTTCGGATGGTGCGTGGCGTGTCACGACACCCAAGATGGCACGGAATGCCATGATTGGTGATGGGGAGAAAAGAGCTCTCCTGGCGAATCGGGTCGTAGCATCCGGCGATCCCGGTCGGCCCGAAAAGCAAGCCACCTTCCTCACGATTAACCCCCAGTTTATCAGCTAACAAAATCCATGAAACCCTATCAAAAAATTGTCGTTGCCATCGATTACTCGGAATCATCGAAAGTAGCGCTTTTTCAGGCTCTGCAAATCAGCCGAGAATCCGGAGCGAGACTGATGGCGTTCCATGCGATTTCTCCCAGAGAACTGGAGAACTTCGCAGTCTACTACACCGTGGGCCGTGCTCCTTTGGTGGAAGAAGCGCTCGAATTTTTGGAGAGATGGGTTGAGGAGGTGTTGGGAGAGAATCACGGAGTCATCTGTCAGGTTCGCGAAGGTGTTCCCCATCGCGAAGTGTCGGACCTCACCCAGGAAACCGGATCCGACCTTTTGGTGATTGGATCAAAAGACCACGCCGAAGCTCCCGACCGATCCGGCAAGTTCGCAATCAAGTGTTTACGCTTCATGACCATTCCGATTCTCCTCGCCAGAAAGGGATGGGATTACCCCTACTCACGCATCGATGCCTTTGTTGATTTTTCAGCGTCCACAGAATCTGTGATGGCAGCAACAGATCGGATTGTCGGCTGCCACGACCCGGAGGTTCACATCGTTCATGCGACGTCCCCCCCGTGGCTACATCCGCCTCGCTACCGTATTCTCGCCGATCCCAACGGTCTTGAAGAACAGAAAGCACAGTATCGCGAAATCCTTGAGGGCCAGCTTGAATCAGTTTGCCAAAAATTCCGGGATCTTCTCCCGTCACCCCCAACCGCCACGGTGCTTGAGGATGAATACCACGAAAGAGCGATTCTAAATCATCTGTCTGATTCCCAAACCGGCCTTGCAATTCTGGGTCGAACCGGTGAAGGCGCCAAAGGAATGAAGAATGATTTCCTTGGCGGAACAGCTGAAGCCCTCCTCCGCTTTGCCCATTGTTCGGTTCTAACCATCCCCGTATTAGACTAACCAAAAATACCAGTAATTCCATGAGCACCATTCCATCCATCCTCGTCGGCATCGACTATTCCCCATCTTGCGGGAACGCGCTCCGAGAAGCGGCCCGTCTTTCGAATGCCGCGAACAGACCTCTTGTTTGCTACCATGTGCTTGATGAGGGAATTCTCAGCGGATTCAGGAAATTTAATTCCTATGACGAAGGCGGGATTGTCGATTACGCGAGGGAAAAACTAGAGAAGTTTATTCAAAAAGTCATCGGGGCGGCGCACGAAATTCACACCGCTATTTCTATCGGGCATCCTTTTGAAGAGACTCTCAAAATGATCGAAGAACATCACGCCGAGATGCTTGTTTTGGGGTCAAAGGGGTTGAGTCGCTTGGAGGGGAGTCATGTGGGCAGGCTGGCTTCCCGTTGTCTGGGAATGGCTCCGGTCGAGGTGCTTTTGGTCCGGAAAAACCAGGATCATCCTTTCCGCGTGATTGCGGCAGGTGTCGACTTCTCGGAGAATTCAATCCGCGCCGCCCGGCGAGCCGCGGAGATCGCCAGGCAGGACTCAGCCAGTCTTCGTCTCATTCACGTGTATCGTCCGGTCGTCTGCTTGAACGATGGATTCGGGGGGCTGGGCTCCTCTTTTCCCGTCTCCCTGGAGCCATCAATCATCGAGGAATTCGAATCGCGACTGGAAAAGATCGGTTACGAACTCGGGAAAGAATTTGATCTTCAGGAACTCAGTACAAGGGTTCTCACTTCGGGGAGAGTTTCCCACGAGATCGAAACCCATCTCGAGGAGATGAATGCCGACTTGATCGTATTGGGAACAAGAGGTCGGGCAGGTTTCAAACGACTCCTTCTTGGGACAACGGCCGAGTCGATTATGAGTCACACTTCTTGTTCCGCTCTCGCAGTGAAGCCCGGGGATTTCCATCTTTAACAAGGGGGGACTCGAGCCTGGACTTCAGGTTGTCGAACCAAAGGGTCTTGGTGCGCCATGTTTTTGTGACGGAGATCATGGATTCGTGGACATTAGGATGGCTTGAGTTGCTTGTCCCCGAAAAAGGGGTGGGTTGGTTGAACGATTCCTCCCGATGGTCATGTATTGGACATTTCCATGATGAAGTTCCCTTTTGTGTTTTTAGGAGTGCTGCTGGCGGGAAATCCCGCTGTTCAGGCCGTGACGATGGACGAGGCCTATTCGGTTCTGAAGCCGGCCGAGGCCACCCGGTCGGAGGTCAGGAATCCTTCGGGAATTCAGGGCCGTGTTTTGACCGGGTATCAAGGATGGTTTAGGACACCGGGAGATGGCTCCGGGATGGGATTTTACCACTATAGAAACGGTCGCAAGTTTGAACCGGGATCGTGCACGATCGATATTTGGCCTGATCTCACCGGGTTTGACGAGGACGAGAAGTTTGATACGCCGTTCAAGCACAAGGATGGAAGCACCGCACAGGTGTTCAGTTCGATGAACCCCAAGACGGTCAACCGCCACTTCAGGTGGATGAAGGATTACGGGATTGATGGGGCCTTTGTGCAGAGGTTCGCCTTGGTGGGGGCAAAGGAGTATCGCTCCTATGAGCATCTCAAGTCGGACAATCAGAAGTTGATGAATTGCCGCAAGGCCGCCAATGCGAACGGACGGTGTTATGCCTTAATGTATGATCTGTCCGGATTGAAGGATGATGACTTTGAGCGTCTCGCCCGTGATTGGAAGAATCTGCGCAGCAAGATGAAGTTGGGAACTGATCCAAATGATCGGGCTTATCTCAGGCAGAATGGCAAGCCGCTCGTAGCGATTTGGGGTGTCGGCTTTGACGATGATCGCGGTTATAGTTTGGCAAAGGCCGAAGACTTCGTTCGGTTGCTGAAGGACAACCCAGACTGGGGTGGCTGCAGTATTATGCTTGGAGTGCCTTTCGGGTGGCGGGAGCAGGAGCGTGATGCCACGAAGGATGAGAATCTTCACCGGGTTTTGAAACTGGCCGACATTATCAGTCCCTGGTCGGTGGGGCGTTACAATAGGGTGGACTTTAAAGACGGGAAGCACGTCGGGAATCTCGTGAAAGACCGGAAGTGGTGTGAGGAAAATGAGATCGATTACCTTCCGGTCATCTATCCGGGCTTTAGCTGGCACAACATGAAAGGGGACAAGCTTGATTCGATTCCTCGCAAGGGGGGGCGGTTTTACTGGGATCAATTCGTGGCGGTGCGTGCGGCGGGGATTGCGACCGCTTATGTCGCGATGTTCGACGAGGTCGATGAGGCAACCGCTATTTTCAAAGTGAGCAACAACCCGCCGGTGGGCGGCGGTTCCAGGTTTCTAGACAATGAAGGGCTTCCTTCGGATCACTTTCTCAAGCTCTCGAAGAAGGGCGGGGAACTCCTAAGAGGAGAGGTTCTCTCGAAGTGAGAGCGCCATTGTCCCCATTTTGGGGACTGGCAATTTCAGGTCTAAAAGGATTCTATCGTTCGTCATCTTCATGAGTCATCTATCCATCGCTTGGTCAAGGGTTGCCTTGATCGCCTCCCTATTGGTCTGTCCGGTTTTTGCGAAGAAGCCGCCCAATGTCATCTTCCTGGCGGTTGATGACATGAACGACTGGATCGGTTGCTTGGACACGACCCCGGGAGCGATCACTCCGAATATCGACAGGCTGGCAGGGCGTGGCGTGAATTTTTCGAACGCCCATACTCCGGGGGTCTATTGCGCGCCGGCGCGGGCCGCTATTTTCTCGGGGCAGTTTGCTTCGACGACCGGGTGTTATCAATCGGCAGATTACTTCACGGACCGTCCTGAGATCGAAGGTTTGCAAACCAGTTTTTCCAAAGCGGGATACACCACTTTGGGAGCGGGCAAGCTCTTCCACCATCGTGAGGGTAGTATCGATGTGCGGGGATGGGACGAGTTTTTCCTGAGGAAACAATCGCAACGTCTTGCGGGTTGGGCGCTTGATTCATGGAGCAAGGAAACCCCATTTCCCGATCCCTTTCCGGCCAGTATTTTCAATAAGGGGAAGAAGGTGACTGGTGGGCTTTTCCTCGAGTGGGCTGGTTTGCCAAATGAGAAGGAAGAGGAGATGGCCGATACCATCCGCATCAACTGGGCGGTGGATCAACTTAAGAAGGAGCACGAAAAGCCTTTCTTCCTCGCCTGCGGCATCTACGCACCACACTTTCCCAATTACTGCCCGCAGAAATACTTCGATCTCTACGATCGCGATGAGATCGAACTGCCTCCCTACAAGGTGGACGACCTCGATGATCTTCCCGAACGTATGAAGCGGGCCAAGACAGCTCGTTCAAAGATCCACAAGGAGCTCGAAAAGAAGGGCGCCGTCAAAGATGCCATTCACGGCTATCTCGCCTGTATGAGCTACGCCGATGCCATGATGGGGCGCGTTCTCGATGCGCTGGAAGCAAGTCCTCACGCCGATAATACCATCGTCGTCTTGTGGTCCGATCACGGTTACCACCACGGTGAAAAATACGACTGGGGAAAGCACACCCTTTGGGAGCGGACCTCGAATGTTCCCTTCATCTGGGCTGGGCCGGGAGTGGCCAAAGGCGCGAAGTCCGATGTCACCGCAAGTCTCATCGACATGTATCCTACCTTTGTCGAAATGTGTGGATTGCCGAAGCCACATCAAAAGCTCGAAGGAACATCCTTGCTTTCGACGCTCGCGAAGCCCGCGGAAGCAAAGGATCGCGATGTTTACCTGCCTTACATGGATCCCGGTGAGTTTGCGATTATCAATAAAGACTGGCGGTACATTACCTACGGCAATGACGGTGAGGAGCTTTACGATCTGAAGAACGATCCCAACGCTGTCTCTTATACACATCTGACGCTGCCGACGATCTACTCTGTGTAGA
>OJIS01000206.1_pt1 | contig 21542 bp, 22 predicted proteins | sample 1595671 | NCBI WGS metagenome assembly OJIS01 (sample SAMN05416814, study PRJEB24817) | seawater metagenome | isolation source: Sea water | place: Canada:Atlantic | collected 2013-07 | reverse complement strand
TGCTGACCACCTGATCCTTGTTGGCATCGGGCATGATCACCATGTGGTTCTTGGCACCGGCAAAACACTGCGCGCGCTTCATGTTGTCGGTGGCCGTGCGGTACACGTGCTGACCCACCAGCACCGAGCCCACAAACGATACGGCCTTGATGTCCGGATGCGTGAGCAGGGTATCTACCTGTTCCTTGCCGCCATGCACCACCTGCAACAGGCCCGGCGCCGCACCGGCTTCCTGGAACAGTTCCGCCAGACGATTCGGGGTCATCGGGTCTTGCTCGGAAGGCTTGAGCACAAAGGTGTTACCGGCGGCGATGGCCAGCGGGAACATCCACAGAGGAATCATGGCCGGGAAGTTGAACGGGGTAATCCCCGCGCACACACCCAGCGGCTGGGTCCAGGAATGGGTGTCGATACTGCGCGCCACGTTCTCCACGGTTTCGCCCATCATCAGCGAGGCGATGTTGGCAGCCTGTTCGGCCACTTCAATGCCGCGCCACACGTCCCCTTTGGCGTCCTCGAAGGTTTTGCCGGTTTCCTGGCTAAGGATTTCAGCAATTTCGTCATGGTGTTCTTTCAGCAGCGCCTGATAGCGCAGCATCAACCGGGCACGCTCGGAGACCGGCACTTCCTTCCAGGTCTGGAACGCCGCCTTACCCACCGCAATGGCCTGCTCCATTTCGTCGTCGGTGGCCGCCGGGGTTTCACACAGGATTTCCTGGGTGGCCGGGTTGGTCACCGGAATCCATTGGTCGGTCTGGCTGGCGACGAATTCGCCATTGATCAGCAGGGGCAGACGACGGGTCATGACAGCTCTCCACGCAAGTATTGTCGGTATGGGTCCCTTTGTAGCACAGGGATTCAGCGATAGAGATAGCCACTTTTGAGCCAAGATGGATTATATTGCTGTTTATGAGCCTTTCGACGACAACCGGTCAGCACCCGGCGGAAACCTCCCGTTGGCCCCTGCCCGACACCGGCCAGCGCACCGTGATTCCGCCGGCGGTGCTGGCCACCATGACCGCACACCCCCTCTGTCGCGGCTGCCTGCCCCATGGCGTCGGCTACTACCCCCATGCCGGCGGACACCGCATGCTGCGGGCGAAGCCGGCAGATGATCTGTTGATTTACTGCGTTGCTGGCCAAGGCCAATTACAGGTTAATGGCCAGACATTACCGGTCACCGCCGGCGATCTGTTGCTGCTGCCAGCTGGCCTTGCGCACCACTACCAGGCCGATGACAGCGACCCCTGGAGTATTTATTGGGTGCACCTGGGTGGCGATGAGGCGCCGCGTTATTTTGACGAAATTGCCGGAGACAGCCCCGAGCGTCACCGGGTGACAGTGGGAGTGCATTCGCGGTTGGCGGAGGAATTTCAGGCCCTGCTGGCTGCCGCCACCCGGGTGCAGCCGGAGCACCTGGTCTACGCCGCCAACCTGTTACGCAGCCTGCTGGCCTTCGCAGCGCTGATGCGCCGTCAGCACACCACTCGCCACGCGTCTCTGGATATCAACCGGGTCAACAGCTACCTGCAGACCGCCCTCACTCGCCGGCTCAATCTGGACGAACTGGTGGCCGCCACCAGTGCGCTGTCGCGCTACCACTTTATTCGCGAATACAAACGCCAGACCGGGCAAACACCGATGCAGGCGTTTCAGCGTATCAAGGTCAGCCATGCCTGCTATCTGCTGGATATCAGTGACGACACCGTGGCACAGATTGCCGCCTGGCTCGGCTATGACGACCCCTATTATTTTTCAAGATTATTTAAAAAAGTGATGGGGGTTTCGCCGCAGAGATATCGCCGTGAGCGTGGGCATTGACCACCTCCTCAGTCTGTCCGTTGGAGCCTTGCTTGCAAGGCGAATCAGGCCAGCAGGGCATTCGCCTTGCAAGCAAGGCTCCAACAATAGATAGAAAAGGGTAGAGATTTTATTTTTAATTTATTTTTTAAATTAGGCGCGGCTTGACCAGGTCATCGTCATGATATCGGCATGGTTTTCACACTGGAAAACATAGGCGCAACCGTAATCACCGAACCAGAAGGGCAGGGTGTCGGTGGAATCCAGCTGCATGACAAAATGCATTTTTTTCTGGCAACACGGACAGGCCGGGTAGTCCACATGTTGAACCCAGTGGGGCCAGCCCAGCAGTTTGTCACCAGCCCGTGGGGCAGGGCGGTGGGCATGGAGCAGGGCGAGGGTGCCATCGGGAAGATCATCGTTGATGGCCACGGTTTCCTGCTGATCGGGGAAATCGTTGTGGCGACTCCAGCCGGTCAGGGACTGCTCGGGAAAGGCATCGGGAATGGTCACCGGCAGGGCGTCGAAACCGTGGGTCTGGTCGCGGGGAATCACCCGTGTCATTGAAGCCTCGGAGAAAGGCAAATGGGCCTGGCCGAGTACCTCGCATTCCTCTTCCATGTTGGTGCAGTAAAACACCTGCAGCACACCATCCCCGAAAGGCTGCCCGGCGTCTGCCGGCAGATCACCGGAATCCAGTTGCACGAACAACTGCATGGGCTGATGACAATGCCCGCAACAGGGCCAGGACTCATCCGGCCTGAGCAGAGGCAGGCCACCAAACTTGGAGCGCGCTCCTGGCACAGCAGGCCCCACCCGGGGCCGCCAGGCGGACCGGGACAGGGGAGCAAGCTTGAGTTTGATTTCTTCGGGCAACATGAAACGTCCTCGTTCGGTCGTTTCAGCTTGCCCAGACTCTCGTGTCAGGGCAATGAACACCCTTCACAAATCTGCCACCAGGGCCATTTTGCTGACTGAGCGGAATGCAAAAAAAGGCAGTTAATAGTGAATAGTTAACAGTGAACAGTTCGCGAATCACCGCTTTTGTGTCTTTAACGCCCCTGCCCGCGCGCAAAGCTGGGCGGACGCGGCCAAGGCCTTTAAACCGGCACCTACACCAAACCGCGTCGCTGTTAACTATTCACTGTTAACTGTTCACTGTCTTCAAATTGCTCCATCTGCCACCGCCCAAACGCCTGTTGCGCCTGTTCCAGTTGTTCGATCAGGCGTTGGCGTTTGCCGGGTTCGAATTTGCGGGTGGCCAGGGATTGCAGGGTCTTGTGCAGGCGTTGGCGGTCCTTGCGGTCCATGTGCTCCAGCCAGTGTTCGCCGGCGTCGTTGACTGCCAGCACGTCGCGGCCGGCGTGGTTGCGCTGGCTCACTTCGTAGCTGTGCACCAGGGCACGACCCAGTACCACGTAGGCGAACTGGGGGTCTTTCAGGGGGCCGTAGACCGCTTCGCGGAAGCCGCCGCTGAGGGGCCCCAGTTTCAAGCGGGTGAGTTTGTCGCCGTAGTAGTAGCTGCCGGCAGCGCCGAGCAGGCCGCCGACCAGCGCGCCGGTGCCCAGAGAAGCCCCCAGAAGCACCGCATCCAGCCCGGCACCACCCACCGCACCGGCGCCGAAACCGGCGGCGGCCAGCTGGGTCTTGCTGATTCCCCAGAGCTGGCGGGTGCGTTCGCTGAACAGGTCGCCATCGTCCGGGGTCAGCAGGTCGCTTTCCTGTCGTTGCAGGCGACGATGCTGGTAGAGATCTTCCACCCCCCGGCGCAGGCGTTGCTCCCGCTCACGCTGCCAGTTCTGCCAGCGTTGGCGCAGCTTGGGCAACAATGGCTTGGCGGCTTCGTGCTCGCCCAGACGGGCGCTTTCCTGATGGCCGAGCATGTCGATCAGGGCATCGGCGATGTGTTCCAGGGCCTGGCTGTCGCGGCCGAATTTGAGGGCCTGAAGGTATTCCAGCGCCGCATCCAGCGGTTCGCGCCAGTCCGGGGCCAGTTGCCCGAAGCTGCGCAGCAGATCCAGGTGCTTTTCAAAGGGGGCGTGGACCGCATCGAAGCGGCGCACGATCTGGAAGTACTGGCCCAGGGCTGCCTCCCAGTCGGCACTGTGGTCGTCGCTGCCGATCTGGTTGATCAGCGCAAGGCTGGGCCGGCCGGTCCAGCGCAGGATATTCATTTCCGCTTCGTGTTCGCGGTTATAGGGCACTGAGCCATCGACCACGTAAATGATGCCGGCGCCTTCCACGATAGGACGCAGCAGCTCGCATTCGTCGTGATAGCGCGGATCATCCGCATGCTGGGTGACGAAGGCCGCCACGGTGTCCGGGCGGTCGGAGGCGGACAGGCTGTGGCCCTGCAACCAGGCCAGCACCTTGCGCGGGCGCTGGAAGCCGGGGGTGTCGATCAGCTCGTAGAGGGTGACGTCGTCCACTTTCATGGGGTAGCGGTGGCTGTCACGGGTGGTGCCCGGCTCCATGGCGATGGCAATGGAGTCGTTCTGGGCCAGGGTGGCCACCACACTGGACTTGCCCTTGTTGGGGTGGCCGACCACGGCAAAGCGGGGCTGTTGTTGGGCCGTTTCGTTCATGGTTGTTCCTGTTCCCGGGGGGCGCACAACAGCAGCTGGCTGTCACCCTGACGGTCCACAAAGCGTTGCCACTGGGCCAGCAGGCCGGCATCGGTGAGTGCAGCACCCTGTTCGTCCGCCAGTGGCACCAGCGCCAGCAGGGTGGCGGCGGGCCAGTGATCGCGGGCATCGAGAATAAAATCGCTGAGTTCACCGGTGGGCGGCTCCCAACCCCGGGTGATCAATATCACCGGCTGGTTGCGGGCGCCGGTCTGTTCCAGCACCTGGGCATCCTCGTCCAGGGAATTGTTGCCCCCGGCACGGCGCTGTAGCGGCGCTGGATCGCGGCTGAGTCGAGGTAACAGCGCGGAAGCCTCCATGGCAGCACCGGCCCAGTGGATCAGGGTGGCGCTGTCCGGCAGGGGCGACAGCACGGTTTGCGCCGCCGCCGGGGCGGGCTGGCTGTCTTCCTGGCCACGGGTTTCCACCCAGGGCGTCTCGAAGCGATAGAACAGCCCCTGCCAGCCCGGATGGGCGCGCAGGGCCAGGCCCGCCTGCCAGCGCAGTTGCACTGCCGCCAGCATCAGCAGGAGCAGCCGGGGCAGCAGCACATAGACCAGCCAAAGCATCAGCACAAAGGGCCACCAGGTGCCGAGCAAGGCCGGATTGTCCGCCGGGGTGTCCGCAAGCCGGTAGAACTGGGAGGCGTTCACCAGCTCCGCGGAGGGTACCGCTGCCGGCCACAGGCTCTGCCAGGGCTGGGCCAGGGCTGCCACCATCTGGTGATAGCCGTCGGCGGAGGTCTGCAGGGTGGTGCTCCAGCCGAAGGCCAGATCCTGCACCACCACCAGGGCCAGCAGGGTAAGCAGGCCGCTGACGGCAAACAGCAGGCCACCGGTGTGGGCAATACGGGCACAGAGCGCCGGGCGCAGGGCCGCCAGCGGATCGTCGCCCTGGCGCGGCCCCAGCAGGCTGCCCCAGGGCTGCCAGCCCAGCCAGGCCTGCAGGCTGGTGAACAGGGCCAGCAACAGTTGCAGGGCCACTAGCCCGATCAGCAGGGTCAGGTTGATCTGCCGGCTACCGTCATACCACAACAGTCCCAGCATGAAGCCCACCCCCAGCAGCGCGCCCAGGCCGGCAAACACCCAGCGGGCCTGGCGCCAGTGGCGCAGGCGCGGGTCGGCACCGGATTCACGGCGCTGGCCGTTCAGGGCATGCAGCGCCGCCAGCCAGGCGGGCACGGTGATCGGCTGTTTGTGTTCTTCCTGCTGCTGGGCAAAGCGACGGTCGCGGCGGTGCAGAAAGGCGTGGCTCTGTTGCACATCGCGACGGTACTGGTCGTCAAAATCCAGCAGCAGGGTCAGGGCCTTGGGCAAGGGGCGACCTCGAGGTTATTTGTCGTCCGGGGCTGCGGCCGGTTGCGGAAGCTGTTTGGGCGAGGTGTATTTCACCCCGTCGGTGGCGCAGGCACCGCAGGCGTTACCGTATTCGCCGAGAATGCCACCTTGCTCGTCGTAGCCAAAGGCAGGGCGGTAATCCATGGTGCAGGCTTGAGGCGGATCATCCGGGCAAGTGGTGGTGCCTTCCGGCAGCCCGGCGGGGTAGTCAGTGTCGTACTGGGTGGCGCAGGCGGTAACCAGCAAGGCAAAAGCGGGCACAACCAGGGCAACAGCTTTCATTGACGATCTCCTGAAATTTTCCGTCACCGGCAGATGACGGCACACCTTGTGAACCCCAAGGATAGATAAAGGGCTCCTGCATGGATAGGTTGCTGCCTCTGCAAGAAACACCTTTTTACCACAGAGGACACGGAGGCACCGAGAAAACCCATTTCGGGTTTTCTTTATGGCACGGAAAAACGCCAACCTTTCTGGTTCCCTGCCATGGCTAACAAAAACAAAGCCCGAACCCTCTGCGACCCTGTGACCTCTGTGGTAAAAAATGGTTTCCAACCCAGTCGCCACGTGTAGCGGCATCTCTCGCCACTGTCACCGCCAGACCGTAAACTGCCTTCCCGTTTTCTCTGCTTTTTGATGAGGTTTCAATGGCATCCACTATCGACTGGCGAAACATTCCCGCCGCTATCTGGCGTGGCCGCTCCTGCACCCTGCGGCCGGTGAGCCGGCCGGACCCGGTGCGGCTGGATGACCTGCTCGGTATCGATACCCAGAAAGCAAAAATCCTGCAGAACACGGAGCGGTTTCTGCGCGGCGAACCCTGTAACCATGTGCTGCTGTGGGGCAGCCGGGGCACCGGCAAGTCATCCATCGTCAAGGCATTGCTGAACGAGTACTCGCCGCGCGGACTGAGGGTGATCGAGGTGGACAAGGACGACCTGCAGGACCTGCCGGACATCGTCGATGATATCCGTGAACGTAGTCAGCGCTTTATCGTCTACTGCGATGACCTGTCATTCGAGGACGGGGAAAACCAGTACAAGCATCTGAAAAGCGTGCTGGAGGGCTCCCTGGAATTGCCGCCGGAAAATGTGCGCCTCTACGCCACCAGCAACCGCCGTCATCTGGTGCCGGAATACATGAAGGACAATGAGCAGAGCCAGGTGGTGGGCCGGGAGATTCATCACGGTGATGTGGTGGAGGAAAAGATTTCCCTGTCCGATCGCTTCGGGCTGGCGCTGAGCTTCTACCCGATCAGCGAACCACAGTATTTCGAGATCGTTGACCATCTGTTTGGCCCGGTAAAAGACAGGGCGAAATTGCACGTTCGCGCGCGCCGTTTTTCCATGGAAAAGGGTGTGCGCTCCGGGCGTACGGCGCGGCAGTTTTATAATCAGTTCTCGGGTGAACTGTAGAAAATCGGATTTTTACCACAGAGGACACCGAGAGCACCGAGATAACAGGTTTTTACTCTGTGAACTCTGTGCCCTCTGTGGTGGAAAAGGTTTTTATGCACCGGCACGCCATAGCCCAACTACAAACTTTGAACGGTAGCATCGCAGATCGCATTCACCGCTTTGCGGGCTGCGGGGATAACGCCGCCCATGGTGAGAAAACCGTGCACCAGTTGCGGGTAATCCAGTGAGGTGACATCCACCCCAGACGCCCGCAGTTTTTCGCCGTATTCCAGCCCTTCGTCGCGCAGCGGGTCGGTGGCAGTGATCAGGATAGTCGACGGCAGGCCGCTCAGGTCCGGGTTGCGCAGGGGCGAGACGCGGTAGTCTTCGACCAGTGCCTGGTCCTGAATGAACTGGCTGCGGAACCAGGTCAGTAACGCCAGATCCAGCCCGAAGCCCTGGCCCAGGGTCTGCACCGACGGATGCTTGAGGGCGCCGTCGGTGGTGGGGTAGATCAGCACTTGCAGGGCAGGCAACGCCAGGCCGGCCTGTTTCGCCTGCTGGCAGACCACTGTACTGAGATTGCCGCCAGCACTGTCTCCCATCACCGCCAGCCGCTGCGGGTCCAGCCCCATGGCAGCGGTGTTATCGAGCAGCCAGCGCCAGGCGGCCATGCAGTCATCGGCCGCCGCTGGAGACGGATGCTCCGGGGACAACCGGTAATCCACACTCAACACCACGGCATTGGTACGGTCGGCAATGTAGCGGCACAGACGGTCGTACTCGTCCACCCCGCCCACGGTGAAACCACCGCCATGGAAAAACAGGATTGCCGGGGCCACCCGCGGCGCCAGGGCCGGGCGATAACGGCGCACCCGCATCTGGCTGCCATCATCCAGCGGCACCTGATGATCCACCACCACCGGCAGGGGCACTGGCGCCACATCCAGCAGGTTGATGACATCACGGTACAGGCGGCGGGCCTGCTCTACGGTGCCGCTGTCCAGCGTCGGCTTGGCGCCGCTGAGCGCCAGCAGGAAGCGCAGTCGGGAATCCAGATGGGAGCGACTGTGGGTTTCCAGGCCGGCGGACAACTTGTCCAGCACCGCACCGGGCAGGCTCATCAGGGCGCGCACCGCGCCACGCTCGAATACTGCAGGATTCATTGGTTTTCCTCTCTGTACCTGCCGCCTGCCCGTGTTGCATGTAGCGTGCGGCATGAAGCGTTACTAAAAATACCACTCGAGACCGCCTTCGATACCGGTCACGGTGATGTATTCCTTGTCCACATACTGCATGTACTGGAGCGTCAGCCCCAGATTGAAGCTGGTGCGCACACCGACACCGGCACCAAAGGCCAGGCTGGTGTCATCATTGCGCGTGACATCATTCCAGCAGCGTATCGCGTTGCAAAGGCGCCGACTGGTTTTCACCTTCACATCGGCAATGCCGGCAAAGCCCTGCACGAAAAACTCGTCCACATAGGCATCCACGATAGGCAAGGTGACCGGCGACTGGAAGGGCAGCCGGCCAGTGGCCAGCAGGGCGCCGATGTGATCTACGGTGTAATCCACCTTGTTGCGGCTGTTCTCTGCCCGCCAGGTATCGCCGGACGGCGCCACCGCGGCGCGCAATTCCACCCCCCAGTGCGGGTCGATCATGCCGCCCAGACGCACCCCCACCCCGGTGGGGGTCAGCTCGCGGCTATCGTAATCCAGGGTGATATTCATCAGGTTGCCGGCCACATAGCCGAAACGCTGGTCCTGATAGTGCGCCACCCCATCCGCCTGGCTGGCGGCAGCAAACAGCAGACCGAGAAACAGAATCCCGTAACGCATGACAAGTCTTCCTTTTGTTATTGTTGGAGATGCGTCGTCATCATTTCATGGCGTGTTATACCATTGCTCGCCCGCAGAGTCCGGTCATCTGCGGCCTTTTTGCAGAGAAGGGAACCCATGTCCGTTTATACGCCGCTCAGTCACAGTCAGCTTGCCCACGTTCTGGATAGTTACGGCTATCGGCTGCTGGATTTCCAGGCGGCCAGCCACGGTATCGAAAACAGCACCTTCCTGATCGAGGCTCAGGATCGCCACCAGCATCCGGCGCCACTGGTGCTGACGATCTTCGAAACCCTGGACCACGATGCACTCGCCCCCTATCTGGTGTTGCTGGCCCACCTGGCCGAACAGGGGCTGCCGGTGCCCGCACCGCTGACGGATCATCACGGCCAGGACCAGATCACTGTCGCCGGCAAGCCGGCAGTGCTGATGCCGCGCCTGGCCGGGGAGCATGATTTTGTCGTGGACCTGGACCGCTGCCGGCAGGTGGGCGCGCTGCTGGCCCGACTGCACCAATGTGATACCGGCGCACTGCTGGCGCTGCCCGATGAACGTCAGCGGCTGGAGACGCTGGCCACCCAGTTGAACCAGCTGCCGGACGATCACCGCGAGGGGGCCAGGGCGCTATTGAGCGACTGGCAGGCACGGCCCGCCGGCACCACCCTGATCCACGGCGACCTGTTCCGCGACAATCTGCTGTGGCAACAGGGCCGCATCAGCGCTCTGCTGGATTTCTACAACGCCTGCCTGGATTACCCGGAATACGATCTGGCGGTGACCCTTAACGACTGGTGCGTGGACAGCAACGACAAACCGGTGGCAGCGCGAGAACAGGCGTTGCTGGAAGGCTATCGCGAACACGGCGGTCAGCTGGACGACAGCCTGTTACTGGAGGCGCTGGCGGTAGCGGCACTGCGCTTCTGGCTGTCGCGACTGGCCGGGCCGGTCTCCGAGCATAGCGAGGGGCAGGGCAGCAAGGACCCGGAAGAGTTTGCGCGGATTTTTCAGTGGCGGATTGAGGCGCTGGCGAAGTAGAGGACCAGGAGCGAGTTACGAGTTGCGAGTTGCGAGGAGCGAAAAGCTTTTACCACAGAGGGCACAGAGTTCACTGAGGGAAACATTGCTTTGTTGCTGGCGGTGCGAAAAATCGCGGCGATTTTGATTTTCGAAACTCGCTTCTCGCAACTCGTAACTCAAACCCGGGTGAATCGCGCCGCCAGCGGCGCCCCTACATTCGCTCTGTGTTCTCTGTGAGCTCTGTGGTGGAAATAGAGGGCGAGGGATTATTCCGCCCCGGACAGGATCAAGTGATTCAGGTGCGCCAGGTACTCTTCTTCCCGCCACAGCCAGTCATAGGCCGGGCAGGCCAGGGAGGTGGGGGTCATGGATTCCACGCCCTGGGTGAGGGCGCTGACCACCATCATCTCGTGCAGATCGGCCCAGCCGGTTGGCAGGCGACGCAGATGGCGGGGTTGGCGAACAAAGCCTTCACCGATCACCGGCTGCAGGCGCCGCAGGCGGGTAAAGGCCATGCGCCGCTGCAACTGGTCTTCCATGCGCCGTTGCCAGTGCATACCACCCGCATCCAGCAATAATTGCTTCACCGGGCTGGCCAAACGTCGGGCCAGCCCGGTCATGGGTACGGCCTCGCCGCTGGCCAGTCGATAGCGCGGATCATCATCCAGCCACAGGCTGAAATCGAGAAAATCCAGCTCACTGGTATCCAGTTGCCGCAATTGCTCGCTGATCTGGGTGGTGGTGCTCAGCCCGATGGGCACGCCGGGAAACAGGGCATGCAGGGCGCGGGGAATATCCAGCAGATACGCTTCGATGCGCTCGGCGGCGCTGGCGGACCAACGCTGTGGCAAAGGCCGATCCGGGGAACGCTTGAACACCCGGCGGGCAACACCATGGGCATAGGGCTGCGCGGGAAAATGATGACAGAAATCCACCCCTGCCACGTCATCCAGATAACCCCATTCCTGCACCAGGGCCAGGGTATCGCTCCATACCGTGACGAAGTCTTCCGGACGCCGCACGAAGGAACGGCGGGCGCGGCTGTCGTCCACAAAACGGCTGCTGAACCACACCTTCAGGCCACGCTCGTGGGCGGATTGCAGCAGTTGCTGCAGGCTGTGGCGAATCTTCACTTCCACCGGGTCATGACCCGGGGCCTGTAGTTCACAGCGATCCAGGTGAACGCCGTTTTCCGGGCAGGCAATCAGGTGTGGGCAGGGGTCCAGGCGCAGGGCATTGAAACCGCGTTGCTGGGTTTCATCGAGCACCTTTTCCAGCGACGCAAAAGCGCCGTGACGAGAGTCACGGTCAAGCAGCCAGGACAGATCCCAGCAGGCCATTGCGATAGGTTTACTTTGCTGTGCCATTCAGGCCCTGCACCCGTTTCAGATTAAGCGCTCCAGCATACCGGTTTCCGGGACGGCCTCAATGGCCCTGTGTCCGCCGGGTAATTTTTGACCCGCCTTGACACTCGATGGCGCTCACAAGCCGGTTTCCCCCCGGGTGAGGGAGCGCTATGATCGGGTTATGAAAAAAATACTGATTGCCCTGTTAATGGCCCCGGGCCTGGTCGTGGCAGCGGAACAATTGCCTGACTCCGCGCCACCGGACAACGATTCTCCACAAACCCGGGAGCAGGTTCCCGCTCAGCCGCTGGACGGCAAAGAGTTGGAGGCCATGTATCTGGAATCACCAAGGGAACTGGATACCAGTGATGAAAGCCGGGGCATGAATGCGGTCAGCCCGGAGAGTCGTTATCTGGAAGACGAACAGCAGGAGTTTCGCCAACGGCAGGCGGAAAACGTGCGCCCTCCGGAGCTACGCGACAATACTCCACCCCCACCGCCACCCACGTTGATTCCGATTCGGGAGCTTTAGCAGCTGCGAGTGGCGAGCGGCGCGAACCGAGCCTTGGCGACGATTGAGGGAGTAATGTAGGAGCGGCGCTTGAGCCGCGAACCGAGCTTGGCGAGGCGACAAGCTCAGGAACTACCCGCCATTACTTTCTGAAACCTGTCGAGCGCTGATATTCCTGATCGCCCTACGGGCGATTTCCGCGCAAGCGCGGTTCGCACCTCAAGCGGTGCTCCTACAGCGACTTCGAAGAAGGCTCGGAGCTTGAGGAACTTGCGGACCTTTCCCTACCCTACGAGCGTAGCTCGTAGCTTCAGCCCGCCCCCGCCTGCAGGCACGCTTTAAACCCTTCCACCAACCGGTCTCGCCAGGTCAGATAATCCAGCTCCGGGTAGTCCCGGCCCAACGGGTCCAGGGGGTGTATCTGGCAATCCGGACACAAGCGGGTGATGAGGGCGGCGCGGGCTTCCGGTTCGCGGATGGCGCAACGTACCTGCTGGTCGCGGATCTGGCTGGCCAGCTCGACAAAACGACGGCTGCCCGGCCCCGCATCCAGTTGCCGGGACACCACCAGCGGCTCCGCCAGCCCCAGTGTCTCGGTGAGATAGCCCCAGGGGTGGTGGTAGCTGAGCCAGGGAATGTCGCTCAACCCGGCCAGTGCCTGGTGATGATGACCCTGACGGGTGGTGGCGGCCTGCTGCCAGCGGGCCGGCTCACCCTGATTCAGCCCCTGCGGGTAACGCTGTGCCAGCGCCCCTGCCAGCAACATCATGTTGTCCAGGGACAGCCACAGGTGCGGGTCCAGGGTGGCGTCGCCGTGGTCCGAATCATGGTGCTCGTGGTCATGGTCATGACCCCCTTCCCGGCGATGGACGCCTTCCAGCTCCAGCAGGGCCAGGGTAGGGCCCTGCCGACGCGCTACCAGGGGTGCCAGCGGCGCCTCCACCGTCTCGCCCAGCCACACCAGCAGATCCGCCTGCTGCACCAGCATGGCCTGCCGCGGAGACAGGGCCAGCTGGTGGGGATTCTGGTTGGCCTGCAACAGGGTCACCACCTGCACCTGGTCGCCATAAAGGCCGCGCAGCACCTTGGCCAACGGCTCCACACTGGCGACCAGGGTCTGGCTCATTGCCTGGGCACTGAGCATCATCAACATTACCAACCACAAACTGCGCATCACTTCCTCGTATAGCACCCTGTAGAAGCGTTGCTGGCGGCACGACAACCCAAAACCTGAAAAGCGGTATTTACCACAGAGGGCACCGAGATCACAGAGGAAAAAACAAAAGGAGTTTTCTCTCTGTGCTCTGTGCCCTCTGTGGTGAAATGGCTTTTGATCCTGGTTTCCGATCGCGCCGCCAGCTGCGTTCCTACAGAAAGCCTGCTTCGTGCAGGCGAAAGGCCGGCAGTATATCATTGCGCCTTTGTTCTTCGGGCCCTTTTGCTATGTCGGAACCTCTGGTCAATGTGCAGGCGGTGTCAGTCACCCTGGGTGGCAACAGCGTGCTGTCCGAGGTGAGCCTGGCCCTGGCCCCCGGGCGCATCACCACCCTGATCGGCCCCAATGGCGCCGGCAAAAGCACCCTGGCGCGGGTGGTGCTGGGGCTGGTCACGCCGTCCAGCGGCTCGGTGAACCGCCGCAAGGGGCTGCGGGTGGGCTATATGCCGCAGCACATCAAGATCGACGACAGCCTGCCGCTCACCGTGGACCGGTTCCTGTGGCTGGCCGCCCCCGGCCCCACGTCCGCCCGTCGGGCGGCGCTGGAGCAGGCCGGCGTAGCCCATCTGCGTCGCCGCGCGGTGCAGCAGCTGTCCGGCGGTGAGATGCAACGAGTGCTGCTCGCCCGAGCGCTGCTGCGCAAGCCGGACCTGCTGGTGCTGGACGAGCCGGCCCAGGGGGTGGATGTGGCCGGCCAGAATGCCCTCTACGGGCTGCTCAAGTCGGTCCGCGATGACCTGGGCTGCGCCATCCTGCTGATTTCCCACGACCTACATCTGGTGATGGCGGCCACCGACGAGGTGATCTGCCTGCAGCGTCATGTGTGCTGTTCCGGCAGCCCGGAATCGGTGAGCCGGGACCCGGCCTACCACGAACTGTTCGGCCCCGGTGCCGGCACCCCCAACCTGGCGCTCTACACCCACGATCATGATCACGACCATGATCTGCACGGCGACGCCCAGCCGGGTCATCAACACGACGGGAATTGCCACCATGATTGAGCTGTTGTTGCCGCCGCTGTTCGCCGGCCTGGCCGTGGCCCTGGTGTCTGGCCCCATGGGCGCCTTCGTGGTCTGGCGGCGCATGGCCTTCTTCGGTGACACCCTGGCCCACGGCGCCCTGCTGGGCGCGGCGCTTGGCCTGGCACTGGATATCAGCCTGTACCTGGCGGTGGTGGCCGTGTGCCTGGGCCTGGCTGGCGCCCTCACTGCGCTGCAGCACCAGCAACAACTGGCCAGCGATACGCTACTCGGCATCGTCGCCCATACCACCCTGGCTCTGGGGGTGATTGCCATCAGCTTGCAAGAGGGCATCCAGGTGGACCTGTTTGCCTATCTGTTTGGTGACCTGCTGGCGGTGGGCTGGCGGGATGCGCTGGCCCTGTGGGCCGGTGCCATCCTGATTCTGCTGCTGATGCTGTGGCAATGGCGGTCGCTGTTGAGCATCACCGTCAGCGAGGAGCTGGCCCAGGTGGAAGGGGTGGCGGTGCAGCGCACCCGGCTGCTGCTGATGCTGTTACTGGCCCTGCTGATCGCCGGGGCCATCCGCACCGTGGGGGTACTGCTGATCACCTCCCTGCTGGTAATCCCCGCCGCCAGTGCCCGCCGGCTGACCCATACCCCGGCGCAGATGGCCGCGGTGGCCAGTGTACTGGGCACCCTGTCAGTGCTGGCCGGGCTGGCGGTGAGCTGGTTTGCCAACACCCCGGTGGGACCCTCCATTGTGGTCGCCGCCAGCAGTGTGTTTGTGCTGACGTTGTTGCGGAAACCGGCCTGACGGTTTCTCTCTGTAGGAGCACCTCTTGAGGTGCGAACTGGAGCCATAGCGAGGGGGGTCGGGTTTCTATCTAAACCTGTCGAGCCCTGAAATTCCTGATTGCCCTGCGGGCAATTTCCGCGTTTGCACGCGGTTCGCCTCCTGGAAGGGAACTCCTACAGCGATCTGGTAGAACGGTTTGTGGAGTGTGAATGAGTTTGTCCCTTAACCGCCGCATCTGGATGCTGGCATGGCCGCTGTTGCTGTCGAACCTGACCGCACCGTTGCTGGGTCTGGTGGACACCGCCGTGGTGGGGCACCTGGATCATCCGCGTTATCTGGCGGCGGTGGCGCTGGGTGGCAACTTCTTCATGTTCCTGTATTTCTCGTTCAACTTCCTGCGCATGGGCACCACCGGCTTTGCCTCCCAGGCGCGGGGCGGCGAGAAGGACACCCGGGTGGTGTTACTGCGCGGCCTGTTGCTGTCCACCGGGCTGGGGCTGGCGCTGATTGCCCTGTCACCACTGCTGCGGGAAACCGGCCTGTGGCTGCTGGGCGGCAGTGATGATGTTCAGGGTCTGGCCGGCGACTACATCAACATTCGCATTCTTGGCGCCCCGGCCGCGCTGGCCAATTTCGCCCTGATCGGCTTCGCCATCGGCACCCACAACACCCGGGTGCCACTGAAGATGACGGTGCTGATGCACAGCACCAATGCCCTGCTGGACATTCTGCTGGTGCAGGTCTGGCATCTGGATGTGCGCGGAGTAGCCATTGCCAGTGCCACCGCGGAATACGTGGGGCTGGCCGGCGGCCTGTTCTGGCTACGCGGCGCCCTGCGTCCACCGGCACGGCAGGAACGGCTGTGGCAGCCGCACGCCATCCTGGCATTGATGGCGGTGAACCGGGATATCTTTCTGCGCAGCCTGGCCCTGCTCAGCTGCTTCTTTTTCTTCGCCGCCCAAGGCGCCCGGCTGGGTGACGCGGTACTGGCCGCCAATGCGGTGCTGATCACTTTCCTGTTGCTGCTCAGCAACCTGCTCGACGGCTTTGCCAACGCAGCAGAAGCCCTGGTGGGCGAGGCCCATGGCAAGAACGATCACCAGGCCCTGGGCCAGGCCATTGGCGCCACCGGACGCTGGACTGTGGCCTGTGCGGCACTCGGTCTACTGGCCTTCAGTCTCGGCGGTGTGCCGCTGATTCACCTGCTCACCGACCTGCCTGATATCCGCGACACTGCCATCATCTATCTGCCGTGGATGCTGCTGTTACCACTCACCGCCAGTGCCGGCTTCTGGCTGGACGGCATTTTCGTGGGCGCCACCTGGGGCGCCGCCATGCGTAACACCATGCTGGTGGCAGTGGGGATCTTCTTTGTGCTCTGGGCACTGACCCGGGGCTGGGAAAACCACGGCCTGTGGCTGGCCATGAACGGCTTTATGGCCGGACGGGGACTATTGATGGGTTGGGTGCTGAAAAAGCGACTTGCAGCACCCGGCTATCAGCGACAATCGTGACAGGCACTCGAAAGCTCGCTACTGGATAGTCTGGGTAGACCGGGCACAGTATCGTTTAGCCGTTTCGCCACCGGCACTACGAACCTTTTTCAAACAAGCGCTGTAGCTATTGCGTGGAATGACCTGCAAAGACTGATCCCGAATCACCACTTCATAGGTGTGTGTGGGGTTGATCTGACCACTCTTATCCCAGCCGCTGAAGCCCTGGCGACCCAGAGCACAGGTATAACTGAGGCTGTAGGTAAAGCCACGCACCGCATTGGTGATGTGGGAATAGACCTGCCAGTTGCCATTGCGACCGTACATCATTTCCCGCTTGCAGCTTTTCAGATCAGTGATGACGTCATCCTGAAAGAACACCACCTGATTGTAGGTAGTACCATCCAGATCGAACCGTGCTACCAGGTATACTTTCTCATCCTGCTCCGCTAGTACAGGCTGAAAAAACGCCGCCAATCCCGTCACTATTACTGCAGCCAGCGCCCCCGAAATTCCTTTTTTCATCAATATTCCATCTATTTTTATTGAAGGCACAAACCTTAGCGAACTCAGCCAATGGCTGCCAGCGGCATCGATAAACGCAAAACCGCCCCGACTGGCGGAGCGGCTTTACTGGCCTGGAGCGCCGGGTCCTGCCAGCGACAGAGATGAATGGCAGGACTTTTCAGGTGCTTTTGACTAACGCTTCAGCGCCCCATCCTTGTCCAGCTGCGAGACGATGCTCTTGGCGTAACCCTTGGCGCCATTCTTCAGGCTATCCGGGTTCATACTGCGCGACTGGGCCTGCCACACCGGGCGCTTGCGTTCCACGCTGTAGACCTGGGTCTGCAGGTAATAGTCCTTGGCGTTGTGATAATAACCGGGCTGGTAGATGGCGCCGTAGCTGTGACCCACATAGGGGCCATAGCCCAAATACATCGGCGCCGAGGGTACTGGCACATAGTCGACCTGGGGTGGCACATACTCGGAGCGCTCTTCCACTTTCAGCAACGACACCACCATGACCCCGTCAGCGCCGCTGGCCTTGACCGCAGCTTCGACCTGGGCACGGTATGCATCCCGTTCGCCCTCTCGCTCACCCAGGGTCTCGCTGGCCAGGGTGGCTTCCACGGCCCGATGGTTCAGGCTCTTGCGCACCTGATTTTCGGCCGTGGCGGCCACCGCAGGGTCATCCGCCAGCACCAGCACATACATGTGCCGGAAGGTGGGATGAGATTCACCGGTTTTGGTCTGCCAGGTGGAATGGGTTTCGGTGGTGGTGGCGCAGGCGGTCAGCAGCAGGAGCATACTGGCGATAGCCAACAGGGGATTGCGTCGCATGTCAGGTCCTTTTGAAGAGAGGCATTTCCATCGGGCGCACGATTCCACGCCCAGAGGATCAGGTTCAAGGATTTTTATATCAGACCAAAAACCAACAAGCGATACCTGGCTATTTTTGTTTTGACGCCCAGATGGCCAGTTTGTGCTGAATTGACGGCTGGGACACCTGATCCTCCGGCAACGGCTGAATCACCTTGTCGTGCACCAGCAGGCGGTAGATGTACTCCAGCTTTTCCGACGCTGAGTCGGTGGCCTCGAACTCCACCACGCCCCGTTTTTCGGCATAGTCCACCCCCAGCGTAATGGCTTTCTTGACCAGTTCTTTTTCATTTTTCAGTTTTTTCATCAGCTGCACACATCCGTCTTGTCGGGCACCACGTCATGGGATCCATTCTTGTTGCCGTTTTTTTGAGAATACATACAGCTATCTGCATGTCGTAACAGGGTATCAGCGTCTTCGTACTCATGGGGTCCGGTCTGCGTTACCCCCATACTGATGGTCACTTCAGGGTGGCATTCCGCCAGCAGGGTCTTCACCCGCAAGCAGTAGGTCCGTACCGTCTCCTCTTCCGTTGCATTGGCCAGTACGACACAGAATTCATCGCCACCGAAACGTACACAGGAATCCTCTCCTCGGGCGGTTTCCAACAGGATACGGCCCAGCTCCTGCAGCACCTTGTCGCCATGGGCATGGCCCTTCCTGTCGTTGATCTCCTTGAAGTTGTCCACATCCACGAACACCATCGATACCGGTTCGTTACGACGCTGGGCCGACTGCAGGGTTCTGTACAGATCTTCGTGAAGATAGCGCCGCGAGGTTAGCCCGGTCAGTGAATCCGTGCGTAATTCACCGGTGCGCCTGGCGACCGTATCCTCCAGGCTTCTGGCGTATTCTTCGGTGCGATTTCTGGCTGTCTCGATTTCCGACAGCATGCTCTGGATATAGGTCTCGAACACCAGGGTGACATCGAAATAGATCAGCTTGTCCAGCGCCCGGATCACTTCCGGCGTGGCCCCCTCTTCCTTGCCTTCGCGATCGATACATTCCAGCAGCAGAGAGCGCAGCAAGTGTACGGCGGACAGATACAGCTTGGGCTCCACGCCGATGCGCTTGTGGACCAGGCCGATCCGTAAACGATTGTTGATGTACTCCATGCCATAGACCCCGGAAAAGAGATCCAGGATGTAACGCCGCTGGGCACACTGCAGCCGCTCAAGGGTGTCGGCGTCGCCGATCAGATTGGCAATATCCGGGTTGTTGGTCTGAATCCGGTAAAAATCATCCACGATGCGGTCAATATGAGCGCAGATCAGTGGCCTGCAGGCCACCAGAACCGCCGTATCCCTGCTGGTGAAATCCAGCAGCCGCTTGCGGTAGTCCACTTCCAGCTCGGTGATACGCATCTGCTCAAGCAGTGTTTTCATTGCGGTCTGCATGACTCACTCCCCCTATCCTTGGCGTAGGGAAAGCGGACAAAACCAGGCCCCGTTGACACTCAGAGACATTGAGCAAGCCCGCTTTGGACTTCTCCCCTCACTAATTGATATTACGCTCCTGCGCCGGACTCACCCAGCAAAACGGGCATTACACGGATATATGGTAAAAGTTAGCCACAGGCGGTAGGCAAGAATTGGCAAATTCGTTGTGCTTGAGGGGGGAACAGACACAACAACGCCCCGACTGGCGGGGCGTTGTGCGATGGAGACAATGCCGTTTATTTTTTGGTCTTGCCCGGCATGATGAACTTCATCAAGGTCATGAACCACATCAGCTGGCCCGGGTCGCCTTCGATCTTGATATCGCCGGCCTGCATCCCTTCCATGAAAGCCATCTGGTTTTTCCCGGCCACCTGCAGGGTGCGGAAAGCGTAGTTGGCGTCCTTGAAATTCAGGGTAACGGTGGGCTGAGCATGCAGGCCGCCTTTGGACACCACCTTGCCCGGCGTGAAATGAAAGCTGCGCGCCGGCTTGCCGTTAAAGGTACGCCACTGCATCACCACATCGCGGTTTTCCAGCTGCTTGCGAAATCCCGCATCACGCCAGGCCAACCAGCGCAGACGCCAGCCGAGGATAAGCAAAACCAGTGCAAATTTCATGGGCGTTCCTTTGTTGGGTTGCCGATTGCAGGAGCCTGCCTGGCGGTTCGCCATGCGAGCATAGCTCCTACGGCGGGCCGCCGTTAGGGCATCAGTGGCGGCAGTTCCTTATTGAGCTTCATTTTCTCTTTCACCGCATCACCGGTGAGGGCATAGCCCTGCAGGCTGCCATCCTTGCCACGGAACAGGGCCTGGACGTTGTTGCCGTCTTCCTGGATTTCCCATTCGCCGTTGTCGGCATCTGCCGGCGGGCACACCACCACCGGGCAGGCCGGGGTCTTGATGGTGACCGGCATGACACCGTAGCTCACCGCAGTGGTTTCACCGGCCAAGGTCTTGGCCAGGGCACGGGCGGAGGCCATCAGCGGCAGCACGTAGGGCAGCACGTGACCCTGCACTTCAGCGCAGTCGCCCAAGGCGTAGATGTCCTCAGCGCTGGTCTGCAGTGTCTTGTCGGTGATGATGCCACGGTTGATGGCCAGGCCGGCTTCCTTGGCCAGGGCGATACGCGGACGCAGGCCGATAGCGGACAGCACCACGTCGGACTCGATACGGGTGCCGTCGGACAGCTCGGTGACCAGCTGGTTGTTATCACCGTGATTCACCGCCTGGGCCAGAGGACCAAACTGGAAGGTCACGCCCAGATCCGCCAGACCCCGGCCGACTGCTGCAGATGCCGGCTCGGGCAGTAGCAGTGGCAGGCAGCGCCCCTGGGGCTCCACCAGAGTCACCTCATAACCACCGTTGGACAGGTCGTTGGCAAATTCACAGCCGATCAGGCCACCACCCAGAATGGTGACTTTCTTTGCCCCCTTCAGGGCGCTGCGGAATTTGCCGTAGTCCATCAGGTCGTTGACGGAGAACACATCGCCCACGGCGTCGCCTTCCAGCGGCGGGGTCCAGGTATCAGCCCCCAACGCCAGCACCAGCTTGCTGTAGTCCAGGTGGTCGTCCGGCAGCAGTACACGCTTGCCGGAGGGGTCGATTTCCGCCACATGCACGTCGGTGCGCACTTCCACATTGAACTGCTCGGCAACCTTTTCCGGTGTGGCCATGCACAGGTCATCAGCGGTTTTTTCCTTGGTGAAACCGGCAGACAGCATGGGCTTGGAATAGTTACGGCCGTCGTCGCTGGTGAGCACAACGATGGGCGTTTCCTTGTCCAGCTTGCGGAATTCCTTGACGGTATTAAAGCCGGCAAGGCCGGAACCGATGATGACGATAGGTTGCATGAACAGTCCTTAATTAATCAGTGAACGGGCAGAATGACTGTGGAGGTCAGAGCGTAACGGCTCAGATTTCCACCATTTCGAAGTCGTCCTTGCCCACGCCACAATCCGGGCAGACCCAGTCTTCCGGCACATCATCCCAGGCCGTACCGGGGGCAATACCCTCATCGGGCAGACCTTCGGCTTCGTCATAGATGAAACCGCACACTACGCATTCCCACTTCTTCATCGTGAACCTCGTCGAATTGGAGTAAGTACTCGCTTACTCTGCTACATACAGGGTGTTTCTCGGGGGGCGATAACCTATCGGCGCACGCCCGAAAAATCAATGACATTGGGCACTGGCACGCATTGGCGCCGGGGTCCATTTGCCTGGCCCAAGGCCATTATCGCTTGCCGGCAAGCGCTTGCAGACCGGCGCGCTGCTGACTTGCCCTGAGTCACTGCTTGCGCCATAGTCCTGCGGCCTGCGATGTTGAGAGACCCATGCTGCCTGCCGCCCTGCATCCTGACAGCCTTTGGCGCCCGCTGGAACAGCT
>OJIS01000203.1_pt1 | contig 21830 bp, 17 predicted proteins | sample 1595671 | NCBI WGS metagenome assembly OJIS01 (sample SAMN05416814, study PRJEB24817) | seawater metagenome | isolation source: Sea water | place: Canada:Atlantic | collected 2013-07 | reverse complement strand
TACGAGATCAGCCTCGGTCTCGTGGGCTCGGAGATGTGTATAAGAGACAGATTTGCACACCGTTCCGCCAGACATAAACCGTCTTGTCCGCGTAGCTCAAAAGGATACTAATCGGGCCATGGAAGCTCTTATTGGGCTCCCAGACGACTTTCCCTTTCGGCACCGACTTGTCGGCCGGATCGCGCGCTTCCGAGTCCATCAAGATCGAGGCCGGGCCCGCCGATTTCGAGGGCGTCGTTTTTTTACTTGTAAGCACCACCGTCGAACCGTTCTTCATCTCGCCGTAGATCAGTTTGGAAAATTTGTAGGGTAAGCGGATGCAGCCGGCCGACGCGGGATAGCCAGGCAACTCGCCAGCGTGCATCGCGATTCCTGTCCAGGTCAGACGCTGCATGTAGGGCATCTTGGCGCCTTTATAGATACTCGATTCGTGGTCAATTTTTCGTTGAAGAATCGTGAACACACCGCTGGGGGTGGTCTTGCCCTTGCGACCGGTGCTCACTGTGGAGCGCGCGATCTGCACGCCGTTGCGGTAGGCATAGAGCATCTGGTCATCGATCGAACACACCACTAACAGCGGCCCGTTGGGTGAGCGCTCCGGGTGCCACTCGAATTCTCCCGGCTTCAACTTTGGCTGAACCGTAATCGCTGGCGGAGCAGTGCCCTGTGCTCTTGATTGGGCGATCCCGCCAGCATTAAAGAAAAGGGCTGAGGTGAGAGCAAGCGTGAGCATTTTCATAAAGAGCCGAAGATAGGGTGAGCCCCAAGGAGACGCAAGTGTTCGGGGCACAATGGCGCCAGATGATCATCATCCGGCAGTTGGTGTCGCCGATGGCCATGTAACAGCAACCACGACGAAAACGTGGCGATCGCCGGGGAGTTGGAAGGCGATGCCCGTCGGTGACACTGCTCCGTGCAGGTCACTGATGAGACTGACAAGGGTTCCATCGCCGGTTTTTGCAGCCCATGTTTCGAGAGGATGGACCGTTAGACCCTCTCCAACTTATAGGGAGGAACCCGTCCGGAATTCCATTGGCAGGCATATAAATCGCCTTCTTTGTCCACGCAAACATCGTGCACATTATGAAAGTGATCTCCATTTTTCATGAGGGGCTTGAGAGCATCACCCTCGTACTCGGGTGCGTCAGCACCGGGGGCTGAAACGACCCTGTCATTCTCATCCAGCACGAGAACGAAGCCCTCTCCCTGCCACATCCGGTAATCATTTTTCTTAAAACCAAAGCAAACGCCCGAGTAGAGTTCCTTGCCCTGAATCACGGGGCGACTCATGAACGCACCGGGAAGGTAAACGCTCCTCACAAAATTCCCATCAAGGTCGAACCACTTAAACTCGTTCTTAATTCTGGCGGTGCACACCAACAGAGGCTCCGGTCCCCGCGCATCAAGAGCGACGCCATGCGCCTGCATAAAAGTCGACTGGTTCACCGGCTGCGTGCTCTTACCGCCAAAGCGTTTCACATACTCTCCGGCCGCAGAGTATTTGTAGATGTACTGCGAGCCATAACCATCGATCACATAAATTGATCCATCCGGACCAATCGCCGTTTCCGTAGGCGAACTGGGAACGTCCTTCCCCTTTCGAGCGAGAGTCCGGAGAACCCTCCCTTGCAGATCGGTTTGGACAATCCGCCCGCCCGTATCAGTGATCCAGAGCGACTCCTTTCCGTCATTCACGTGATAAGTGAGCCCATGGGCATTCCCCATTTTGAGGGTCCACGAATCGACCAAGGCACCATCCGTATCGTAAACCAAAATATTGTTCCGACCCTCATCCGTCAGCAGAAAAAGACGACCATCGGCAGCCTGAATCATCTCGTGGCAATTCTTAATCGGGAACTTCTTATGGTCAGCCTTGGACCATTGCTTGTCCAGACGATACCGGAACTCCCCATGCCCGATGATAACCGGAGCATCCGCAGACTTAAACGACGTCAAAACCATCGGAGCGGACATCCCCGCAACCTTCACCCAATCTCGACGATTCATGAAGAAACTGTTTATTCACAAAGGCTTTCCTGACAAGCGCATTCAAAGAAAAACGGTGGCAGTAAAAAACAACAAACCGTCACCGGACAGCCCCGAAACGATCCACCCAGGAATCCATTCCGATAAACGGGCTGGAGGAGATCTTAAAGGGAGCCTCAAGCACCTCAACTCCATCGTAATTTCATAAGAGTTTCAACTTGGAACAAGACACGTTTCTGTATATCTAATTCTCCTTAATAAACTAAGGGAGACCCTCTTATGGAGATTCAGTAAAAAGGATCCGTAATTTTCAGCAGACTCATGAAACATCAAAATACCTTCACCACAGCCTCGTTCCTCCTTACTGCGCTTCTTGGTGGTGCACATGCCCAGGAACTGGCCCCCGATGACGCAACGATCGTTGCCAACCTGGGCGTGTGGTTCAAGGATGCCGCAAATTCTTTCGATAGCGAGACCGGTATCTGGGCCGACTCCAGCGGAAACGAGAACCATGCCGAACCCGTAGGTGAGGTCAATGTCAACAGTCCCGTTACCTATCTTGGTCCGACCCTCGGGACGATCTCTGGCGGGGCCTTCTCTGACGAAGATGTCGCTTCGGTGCACTTCGCCAATGATGTCGATGACCTGCTGATCGCCGCAGAGCTCAACGGGGGCGCAGGCTTGACCGACCTAACGATCTTCGTCGTCTACAATGTCAACTTCCTCACTGCCAACCCCAATCTTACGCGCTCGGTCGGGATTGGTTCTATCGCTGCGATACAGGAAAATCCTGGCAATCACTTCAACTTGGCGGGCGACCCATCAGTCCGCAAAGACAACGGCCAATTGGGATCCGGCACCTATAGCGAAATTTTTCCAAGTGAGACAACCATCATCCGGACAGCACGTATGACCACGGCGGCGGTCGATGAATGGTTCAATACCGACGGCACCTTGAAGAATGCGCTGAACCTCACCGGTTCTTCCTACATGACGAGCAGCGATGATTTCTTTCTCGGAGATCTGCGCGCCGGGGCCACCTCCATCCCGGGTTTCGCCGCCACCGCTCAAGCGGACTTCGACATTATTCAGACGCTCATGTACACGGCCGCACTCACTGACGATCAGGTCGCAGGCGTCAACGAATGGCTGGAAGCCCATCTCACCGGAGGAAGTGGCACCGCCGGCAACGATCTTGTGATCACCGGGATCGTCCTTGCCTCCGACCAGCTCAGCGCGGAACTCACCTGGCACTCCAAGCCCGGTCGGTCCTATGCGGTTGATATCGCCAATGATCTCGACGATTCCTGGCAGGAACTGGACGACTCGGTGCCATCCGGCGGAGCCGACACCACGAAAGTCGTGCCCACTTTCGGCGGCGCCAATGCTCCCGATCCTCTTCCCAAAAAGGTCTTTTACCGCGTGCGGCAACTTGCACGATAAATGAACTGCGATTCCCTCAATCTCGAAAATACTTAAGAAAATGAAAAAAATACACACGCTCGCAACTTTCGCCTGCGCCGGCAGTTTCGCGGGTGCCACCACCCTCGCACCGGATGATCCAACCATCAGCGGTTCATTTGGGCTTTGGCTCACTGATGCTGCCAACAACTTTAGCGGCGGCACCTGGAATGATTCCAGCGGCAACGGCAACCATGCGGCCCCCGTGGGCACGGTAGGTGGAACAGTGACCTATGCAGCTCCGGCCTTGGATCTCGGTACAACGACCGGAGACCACAACACCTCCTCGGTCGCCTTCGCCGGCACTGCCGACGATCTCTTGGTCTCTAGTGGGATCTTCGGTGGATCGGGATCCAATTCGTTAACCGTCTTTGTGGCTTACCACGTGACCACGATTGGCGGTAATGCCAACCTGACACGACCCGCCGGGATAGGCTCGGTCGCCGGAACTCAGGCCAACCCTGGCAATCATTTCAACCTCGCCAGCGACCCCTCGGTCCGCAAAGACAATGGCCAGATCGGGTCCGGCACTTACGGCGGCGCGGCACCCGTCGGTAGCCCGTTCATCCGCATCTCGCGAATGGACGCAAACGGCGTCGATGAATGGTTCAATACCAGCAGCACGCTCAACCCGGTCCTTACTGATGCCGGCATCCAGTATACCACATCGAACGATGACTTCTACCTTGGCGATCTCCGAGCCGGCGCGACTTCAATCCCGGGCTTCGCGGCGACAAGCACCTCGGACTTCGCCATCAGCCAGGTCATCGTTTACGACTCAGCGCTCTCGGATCAACAGATCGCCGACATCAATGAGTGGATGGTCACCTCCATCCCGGAACCTGGCAGCATCACACTAGTGGCACTTTCCGCTCTTGGCGTCTTTCGTCGCCGACGCTAGAGTTCCTCTTTCACCATGATTCAAAAAATCCGCGCTGCGATCATCGCGATCAGCTGCTCTGTCGTCGGATCCCAATTCGCAGCGGCGGCCGAACTTTCCCCGGATGATCCGAGCATCGCCGGCGACCTCGCACTGTGGTTGCGCAACGCGGATGTCGACTACGACCCGGGCGCAGGCCTATGGCTCGATTCCTCCGGCAAAGGCAACAATGCCGATGGCATCGGGATGGTTGGGAGCGTTCTCTGGTCAACGCCAAACCTCGCGACCATCGCCGGTGGCACACTCACGCCGGACGAACTCGATAGCGTCCATTTCAGCGGTGGGACCAATGACATACTCGCCGCCACCGGTCTCAACAGCGACAGCGGTTTGTCTGAATTGACCATCATCGCCGTTTACGCGGTCTCCGATAACCAGAACCTGACCCGCCCGGTGGGCTTTGGCTCCATCGCAGCCACGCAAGCCAACGCGGGCAATCACTTCAATCTCGCCAGCGATCCATCGATTCGTAAAGACAACGGGCAGATCGGCTCTGGCAGCTACGGCGGATCGATTCCGCTCAACACGCCATTCATTCGGAGCGCGCGCATGGATGCCGGTGGTGCTGATGAGTGGTTCAATACCAACGGCACCCCGAACGCCGTGCTCACCAACTCCGGCGCGGCCTTCACCACCAGCACCGACACTTTCTACCTTGGTGACCTGCGTGCCGGATCCACCGCAGTCCCGGGCTTCGGCGGCACCAGCACTGCAGAGATCGATGTCATCGAAGTCATCGTCTACAAGTCGGCGCTGACAGATGCACAAATCGCCGACATTAACGAATGGTTGGTCGCCAACATCAGCGGCGTCCCCGCTCCAAAGATCAACAGTTTCACCGCAACGCCGAGTTTGATCGCCTCCGGCGAATCGAGCACTTTGGATTGGAACGTCGAACGTGCCGACTCCGTCTCGATTAGTCCCACCATCGGCGACGTCGCCTTCATCGGAAATAGCTCCATCTCTCCGACCACCACCACCACCTACCTGCTTACCGCCACGGGAGCCGGTGGAATCACCACCGGCGAGGTCACCATTGGCGTGGACGTCCCGCTTGGAACCCCAATCATCACCGAAATCGTTGCCATCAATAATAACGGGTTGGAAGACGAGGACGGCGATCGCTCGGACTGGATCGAGATCCACAATCCCAACGCCTTCGACCTCGATCTTGGTGGCTATTATCTCACCGATGCCTCGCTCGCCCAGACGAGTTGGCAGCTTCCCGCTGGGACGATACTCGCCGGTGGCGAGCACTTTATCATCTTCGCCTCCGGGAAAGATCGCGCCACCACCGATGCCGAACTGCACACCAACTTCAACTTGAACAGCAGCGGCGAAAACCTTCGGCTCTATGCTCCCAATGGCACCACGTTGGTCTCACAACTGAATTTTCCACAACAAATTTCAGACATCTCCTACGGGATCGACGACACCGACACGGTCCGCTTTATCACTCCGACTCCGGCCGCACCCAACGGAACCGGCTTTAACGGGAAAGTTGAAGACACCAAATTCAGCATTAATCGTGGCTTCTACGACGAACCACAGAACGTCGCCATCACCTCGATCACTCCCGGCGCTGAGATCCGATTCACGACTGACGGCAGCGAGCCAACCGAGACAAGCGGCACGGTCTACAGTGCCCCGATTTCTATCACGACCACGACAACCCTTCGTGCTGCTGCTTTCAAAAGCGGACTGCTTGCCACAAACGTGGATACACACACCTACCTGTATCTCGACGACGTCATCCGCCAACCGGCCAATCCGTCCGGCGCACCATCAAGCTGGGGAAACCGCAGCGCGGACTACGCCATGGATCCCGACGTCGTCGATGACCCGGCCTATCGTGACGAGATCATCGACGGATTGAAGAGCATCCGTACGCTCTCAATCGTAGTGCCCAACGACGAGTTTTTCAACAACCCGCGCGGTATCTATGCCAATCCAGGAGGACAAGGCCGCGCCTGGGAACGCGAAGTTTCATTTGAATTTCTTCATTCGGATAATGCTACCAACGACCATCAGACCAACTGCGGCATCCGGATTCATGGCAACGGTTCCCGCAGCGCCAGCGGCCAACCGAAACACGGTTTCCGGGTCGAATTCCGCGGCGAGTACGGTAGCAAGAGCCTCAACTACAAGCTCTTCCCGGACACCAATGTCGACGAGTTCGACAGCATCATCCTGCGCGGCCAAAACGCGCACGGCTGGACCCGATCATCCCAAATCAGCAACAACGTCGGCACCTCGGAGCGCGAGCAGTCGCAGTATATCCGTGACTCCTTTGCCCGCGATATCATGAAGGACATGGGACAAACTTCCGGCGAAGCCACTTACGTCCATCTTTTCATCAACGGCCTCTACTGGGGGCTCTACAACCCCGTCGAATACCCGCGCGCGGCCTATGGTGAATCGCACTTTGGCGGATCTGATGAGGAATATGACTCGATCAATCGCCGCACTGTCACGACCAAAATTCTTGATGGCACCTTTGACGCCTGGAACGAAATGCAGGCTCTCGCAAACTCCGGACTGACGACCCGGGAAAAGTACGAGGAAATGGAGAGTCACATGAACATCGACAACCTGATCGACTACATGCTCATGCACCAATACATGGGCAGTCGCGACGGACCTGATGTTTTCAACTCCAACAATATGCGCGCGATCCGCAAGAGCCGTGGCGACAACCTCACCACCTGGATTGGCATGCCGTGGGACATGGAGGCCAGCATGTTCGAAATCGACGTGACCCGAAACGTCAATGTCAATGACCCGAGCACGCTCGTCCGCGTCTATACCAGGCTGCGCGAGAATCCCGAGTTCCGTCTTCGTTACGCCGACCGTGTGCGCCGACATTTTTTCAATGGCGGCACACTCACGCCCACGCGCGTCGCGGCCATCTGGGAAACTCGAGCCGACGAGATCTTTACCGCCATCATCGGAGAGTCCGCGCGCTGGGGTGACTTCCGCCGCCCGGCCCATCCTTTCACCCGCGACGACGAGTGGCAACAGGAGCGGAACCGCCTCCTCGACAGCTACTTTCCAACCCGCACCGAATTCGTGGTCGACCTGCTACGCAGCAACGACCTCTACCCGGACACGGCCGCACCTGACTTCAGCCAGGCCGGTTCCCAAGTCACCATCACCGCGCCCGCCGGTTCGATTTATTATACCATCGACGGCAGCGACCCGCGCGAGATGTGGTCCGGCAATGTCGTCGGAACAGAATACACCACCCCCCTGACCTTCACTCAATCAACCACGGTCAAAGCCCGCGTCTTAAACGGTGGCGAATGGTCGGCACTCACAGAAGAGACCTTCCTGGTCGGCACCCTTGCCTCCTCAAGCAATATTGCCATCTCCGAGATGATGTATCACCCCGTAGATGAAGGCTCCGAGTTCCTCGAGCTCGCCAACATTTCCTCGGGTCCAGTCGATTTAAGCGGTGTCCATTTCGAAAGCGGGATCGACTTCACCATCCCAACCGGGACGATCATCCCCTCAGGCGGATTTTTCCTCATTACTGATTTTGAGAATAACACGGCCCTCGATAACAGTGGCGAGTTGATCACCCTGCTTGCGGCAGACGGTTCGATCATCGAGAGCTTCCGCTACGACGACAATGCCCCGTGGCCGGAAAGCCCGGACGGCTTGGGCTCGAGTCTCACCCGGATCCTGCCACCAGGCGCTCCCGATGATCCGGCGAGTTGGCGAGCGAGCGTCGGACCCGGTGGCTCGGCAGGAAGCACCGACGCGGTGCCATTCACGGGTGCCCCGGATGCCGACGTCGATCTTGATGGCATCAGCGCACTGCTCGAGCACGCCTACGGCACCAGCGATACCGTGCCCGACCTTGAAGCCAGTCTCTTCACCCTCAATCTGGATGGGGCATTAAACCTGTCTCTCCAACAGAATCTCGCCGCAGATGACATTGAGTGGAGTTTCGAGTATTCGTCTGACCTGGAGAATTGGTTACCCGCCGGTGTTGATCTCGTTTTCCAAAGCACCACGGACAATGGGGACGGCACCGCGACGCTCCAATTCTCCAGCGCTCAAATTTTGGTGGAGAGACACTTTTGGCGGGCACGCGCCACCAAGCGATAGCGCTGCCTGGGAGAAATTGTGGAATTGGATTTAGAGTCTGGAAAAGTCCTCTGGAGGTCTTCGCCCCACGAGCACCCCGGTGCCACAGCCGCCTGCCCGCGATGTTTGCCACCGGAGAGATGACGCTTTGGAAAGATGACGCTTTGGAAAGGAAAGTGACGAAGTTCCTATTCTTGGGTCAAGCCGTTCCCCCGGAATCGAGGGCATCTTGGTCCCCTTGCGAATGACTTGGGCTATTTCTTCTTTTTCGAAGAATTCTTGGAGTAGGGACCACCGAGCTGGTTGATGTTCTCAATATCCTGGCTACTTAAATTTTTGTTCGCAGCATCGTACGCAATCTTATCCCACTGGTTTTGGGGATGATAGTGCTTTTCGCGATCTCCGTCATGGTGATGATGATGATCTCCGTGGTGGTGGTAATCTCCGTAATCGACAACGACAGGTGGTCGGTAAACGGAATAGACAGGGAGGTAATTGACGGAAGGATCGTTGCCATTGGTCGGAGCGCAACTTTGTAGGTTGAACAAGGATACGGGAAGAAGAAGGCCCAATGCAAATTTCATCATGCGGGGGGATGCTACGATATCCAGCTGCTTGGTCGATCTCTTTTGTAGATCACACGCACTGATTCATCGAGGCTCCTTTCTACATCGAAGGAAGCATCACCAGAGGAAAAGGCGCCGGAACTTCCGGTGCCTTCCCACTTGATTTCATAATTCGATCAGTCCTGCATTCCGCGGGCCCAGTGGGGTTGACCATTTTCGATCGCGTAGGCGAGCACCTTGTCCCGGAGAGTTCCGGTCTGCACGTCGAAGAGCTCCACCGTGGCGGGTCCGTGGTTGCCACGTGACTTCACCACGATCTGCTTCTTCTTGTTGGTAAAGTGAAAATTCTCAACGTTGGGAGCGGCCGTTCGCACCGTCGAGACGGTGCGCCCACCATCGGTGATAGTGACCTGACTTTGCCCCTTGGAGGCCTTGTAATTCCCCCGGTTTCCTGATCCCGACTCGCCTGAGTTGTGCGGTTTGTAGTTCCGGTAAGCCGTCTTGTAGCCGTTCGAGAACGCGTCCATCGTCACGTAATCATACAGCGAAGAGTGCCTGGAGTAATCGCTCGACCTCCCTTCCCGGGCGTCGTTCCGGCCCATCTCGTAACCCTGCGTGTAGGCCGTCTGTAAATTCCCCGTGAAACTATTGCCCGGGGAAAATGCCCCCGGTTCATAGTTCAGTCCACCCTCAACAGGAACGACACAGCTGGAGAGGCTGATGGCCCCGGCGGCAGATAAGATTAAGGCGGTACATTTGAATAACTTCATGAAGCGAGGGTTCGTGTCTTTTTTCGTTCTGTCAAAAAAAAGTTCCATGAATTCGCGGTCATCCCCTATCGGCTTGACTTGAAAGTGATGAAACCTGACGAAAGGGTGTCATGTTTCGTTACCTCATCTCCGCTCCCTTCCTCGCCCTCCTTTCCTGTACCGCCGTACCTGATGGCGCGGGCCCCGCCGACGCAGGGAAAGCGTACAGCAAGACCCATATCCTCCAGGGCATCTCGTTTACCGTCACCTGCCCCAACAACAGTTCGCTCAACACGTTGACCATCACTCCGACGGGACTGGCCGGCGACAACAAACCCATCACGGTGGAAGCCGACGGCTCCATCACCGGCTCGGAAGTGGCCGACCTCAATAGCGACGGCTCTCCCGAGATCTACGTCTACGTCAACTCCGCCGGCAGCGGCAGCTATGCCTCCCTGATCGCCTATGGTGCCAACAACAAGAAATCGCTCAGCCCGATCTACCTCCCCGAGCTTTCCGATGATAAGAAGAATTCCAAAGGCTACATGGGACACGATGAATTTCGCGTGGTAGAGAACTCCTTGGTTCGCCGCTTCCAAACATACAAGGACAGCGACTCCAACGCGAAGCCGACCGGTGTGACACGCCAACTGCAATACAAGCTCAAGGCCGGCGAAGCCGGCTGGATCCTGCGACTCGACAAAGCCACTGAATACTAATCCCTCTGCTCCCCAACCCCGAATTCCCAAATCCCAATGAACGTTAATTCCTTCCTCCGCTTCGCCGCACAAATCTCTGCGGCCGCATTCCTGACCTGCTCCGCCTTTGCCGAAGACCGCCAACACAACCCAAACTCCTTCACCTGGAATCCGAAGCTCTCGGAAAGTGGGCCGGTTCTGGTCACGGTCAGCCTTAGGAGCCAGGTTGCCGCGGTCTACCGTAATGGCATCAAGATCGGCTCCTGCGAAATCAGTGCCGGACGCAAGGGGCATGAAACCCCCACCGGCGTCTTCCACATCCTGAACAAGGACGCCAATCACCACTCCAAAACGTATGGCAACGCCCCGATGCCCTACTCAGAGCGCCTGACCTGGGATGGCGTCGCCCTGCATGCCGGAGGCCTGCCCGGCTATCCATCCTCGCACGGATGCATCCACCTGCCATATGAGTTCTCCAAGAAGCTCTTCGGCATCACGCACAAGGGCACCACCGTGGTCGTCACCAACGACACCCCCGACGTCCACCTCTCCGCCAATCATCGAGTGGCGTTCCAAGGCGGTGCCGCCGCAGACTTCACCTGGAATCCGCAGGCGTCTCCCCAAGGACCCATCTCGCTCCTTTTCAGCAAGGCCGACAAGCGCCTCTTTATCGTGCGAAACGGAATCACAATCGGCGAGTGCCCGGTTAACACCAGTTTCTTTTCCAAGAAGGCCAAGGGCACCTCGGCCTTTGTCTTTTCCGGCTGGAAGGTGGAAGGCAGGAAGCACACCGCCGAGTCGCAGTGGCACCAGGTCGGCGGTGCCAGGGACAATCACACCACCGCTCTGAACGAGTGGTTCAAACTCGATCCACGTTTCCAGCATATCCTGCAGGCCCTCGTCGTGCCGGGCACCAACCTCGTCGTGACCAGTGAGTCGGTCACAAAACAAACGCGCAGCGACCCGGGCTTCCGTGTCCTCCAGGGACCCAGGGAAGAAGCCGCCGAGAAGAAGTAAGCGAGCTCCAAGAGGCCGCCCGAAGTTTCCTTACCAATCGGTAAAATCAATTCTCCGGCGTTGAAAACAAGGCGGCGGGCCCAAGCTCTCCACCCCAAAAGTAGATTTCCAGCAATTATAACAAGGGCGAAGAGAGCCGGAAAAAATCTTCCAGGAATTTCTGGAAATTTGAACGACGGCCCCATTTCCCAGTATCCAGTAATTCCGAATCATCGATGTAGGACTGCTGAAGCGTGTGAAGTTCTTCGCCAAACTCCCGACCATAGATGAAGCTCGCCACTTCATAGTTGATCCAGATGCTGCGCATATCGAGATTCACCGTGCCGAACATCGAGATCCGGCGATCCGCACAGATCGATTTTGTGTGAAGCAGCCCCTTTTTATAGAGATAAATTTTGACCCCACACTCCATCAACTCGTCATAGAATGATCGACTGGCATAACGTGTCAGGAGCGAATCCACCTTTTCAGGGACGACCATCGACACCTTGACACCACGCGCCCCAGCACCACGGATCGCTCGAAGCAACGAATCGTCAGGCACAAAATAGGGAGTCGTAAGAATTAATTCCTCACGCGCAGAATTCACGGCTGAAAGCAGCATTTGCAGCAACCCATCCCCGGTCTGGCCGGGGCCGGAAGGGACAATCTGCACGTCGCCGTCACCCTCGCCAGCCCGATCGACCTGATGAAATCCGGCATCCTTTGCGACATCGATCACACTCTCGCCCGTCTCCAGATTCCAGTCTCCGATCATGGTCAGGGCAAGTGGAGCGACAGCCGAACCTTCCATACGGACCATCGCATCCACCCACTCGCCAACATGGGCATCCTGTTTAAAGAAATGAGGATCCACCAGATTCATGCTCCCCGTCCATGCAATGCCATCGTCAATGATGACAATCTTGCGGTGTAACCTCACATCGTTACGACCGAAAAGGAGTCTTACGGCTCCGGTGGGTAATGCCTTCCGAACGGAAACTCCGGCATCGCGCAAGCGTTGTGGTTGTTCCCCCTTCCACCACGGTGACGCACCCAGGGCATCGATGAGTAACCGGCAAGTCACCCCTCGCCCGGCGGCAGACACGACGGCGTTCAGGACATCATCTGCAAGTCCGCCCTCATTCCAAATATAGAACTCCATCAAGACACTTCGACTGGCCCCCTTCACATCCGCCGCGATGTGTGTGAGGATTTCTTCGGTATTCCCGTATAGGTGCCCTTCCGCTCCACATACGGTGGGCAGCCCCACCAATAACCGTCCCATGCGGTCCATCCCCTGCGCTTCTTCTGGATGGCGACCCCAATCGACATTGGTCAGACCGCGATCCTCCAAAACTTTGGAAAGCTCAATGAAGGACTCTTTGAGCAGAGCAAGCCGTCGAATTCGCTCCTTGCCGATCCTCTTCTCTCCAATGAGGAGATAGGCAATCGCCCCCAATCCAGGAAGCGCCGCGATGAGGAATAGCCATGACAGGGCCACACCCGTCGCCGGACGGCGCATAATCACCCGGATACACAGGGCCGGCAAAATCAGCCCATGTGAAATCAGAAACCAAACAGAGGGGTGAAACAAATCTTTCATTCGATAAGAAAAGGTGAGCGATGGTCATGCTCGTATTGGCACTATGACTTGATCTATCAGGCCATGGCCTCAAGGATGATGGCTCGAATCAGGGGGCGGCGCAATGGCAGTCCACGCCGTTCATTTACCTATCAGATCCTTAACAACATGTCCAAGAACGACTCAGATCGACACGAAGTGGAAGATGACACCTACGCGAGTGGGGATTTCTCACAGGGGGCTCCGAAATCAAAGTTTCCAAAGAGTGAGAACAATCCACGTAATGCCTATGCGCTGGTTCACGATGAACTGATGCTGGACGGCAACTCACGGCAGAATCTCGCCACCTTCTGCCAGACATGGGAGGAACCGGAAATCCACAAGCTGATGGACGAGTGCCTCGACAAGAACATGGTCGACAAGGACGAGTATCCGCAGACTGCGGAGATCGAAGCCCGATGCGTGCGGATGCTGTCCGACCTATGGAATTCAGACGCCGGAGAGAACGCGGTCGGAACCTCGACGGTGGGATCGAGCGAAGCGGCAATGCTCGGGGGCATGGCAATGAAGCGGCGCTGGGAGGCGAAACGCAAAGCGGAAGGCAAGCCATACGACAAGCCCAACCTGATCACCGGGCCGGTGCAAGTCTGCTGGCACAAATTCACGCGCTACTGGGACATCGAACATCGTGAGATTCCATTGGAAGGCGAGCGCTTTATCATGACGCCGGAAGAGGTGATGAAGCGGGTTGATGAAAACACCATTGGGGTCGTGCCCACGCTTGGAGTGACATTCACCGGGCAGTTCGAACCGGTGAAAGCGGTGTCCGAAGCTCTCGACCAGTATCAGAAGGAAACGGGGATCGACATTCCGATTCATGTGGACGGAGCCAGCGGAGGATTCCTGGCACCGTTCTGCGCCCCGGAGCTGGAATGGGACTTTCGTCTGGAGCGGGTGAAGTCGATCAATGCCTCGGGTCACAAGTTCGGGCTCTCGCCGCTGGGTGTGGGCTGGGTGATCTGGCGTGAGCCGCGGGACCTTCCCGAAGATCTGGTGTTCTGGGTTAACTATCTTGGTGGCAACATGCGGGACATTGCTTTGAATTTCTCGCGTCCCGGCGGACAAGTGGTCTGCCAGTATTACAATTTCATTCGACTGGGTCGTGAGGGATACGCGAAGATTCATGGCGCGTGTTATCAGACGGCACAGGCGCTCGCTCGTGAGGTTGAAAAACTCGGGCCCTTCGAGATCATCTTCAGCGGCAAGGAAGACGAGGGAATCCCGGCTTTATGCTGGAAGATGAAGGATGGCGTTGATCCCGGATTCACCTTGTTCGATTTCGCGGATCGCCTGCGGACTCGAGGTTGGCAAGTCCCGGCCTATTCGCTGCCGGCCGATCGTCAGGATCTGCCGGTGCAACGGATTCTCGTTCGTCACGGTGTCAGCATCGATCTTGGCATGCTCTTGATCAAGGACATGAAAGAGGCGATGGCGTATTTCAAAAATCATCCGCAAGCCACGCCGTTGACCAGCGAAGAGGCTTCGGGTTTCAAGCATTGATCGAGGAGTAGCCCCGACGCGTAACATCCTGCCAACTGTGATTCGATCAAGCAAAGAGGAAACCGTTCAATCAATTGGTCCGTCGCCGTTTATCACACGGCACGCACTACTAAGAAACGGTCGTGAGCATGGCGTCCTCAGCTCGCGGAATCATCGTAAGCGGTTGATCGAAGCAGAGCTTGAAAGAGCGGTCGCGCGAGGGAGAGGGATGCTCCGCTATCTCTGGGCACCGGGGCAACTGAACTGGTGGATTGGCACGGTGTTCGCCCTTGGGGCCGCGCTTTTCATGGCCGGATGCGTGCTCGTGCTGTCACCTGGGCTCGCCCCCGGATGGTCTGCCAATGCGAACGCGGTATTCTTCGCTGGTTCGATTCCCTTCACGAGCGCGGCGTATCTTCAATTGTTTCAGGCCGCGAATGCCGGGGAGTTCAAGCTCCATGGCGCGACTGACAAACGACGCCTTTGCTTTTTCGGGTGGCGGCCCCGGGAAATTGGCTGGCTGGGTTGCGCGCTTCAGTTTGTCGGCACCCTTCTGTTCAATCTAAACACCTTCGACGCGATGATACCCGGGCTGAACTGGTTTCAGCTGGATCTGTTGATCTGGATTCCCGACATGGCCGGGTCGGTTTTTTTCCTGCTGTCGGGCTACCTCGCATTCATCGAGACATGCCACAAACACTGGGCTTGGAAACCCGCTGAGCTTTCGTGGTGGATCACGTTCATCAACTTGCTCGGCTGCGTGGCGTTCATGATCGCGGCGGTGTTCGCTTTTGTTCCCGCGCCTCCGGCCGGATTCGATGGCACCACGATCGGAACCGGATTCACCTTGATCGGGGGCGCCTGCTTTTTCATAGGATCGCTTCTGATGCTGCCGGAAGTGGGGCGTGCGAAACCGGGAACTCAGCGATAGGGATCGCTGCGATCACTCTTTGACGCCATCAGCGACGACCCGGCATCGTCAAAACCCTTTCTGTCAACGAGAAAGGAAAGAGTATCTCTTTCCGTGGGCACGTCACGAAAAAGAGACATTCCATGGAAAAACAGCTCACCTGAAGACGTTCTAAATTTCGAGGAAGTCAACAACCCTCGAGTTTCCTCTTCCCGCTCTATTCCATGAAATCAATTTTTTTACTCCTGACCACGCTCTCTATCGCTCACGCCGGGATGATTGCCGAATGGAATCCGACCCGTGAAGGCATGAATGGTCAAAGTCTTATCCCCTCCGGCGAAGCGGCAGAAACTCCCCAATTCGATACCGACGGCCACCTCATCTTTGCTGCGGCACAACACCTCACCCTCCCCGATACCACCGCGAAAGAACTCCCCTTTTCCTCCTTCGCCGTCGAGGCCCGCGTCCGCATCGACCAGGCACAAAAATGGGGTTCCCTCATCAGCTACAGCCAGGACAATGGCAGTCACGAACGAGGCTGGATCCTCGGCTACAATGGCTCCAACTTCGCTTTCCGTCTCTCCACCGGAGGCCCCCTTCTTGAGGTCGCGGCATCCGCCCCCTTTGAGCCCGGCCACTGGACCCATCTTTTCGCGACTTACGATGGAAAAAAAATGTCTCTGTATGTCAACGGGGTTCTTGCAGCTTCCCGAGAGAATTTAGGACCGATTGCCCTTCCTGAAATCCCCACCCCTTTCGTCATCGGAGCCTACAAGGACAAGGACGAATTCTACCCCATCACCGGACGCATTGACTTTGTCAAAATCCACGACAGCCAACCCACAAAAGAAGAATTAGCCGCCATCGCCAAAAAGTCCGCCGGGGTCTCCTTCTCAGTCCGCCCTGCCGTTCGATTCCTCGCTCCTGGAAAAGCCCTCCTCTTCTGGGAAGCCAGCCACCCGGGCAAGGCCATCATCGCCTACGGCCCCTCCCGTAAGCTTGGCACGATCGTCGAATCCACCGCCAAAAAACTTCGCCACGAAATCCTCCTCGAAAACCTCCAGCCCCACACCCGCTACTCCTACCGCATCAGCTCGGAAACCGAAGATGGCCCCAAGTTCAGCCCCATCTATGAATTCGACACCGGCATGAATTACATGCCTCAATCCCTCGCCACCCAAGTCCACCCCCTCGCCGAGAACTACCTCAAAGACCTCCCGACTCAACCCGGTTTCGCGGTCGTCGTCGGCCTCACCGATGGATCCCTCCTTCCCGCCCTCGCTTCGCAGAGCCAACTGAACGTCACCGCCTTCGACGACGATCTCGCCCGCATTAACTCCCTCCGCAAAAAACTCACTGCCAAAGGACTCCACGGCTCCCGCATTACCCTCATCCATCTCCCCGATCTTAAAAAAATTCCCCTCACCTCCTACGTTGGCAACCTGGTCTGCACTGAGCGCAAAGAACTCCCCTGCCCGTCCTCCGAACTCGTTCGCCTTACCCGCCCACAAGGCCGTACCGCCCTTCCCGATGGCACTTTTACGACGCGCGATCCCATCCCCGGATCCGGCGAATGGACCCACCAATACGGCCCCCCCTCCAACACAGCCTACTCCGGAGAGCGCCTCGGAGGATCCCAAGCCACCGGCGAACTCGAACTCCAGTGGATCGGTCGCCCCGGCGCGAACTTCGGCATCGACCGCCAGCCCCGCATGTCCGCCCCCCTCGCCACCAACGGTCGACTCTTCCATCAGGGTCTGAACCGCCTCATGGCGCTCGACGCCTACAACGGCCAAATTCTTTGGGGCATGGAAATTCCCGACCTTAGGCGTGTCAACATCCCGCACGACTGCGCCAATTGGTGCGCCGACGACGACCATCTCTACGTCGCGATCAAAGACCTCCTATGGGTCCTTGACGCCGCCACCGGCAAACGCGTCACTACCTTGAAACTCACCGCCGCCCATAGAGACTCCCACGAATGGGGCTACATCGCCCACGAAGGCAATACCGTCATCGGCTCGTCCGTCCGCCACGGCGCTGAATTTAAGAAATTCTTCGGCGACGCCTGGTATGACAAAGTCGGTCGTGATTCCGACACCGCCAATGTCCTTAGCGACAATATTTCCGGCTACTCAAAATCCACCTGGAAAGGCAAGTGGTCCTATGGTCGCGGCCTCATCATCAACCCCACCATTTCCCTTTCCGATGGAAAGCTCTGCTTCCTGGAGTGCCGCAATCCCGACCTCATCAAAGACACCTCCGGCCGCGAAGCCACCCGCAAGCTGTGGAAAGACATTCACGCCGTCTGCCTCGATGCCACCACCGGAAAAATCATCTGGGAAAAGCCCTTCCCCAAAACCCTTCTCCGCACCGACGAGAAGGGCTTCATCCAAGTCTCCTACGGAGCCATGACCAGTGAGGGCTTCCTCACGACCCTCTCCGAAGGCGACACCAACGAACAAGGGAAACCAACGGGCAAGGGCATCTTCAGCTACCACTACTTTGACCTCGCCGATGGCAAACTCCGCTTCCAATCCCAGACTGCGTGGCGCACCAATCATCACGGATCCCACATCTCCCATCCTGTTGTTTACGAAGACAAGGTCTACACCGATCCCACCGGCATCTCCCTCCCCGAGGGCAAGCCTCTCGACCATAAATTCGGCCCGCGCGAAGGCTGCTCTGCCGTCGTCGGCACCAGCTATGGTCTCCTCCTACGCGGGATCGATCGATGCCTCACCTTCTGGTCCCACGATCAAAAAACACCCACCCACTGGCCACGACTGCGGCCATCATGTTGGCTCAGCTTTCTCCCGGCCCAAGGTCTCTTTCTCGTCCCCGAGGGCGGCGGTGGCTGCTCCTGTGGTGGCTGGATGGAAACTTCCCTCGCCTTCATTCCCCGCAACAATTCCGGCATCACCGGGTCCGAAGAGCCAAAAAAATAACCAGCCATGATTCGTTCAACTCTTGCTCTCCTCGTCCTTTGCTCCGTCACTACTGCAAAGGCCGTATCATGGCCCACCTATCGCCACGACAATCGCCGCAACGGCGTCTCCTCCGAACCCTTGAAGCTTCCCCTCGCACAAGCCTGGACCCATGACGGCGGAGCTCCCCAACAAGCCTGGACCGGTCCCGCAAAGTGGGACGCCTTCTCTGCGAACGAAGGCCTCCAGTCCATGCGCAATTTTGACCCCTGCCACTTCACCACCGCAGCGCACGACCTCATCTACTACGGGTCCTCAGCCGACAACGCCGTCCACTGCCTTGATGCCAAAACCGGCAATGAAAAGTGGCTCCATTTCACAAACTCCTCCGTCCGCTTCCCGCCCACCATCGTCGGGGAAAAGGCCTGGTTCGGATCGGACGATGGCTTCGTTTACTGCGCCGATGCTCTCTCCGGGAAAGCCCTCTGGAAAAAACGCGCCGCCCCCTCCGATCGCCTCGTCCCCAGCAACGGAAAACTCATCTCCCCCTGGCCTGTCCGCACCGGCGTCACGGTTGAGAATGGCCGGGCTTGGTTTGCCGCCTCGCTCCTTCCATGGAAAATCTCCTACCTCTGGTGCATCGACGCCACCACTGCGGAACAAATCTACCTCACCGAGCACAATGGCGTCACTCTGCAAGGTGCCATGCTCGCCGGCGGCGATCGCCTCTACATCCCACAGGGACGGGCCGCACCCGTCGTTTTAAAACAAGACGATGGCAAGGCTACCGGCACCATCTCCCAAGCGGGCGGCGTCTTCTGCCTCCTCACCGAAGACAACCAACTCATCGCCGGTCCACCCAACCAGCGCGAACGTAATGAACAACTCCGCATCGCGGATACAACCTCCGGCAAGCGAATAGCGACCTTCAACAACACCAACCGCGTCGTCATCGCCAAGGGGAAAGCCTACCTCCACTCCATCGACAAACTCCAGTGTCTCGATCTCACCCGCAAAGGCAAACTGGAAGCCGCCCTCGCCATCCGCCAGGCAGAGCTCAAAAAACTCGACCCAAAGGTCGAGACAAACCTCCCCAAAATCGAAGAGATCAAAAAGGCCATCTCTTCCTCTCAGGCCGATCTGAAAAAGTGCCTCCTCTGGCAAATTCCTCACCCGGCACCCTTCGAACTCGTCATCGCCGGAGATCAACTCATCGTCGGCCTCGACAATCAGGTCTCCATTCTCAACACCGCCACTGGCAAAACTCTTTGGCAGGAGAAAGTCACCGGCAAAGCCTATGGCCTCACCCCGGCCGAAGGCCGCCTCATCGTCTCCACCGACCTCGGCCATATCCACACCTTCACCGCCAAACCGTGAAGCTCCTCCTCTTCTTTCTCATCTCCCTTCAGACCTTCGCCTGCCAGGTCCCCGTTTTCCGCTACGCCCTCGAACGATGGCAGGCTGATCCCTTTCGTCTCCAATTGGTCACCACCGGTGAAGCACCACCCGAACTCACGAATATCCCCGACCACCTCAACCTTGAATTCGAAGTCCTTGACCTCGCAAAACTCACTGCCAACCAAAAACTCGCCGTCGTTGGTCTCGAAAAAATCACGGAAACTCCCTCCTTCCTTCTTCACCCGCCTGAAAGCTGGAAGGATGCCGAACCTCTCATCTTCCAGGGAACTGAATCCTCGCTGAAATCCATCCTCGACTCCCCCCTCCGGCAACGAATTAAACACGATCTTCTCGATGGCGAATCAACCGTCTGGGTTCTCGTCGAAGGCTCCGACGAAGCCGCCAATGAGGCCACCTTCCAACAACTCGAGGAGACCCTCAAAAAAGCGCAATCAGAGATCAATATCCCCGATGGTGTCATCCAGGCCGATCAAGTTGGGAAAGTCGGTGACGACATCAGCCTCGATGACGTCCTCCGCTCCACCATCCCTCTGAAAATCTCATTCAAGATCGAGCGGATCAAACGCCTCGACCCTGCCGAACAAGCCTTTCTCCGCATCCTCACTGCCGATCGCCGCATCCCACCCGCCGAACCTCTCGTCATCCCCATCTTTGGTCGCGGCCGCACCCCCGGGCCCCTCCTTGGAAGCAGCATCACTCCCGAAACAATCACCACCGCCTGCGAGTACCTCTGTGGAGCCTGCTCCTGCCAGGTCAAAAGCGGCAACCCCGGCTACGACCTCCTCTTCCAGGCCAACTGGCAGGAAAACCTCCAATCCGGCCTCGTCGTCATCGACAAACAACTCCCCACCGTCCTCCCATCCCTCAACGACGAACCAACCTCCCCGGAACTTCAAAAATCACCATCGGACAAAACCGCTCTCGACTCGTACTTCATGACTTTCCCCGGTCTTCTCTGGCTTGCGATCCCCATAGGGCTCATCATCGGCACGATCTTCCTCCTAAAAAAATCTTCCTGAGCCCCCGACAATCTCCGATTGCCTCGACTCAAAACTTCTCCTCAACAAACTCGACCTCCGAAGAGAAATGTAAATTGTCTCTTCTTTATCACACATATCTCCAGTCTCGAATTTCGAAGATTTTGTTTCACCCTTCCCGTCTGTATTTACCCCGCAATTTCCAAACCTGTTCACCCGGCCCATCAGACACCTCTAAATCTTTCATCCTATTTGCGATCAAAACCCACTTATGAAAACACGCAACAATGTAAGATCCGTTTCGATTGGCATCATTATGACTCTTTGTTTCAGCGTGATAGGAACGTTGGATAAGACCTACGCCGAGTCACTGGGTGAACAGTGGAGAAGAATCGACGATAGAAGTGAAGAAGATGCTCATTCCGTTCTCGTTGATGGCGAGACGACATTCGTCGCGGGTTCGGGAGGTTTGATTTGGTCTTCAACTGACAGAGAGAGTTGGGTAGTCGAGACTGCGGGACTAAGCGGAGATCTTTTCGACCTGGTAAAAGGCGGGGAAACTTTGGTTGCAGTCGGTCTTGATGGCGGGATCATTTCGCGAACAGCCGGTGGTGAGTGGGCCGCCCGGGCATCAGGAGTGACCGCTAATTTGAGGACAATTACTTACGGAGATGGGATCTTTGTGGCAGCAGGTGATGGCGGAACGGTAGTACGTTCAACGAATGGAGAAACCTGGACAGCATGGGAAATTGAGACAGATGTTCGGATAAATGATCTTCTTTGGGATGGTTCCAAATTTCACGCAGTGGGGTGGGAAGAATTTGTCGCAACAGCTCCAGTAAATGGAGCATGGACGGTGCATCCACAGATACCATTGACCAACCCCCTGAGAATCTTCGAATCGATCCAAAAACTGGATGAAGGGTACTTCATCAACGCTGTCTCTTATACACATCTGACGCTGCCGACGATCTACTCTGTGTAG
>OJIS01000202.1_pt1 | contig 21831 bp, 16 predicted proteins | sample 1595671 | NCBI WGS metagenome assembly OJIS01 (sample SAMN05416814, study PRJEB24817) | seawater metagenome | isolation source: Sea water | place: Canada:Atlantic | collected 2013-07 | reverse complement strand
GCGCGTGCTCGATGTCGCGACCGGGACGGGAGATTTGGCACTGGAGATCCAGAAGAAGTGTCCCGAAGCCAAGGTTTTAGGAACGGACTTTTGTCCGGAGATGCTGGCTCACGCCACTAAGAGCGGAGTTCAGGAAACGCAGGTCGCTGATGCCATGAATCTGCCTTTTGAGGACGGCGAGTTCGATGTCGTAACTGCGGCTTTTGGTCTGCGGAATATGGAGAACTGGGAAGGAGCACTTCGTGAGATGGGGCGGGTGATTAAGCCCGGTGGTCATTTGCTGGTTCTCGATTTCTCGCAGCCACGAGGGATTTTGAAGAGGCCCTATGGTTTCTATTTGAACAATGTCCTGCCCAAGATTGCGGGTCTTTTGACGGGGCAGGGCGGAGCTTACAAATACCTGGCAGGCTCGATCGGAGAATTTCCCTATGGCGATGACATGGTGGCACTTTTCGAGAAGGCCGGATTGGCTGAAGCAAAATGTGAACCTCTCAGCGGAGGAATTGCTTCGATTTATACCGGGGTCAAACGATAGAGCTGTTCGCTTGCTGGCGAATTTGTGAGCAACAAGTCCCTGAAATTGCTGAAAGAGAGATTTGTGAGCTCAAGATGTCTCTTTGATCGGACTTGCCGAGGAGTGGAAGTCCGCTAGTTTCGCGGCATGAGCATTACGGGATACGGAAATCAGTGGGTTTGCGATTTGGTTCCATATGAGCCGGGCAAACCGATTGAAGAGACTGCGCGCGAGTTGGGGCTGAATCCTGAGGAGATCATCAAGTTGGCAAGCAACGAGAATCCGCTTGGACCGTCGCCGAAGGCGCAAGAGGCGATGATCAAGGAAATTGCCAAAGCCCACCTCTATCCTGATGGCGGCGGATATCGCTTGCGATCGGCGCTTGCTGAGAAGCACGGAGTTGAGTTCGAGAACATCGTTCTCGGGAACGGATCGAATGAGATTATTGAGTTGCTCTGTCATTCGTTTCTGAAACCGGGGGCATCCTTAATTGCTGCCGAGCACGCCTTCGTGGTTTACAAGCTCATGGCCACTCTTTTTGGTGCGGATTATATTGAGGTTCCAGATCCGGGATTTGTGCATGATTTGGATGCGATGCTGGAGGCCATCACGCCTGAGACCCGTTTGGTTTTCATCGCGAACCCCAACAATCCTACCGGAACCTTGGTAGGCCAAGAGGAAATCGACCGGTTTATGGCAGCTCTCCCGGAGCACGTCATTGCGGTTTTCGACGAAGCCTATCATGAATTTTTGAAGGATGCTCCCGATGTCATCCGCTATGTCAAAGAAGGTCGAAACGTCTGCATCATGAGAACATTTTCGAAGGCCCAGGGGCTTTCGGCTTTGCGCATCGGATATGGAATTACCACCGGAGAACTGGCAGGGATGTTGAATCGTTCGCGGCAGCCTTTTAATGCCAATGCAATTGCACAAGCTGGAGCTCTGGCTGCCATTCAAGATGAGGAACACATCTCGGCGACTGTGAAAAATAATGCCGAGGGGTTGGTGTTTTTTGAATCTGCTTTTGCGGAAAGAGGTTGGGAGTTTGTCCCGAGTCATGCGAATTTTGTCCTCGTGAAAGTGGGCGATGGCGATCGTGTTTTTTCCGAGCTCTTGAAAAAGGGGATCATTATAAGGGCGATGAGAGGTTACAAGTTGCCAGAGTGGGTCCGTATTTCCATCGGAACTCCTGAACAGAACGAGCGATGCCTTGAGGAGCTTGATCAAGTTGTCGGGGATTAGATCCCGGTGAATCTTTATTGAACTTAATCACCCGGATCATCTTAAGTAGAACCAGCGTTATCGTGTCTGTTACAATTGCTGCCATTGCCAGCCCGCCTGGAATGGGGGCTGTTTCGATCATTCGTCTTTCCGGACCCTCGGCTTTGGAAATTGCGCAGGCGGCACTTGGCCGCGGCAAGCTTCCGGTTCCGAGGTATGCCGGACTTCGGAGAATCAGGGATGACCATGGGCGGGTCATCGATGAAGGAGTTATTTTAGTCTTCGCAGGTCCGGCAAGTTACACGGGTGAAGATGTTGTCGAGTTTACGGGACACGGAGGGATTGTCGTGACGCGAAAGGTCCTCGAGAGATTTCTCGAGCTTGGGGCAGAACCTGCCGGGCCGGGTGAATTCACCCAACGGGCCTTTATGAACGGGCGGATGGATTTGACGCAAGCAGAGGCGGTCATGGATCTCATCTCGGCGCAAACTTCCCTGGCTTTGCGTTCTGCCAACGAGCAACTCGAGGGAACACTGGGAAAAACCTGCGAGGGCATTCGGGCCAAGCTTCTGGGAGCAACGGCTCATTTGGAGGCCTACATTGATTTTCCGGAGGAGGATATTGACCCCGAGGTCGGGGAGGGGCTTTGCCAAACACTTGAGGGTGAGATGGGAAAGATGAGAGCACTTCTGGCGACCGCCGATCAGGGTCGTATTTTGCGGGAAGGAGTTCGGACGGTCATTTATGGGAAGCCCAATGTCGGCAAATCGAGTTTGCTCAATCGCCTCCTGGGTTATCAGCGGGCGATTGTCAGTTCGCGTGAGGGAACCACAAGAGATACCATCGAGGAGGTTGTGAATCTGCGGGGAATCCCGCTGAGATTGATCGATACGGCGGGTGTGCGTGAGTCGGACGATGAGATCGAGCGGGAAGGAATCGCGATGACCCGCGGTCAGGTGGCGCGAGCTGACCTGGTGCTCGTGGTGCGTGATCTGAGTGAGCCCAAGGAGGAGTTTTCGATGGATCTGCAGGAAGGGTCCCGGTGTCTTGAGATTCTCAATAAATCAGATCAGGAGCATGAAAGCTGGCGGAGTCACGAGGGGATCCGGATTTCATGTGAATCGGGGGAGGGATTCGAGGGGCTGGAAGAGGCAATCGCGGAGCTTCTGTCCCTCGATGAAGCTCAGTGGGGTGATCATTCCGTCGCGGTGAATGCCAGACATCAATCATGTTTGCAGAGATCGAGTCGTTCCCTGGCTCGTGCGATCGCGTCGATGCGCTCCGGAGAGGAACCGGAGTTCACGGCCCTCGATCTTCGCGAGGCCTTGACTGCGGTGGGCGAAATTGCGGGAGTTGTGGACACGGAGGAAATTTTGGGCGAGATTTTCGGTAACTTTTGTATCGGCAAATGAAGAAGAAACGACTCTCTCTCGAATGGGCGCTCCTTGCGACTGCAGGCATCTTTTTCATTTTTGGCCGCTTCATTGCACCGGAGTATGAGGCCAAGCTGCTGGAATTCGGGCTTTATGAAGAGGTCGTTCCGGTTTCGAAATACGCGCTTATTCTATCAGGGATTCTGCTCGCGTGCTTTGTGATCGTTGGTCTCACGCGACTCTTTCGGAAGAAGGCATGAGTGCTTCAATTGTCATTTCCATCGGGACCTCCGGGCAGGTCTATCCTGCGACCGGCTTTGTGGAACGTGCCCTGTCGATAGGGGCGGAAACGATCGAGATCAATCTCGATGAGACAACCGAAAATCGTCGGTTCTCCCTGAGGATTCATGGGCGGGCCAGTGAGAGTGTTCCCGTGCTGATCGGAGAACTTGTGAGATGAATTCTTGATTGGGGGAGAAAAACGACCACCTTTGAGACGTTCAATCATCATGAAATCGTCTCTCATTACTTTTGCTGCATTTTTTACAGTTTGTATATTTTGCCCGGCTCAAACCGAGGTGAATGCCCAACACCAGAAATGGAGGCAGGAACTGGGTTCCGTGGATTACCAAACCCGAGTGAAGGCCATGGAGGTGATCTGGAAGAGCGGAGGTGAGTCCATCGCTTTTCTCGAGGAACTGGCGGCCTCCGATGATCCGGAACTCGCGATCCGCGCCGCGACGATTGTTCAAAAAGTCAAATTGGGAATTAACCCGGATACGCCTCAGGCTGTCGTTGATCTCATCGATACCTACTTAAAGGCGCTTCCCCAGGGCCGTATCGCTGCTCTCGAGAAACTTCGGGATCTTGGTGAGTTTAATTTTATTCTCAAATTCCGTCGCACTGAGACCAATCCAAGAGTGATTGGAAAGATGGACGGAATCATTACGCTGTTGATGCCCCGCATCGTGAGGGGATTCCTGAATGAAGAGAAATTGGTAGAAGCCAAGGAAGTCCTGGGCCTGAGCGACCAGTTCAAACATATGATCCAGCTGGGAGAGCTCCTGCGGATCACCGGAGGATTGGATGATGAAATCGCAAAACTTGCCGGGTCGGTGATCGCCGGGGACTCCGCTCGTTATCTGGCCTACCTGCGGGTCAACGGCGATATCGGTCTGCTCCGACGAGAGGCGAAACGTCTTGGAGACCCAACTGCAGAAATTTTGGCAGCACTCGCAGAAGGCGATCATCAACCCTACTTTGAGTATCTTCTGGGGAAAGATTCGAACAAGCAAATTGGAGGCGGTGTGAGAGGGCTGGGCCTCCCGAATCAGCACTATATCAAATGGGCTTTGGCGAATCACCGGGGAGATGCTGTGGCTCAAAAGAAGGAACTCGAGGCACTCGAGTATCTTGGTAAGCAAGTGAGCGAGGACGGGGCAGCCCAAGTGAATCTTTTCCGGATGGGATATGGCAAACAAGTGATCGAAGGTCTGAGCGAGAAATACCTGGAAACAAAAATCAGCTATTATCTCATGCAGGAGAACTACTCGAAAGCACGTGATCTGATCGGATTGCCCCAAGAATCTGAACTCGAAGCGTGGATCAAGGCGACTGCTGTGAAAGCAGAGAAGGAGATGATGAAATCCGAACGCGGTCCCGGGATAGGACGTCTGATTGCCGCAGCTGAGTTTCTGGAGGCCCGTGGAATGACCGGGGATGCCACAAAGTGTGTCCTCATTTTGTTTGATCTCGCCCGAGGCAAGAAGGATCTTGATCTGGGATCTTTGGGTATCGAGATGTTTGTTTCGGCTCCCGTGTCGGTCCTGACTGCTGTTGCGCGAGAGGTTGAGGAACACGAGGCGCTCGCTTCGACCTTCATCAGTAAATTTTCGGGAAGGGACAAAGAACATCTCTGGCTCTACCGCACCATCAAGGAGGTTTTCCCGAAGATGGAAACACGTGAACTCCTTCTAAACACCTTTTCATTTTCAAGCCGCCATCTTCTCGTCCCCGTGGATCGTCATGATGAAGTGTTTGAAAACGTATTGGCGAGTGTGTTGAAGGCTGAAGATCCCCAAGGAAACCTCGCCAACCTTTTCATGATTTTGCAATACCGCAATCGTGAATCCGAACTCCTCAAAATCTTAAATGCGCAGGCTGAGAACGGAGTGAAGAATGAGTATTTGAGGGGGCTTCTGGCTCTCGAAAGTGGCCGTCTGAATGCGGCAGCGGAGCTCTTGGGTGGGGTCGTGGCGAATGCTGAAAGTCCGAGTGTCGCCAATCTCTACCAATACGGTAATATTCTTAAGAAGGCCGGAAAGAAAGACGGGAGCAAATTCATCAAAAAAGCTGAGCTTTTTTCGAACGGGAGTTCCTCTGATTTAGCGGCATTTTCAGATCAGCATTTGAGATTTGGCGAGGTGAAGCAATCACATGAGCTTCTGCGACAAGCACTGCTGCGGAGCCCGATCCTTCCTTCTCCCGGAGACTACAGTGGCATCGAGAATATGTTGGATGGTCTTGCCGCCGGCGCTGCGACCCTCGGCAATTGGAAGGAGGCTCTGGCTTATCGAGAGGTGGTGGCACTGACCTCGGCCAACGGCGGGATAGGCTATGGTGTTTATTACCTGCGTAATCGCTTCCAAATCCTAGTGGCACGGGGCGCGTTGGCGATGCAAAATGGCGATGTTGCAAAAGCTGTTTCGTCTTTTGTGGAAGCTCACCGGATCCTCCCCCGGGATGGTTATCTTGCGAACGAACTCTTCCCGGTGATGAGGGAGGCGGGCTTGAGTGAACTCCACGATCAGTTGTTTGGCGAGTCGGCCCGCCATGCCCGAAAGGTCATTCAAATGTTCCCGAAGGATGACAATGCCCATAACAACTTTGCCTGGTTGGCCTCAAGGGCAAATCGTAGTCTTGATGAGGCTGAAGAGTATCTTAAGATCGCCTTGAAGATCAATCCCCGCTCGGCGGCCTATCTCGATACCATGGGAGAGATTTACTTTGCCCGCCGGAACAGGGAAGAGGCCTTGAAATGGAGCGCACTTTCTTTGCAGAATCAAGTCTTTGGCGGCTCAGCGAGTCGATGGGAGCTTCATCAACAGAATCAAAGGTTCAAATCGGGCGAATTCCCGGTTCGATAGCTGATGTTTTAGAGCTGAACACGAAAAACCCGCTCTGTAAAAGAGCGGGTTTTAAGTTTACTGCCTCACCGTCCGTGGCACATGAGCCGCTTTCCCGAAGCTCAACAGGTTGGGGGTATCCTTTGGTCCGCTGTCTTCCAGTGAAGGCATGACATTGGTCCTCCGGGGCCACCCCCATTTTTAATAATATCGGGTCGGCCAATCAACCACTTCTGGCGTATGAGGCAGACGAGGGAGATTAGTCTGGAGAACCGATTCACGCAACGGAAAACCACGCTACTTGCGAAAAGTTCGAAATACTCGACATTCCCGCAGACAGAACTTTCCACGACGCGCGTTTTATCAATACTAACCTTACAAATGACCGAGCTCCTTCTTAAGCCTGCCCGCGAAACGGGCTGCTCTGATCTAGTCGCCCTCCAAGAGGCGGTAGATGAGGCCAGCCAGCGTCAGAGTTCTCCTCTGGACGATATCCTTGATAGTGGTCTCGTCGATGAGGAGCCCTACATGCAGCATCTTTCGGGGGATCTTCATATGGAGTGGCTCCCTGAGATCCCGCCTTTCGAGAGTCCCTTGCCGCTTCGATCGGCCTGTGGGCCCCAAATTGCCCTCAAGCACCGCGTCCTGCCAATCGAACTGGAGGGTGAGGGTGACAATATCCGCCTTCACATGGCGACTTACGATCCTCTGAACCTAATGGCCCGCCAAGCGGCTGCCCAGGCGATCGATATGCCGATTGTGTGGCACATGGCATCCCGCCGGAGAGTGCACGAATCACTCCGTAAGCTCTATGGAGTGGGCGCGGACACTTTTGAGCAGCTTCTCGAAGGCCGCGATCTCGACCTGGACAACCTTGAAATGAAGGATGAGGCCAGTGTCATTGACGAGGTTGAGGACGAGGAGGCCAGCGTGGTGAAATTCGTGAACCAGATCATCCGGGAAGCTCTGGATCAAAAGGCCACTGATATTCATGTCGAGCCGCTGACTGAGAATCTCCGGATTCGCTATCGGGTTGATGGTGGTCTCATTGATATCGCAGTGCCTGATCAGATCAAATCGCTCCAGTCATCGGTGATCGCCCGTCTTAAGATCATGTCGAATCTCGACATTGCCGAACGACGACTTCCGCAGGATGGCCGGATTAACCTCCAGTTCGAAGGGTCCTCGATTGATGTTCGTGTTGCGACTGTTCCCACTGTTGAAGGGGAATCCGTGAGTTTGCGTCTTTTGAACCAAGAGAAGTTCAACGTTGAGCTGCTGGGGATGGAGGATTTCGTGCTCAACAAGATCAAAAATATTTTGAGTCTACCCAACGGAATTATTCTGATCACCGGACCCACTGGATCGGGTAAGTCGACCAGTCTGTATTCCTTCCTGAGTGAATTGAATACTTCGGACACCCGAATCGTGACGATTGAGGATCCGGTGGAGAACAAGCTCGAAGGGGTGATGCAGATCGCGGTAAAAAGTGAGATTGGTCTAACCTTCGCGAGCGGACTTCGGTCCATCCTGCGTGCGGATCCAAATATCGTGATGCTGGGAGAGATTCGTGACCTTGAGACGGCGGAGATTGCCATTCGTGCGTCATTGACCGGTCACTTGGTGTTCTCAACCCTCCACACCAACGATGCGCTCGGTGGTATTAGCCGATTGGTGGACATGGGGGTGGAGCCCTTTCTGGTGGCGGCTTCAGTGCGGGCTTTCTTGGCTCAGCGTCTGGTACGTCGCCTCTGCAAGCACTGTAAAGTGCCTGTTGAGGTTTCCATGGAGCAGCGCCATCGTCTGGGCATCCCCGATAGTATCACGGGGCAGGCATTTGAACCGGTCGGCTGCGATAAATGCCGTAATACTGGTTTCTCGGGACGACTTGCAATTTACGAAGTCATCCTCATTGGTAACCAAATGGAGGAATTGGTTGCCAAGGCTGCAGATTCTTCCACCTTGAAAAAACAGGCCTTGAAGGACGGCTATGTTCCCATCCGGGAGTATGGTTGGCATAAGGTGATGAAGGGCATTACCACGATCGAAGAGGTCGTGTCTGTCACCGCAACTGACCTCGGAGGAGCTCATTAATTTTTCAAAATAGATATTGTGGCAAGTTTTACTTACAAGGCTCTCAGTGGAAGCGGCTCCGTGGTGACTGGATCGCTCGATGCCGGCGACCGGGGTGAAGCCCTTCGTCAACTGGATCGCAAAGGTCTCCAGCCTGTTTCCATCAACCAGGGGCCCGCTGATAAGGCGGCTCCGGCCAAGAAGGTGGCTGGGAAAAAAACGGCTGCACCTGCGGTTGGGAAAAAGAAGGTCGTTGAGGATGAGCAAATTCCCGAAGGCCCGATCAAGCTCAAGCGCTCTGAGGTCGTTCTCTTCACAGAGGAACTTTCTGACATGCTCTCGGCAGGCTTACAACTGGAGCCCGCCCTACGTGCCATGGAAGGCCGTCAGGAACTGGGAAACCTTAAGGTGGTCTCAGCGAAGATTCGTCAGCTTGTCCGCGATGGTAATAGCTTTTCGTCATCTCTGCGCCGCGTCAGTCCCAGTTTCGGATCCTTGTATTGCAACCTCGCTGCGGCGGGTGAGGCGAGTGGCGCGCTCGATACGATTCTTGAAAGACAAGCCCACTACCTGAAGACTCTGCAAGAGCTACAAGGAAAAGTTGTCCTCGCTCTCATCTATCCCTGTTTCCTCGTGGCCGCCGGAATTGGTGTGGGGATTGTCTTCGTTACCCAATTAATTCCCCAGCTTACCGGGCTGATTGAGAACAGCGCCGGCGGACAGGTTCCTCTTGGTGCGAAGCTTTTGATGGGAACTTCTGACTTCTTCATGAAGTGGTGGATCGTCATTGTGCTGGTGATTGCGGCTGTTCTGATTCTCTTCAAGGCATGGAAGGATAATGAAGCAAATCGACCGACGTGGGATCGGGCAAAGTTAAAGATACCGCTCTTCGGGCGGGTGATTGAGCATCGGTTTTACGTCCAGTTTCTTGAGACCATGGCCAACTTGGTCGGGAATGGTCTCCCTTTACTCAGAGCTCTGGAACTCACAAAGGATGCGACGCCCAATCTCTATCTCCAGGCGCATCTTGAAGAGATGCTGGAGTGGGTGGGAGATGGGCGATCGCTCTCGGCGTCGCTCAGCCGGTCCGGGGCCTTTTCACCTCTCTTGATCGATATGGTGTCGGTGGGTGAGCAGACCGGTAAGATCGATAAATCGTTGCGAAAAGCAGCCGATCGCTTTGACAAGGAACTCAATAATTCGCTGCAAGCGATCATGGCTTTAATTATGCCGGCGGTGTTGCTTGTGATGGCGGTCCTCATTGGTTCCATGGCCTATCTCATGATCACCGCGATCTTCCAAACCATCGAAAGTATCGGTAGTCGATGATTGAAGCGAAGCAAATCCACCGCTCCTTCACCCTGGCCAAGAAGGAGATTGAGGTCCTCAAGGGGATCGATGTGAAGATTGAGGCCGGAGAGAAGGTGTTTCTCTGTGGTCCCAGCGGAGCGGGTAAGACGACACTGATGTACACTTTGGCCGGCCTGGAGCATCCCCATAAGGGGAGCGTATTCATTGACGGGACCGATTTCTACGCTCTCTCCTCTGGAAATCAGGCACGTCTGCGCAATGAGAAGATCGGCTACGTTTTTCAGAATTACTTTTTGCTCCCCGAACTCACCGCGATTGAGAATGTCCTCGTTCCGGGGCTGATTGGTGGCAAAGCCGAGGTGACGCGGGCTAAAGAGGCCCTCGACCGGGTCGGACTTTCGGAAAGAGGCGATCATCTTCCGGCTGAGCTTTCCGGAGGCGAGCAACAACGGGTTGCGATCGCGAGGGCCTTGGTGAATTCACCCTCGATCATCTTTGCAGATGAGCCGACGGGGAATCTCGATTCCGCCAACAGCGACGAAGTCATGAAGATTTTGATGGAAGTGGTTGAGGAGCGGAATGCCACTCTGGTGGTCGTGACTCATGACGCCAGCCTGTCGCGGCACGGCGACCGGATCTTTACGATCCAGGATGGAGTCATTGCGTGACGATTGATCGTGAACTTCTTGGTTCAGTGCGAGGGGTGTGGTAGCCTCGCCCCATGGACACTTTGATACATCACCTCGAGCGGAAAGAAGAGCTGCCGCCTCGCGAGGTCGCAACTGCAGCAGAGTTTCTTCTGGATGAGGCAGGTGATGTCGAAAAGAAAGCGCATCTCCTCAAGGCGCTCGCCGAGAAAGGTGAGACAGCCGCAGAAATTGCCGAGTTTGTCTCCGTCTTTCTGGAGAAGGCGGAAAAGCCCTCTTTTTATGGGCAATCCTTCGATGGACCCACCATTGACGTGTGTGGCACCGGAGGGGACAAGCTCAATCTCTTCAACGTATCGACCACGAGTATGTTTCTCGTGGCAGCAGCAGGGGGAGTGGTTGTTAAGCACGGGAACCGGGGCATTACTTCCAAAAGCGGAGGAGCCGATGTCCTGGAAGCGCTCGGGATTGCCATTGATCTGCCATCCGAACAGGTTGGAGTGTGCCTCGAAAAGGCGGGGGTCGGTTTTCTCTTCGCGCCCAAATATCACCCGGCGTTTAAAGCGGTTGTGCCGGTGCGCAAATTGTTGGCTGAGCAGGGGCAGCGGACGATTTTTAATCTGATCGGACCGCTCCTCAATCCAGCCAATCCCGAGTGTCAATTGGTGGGAGTCTTTGATCAAAGTCTTTGCGCGGTCTTTGCTGAGATTCTTCAGCGACTGGGCCGCGATAGCGCTTGGGTTGTCAATGGCTCCACTGCGGATGGTCGGGCTGTCGATGAGGTCAGTCTCATGGGCCCCACCAGGATTTGTAAATCGGGATGCTACCAAGGGCAGGTGGACGAGGAGGTGAAACCTTCCGACTTTGGGTTGAAGGTGTCTTCGGTGGAAGATCTCCAGGGTGGAGATGCGGCGACGAACGCGACGATACTTGAAGAGATTCTTTCCGGCAAAGAAGAAGGCCCCAAACGTGATATGGTCCTTTTGAATTCTGCGGCAGCGCTGGCCTGTGCGGGCCTGGCGGACCATCTCGAAAACGGACTCGTAAAAGCCAGGGAGGTCATTGCCGATGGCAGTGCTCTGGATCGCCTGCGGATGTTGCAAGATTACGGGAAGGCTTGATCACAAAAAAAGCCGAAGGACGACATCCTCCGGCTTTAGAAATGGAACAAAGATGGGCCTAACCGCCGCCTGAGTTGGCGAGCGCTTTATCTTCCTCGGGGAGGAAGGGAGCAAAGCGGCCCTTCTCGATTGACTTCATATAAGCTTCCTCAGCCGAGATCATGCCAGCTTCGAGTTTCTCAAAGATGGCGTCGTCCATGAACTGCATGCCCAGTGCCTTACCACCAATGATGACGTCGTAAAGTTTCTGGGTGGCTCCTTCACGGATAATGGCGGCAACTGCGGGAGTCGCGAAGAGGATCTCATTGACGGCGACACGACCAGGTTTATCAACTCGCTTGCAGAGGAGTTGGGCAACCACACCTCGGAGGGAAGCTGCCAACATGGTGCGGACCTGCGATTGCTGGTCGGATGGGAAAACGTCGATGATTCGGTCGACTGTTTTACGGGCATTGTTGGTGTGGAGCGTCCCAAAGACGAGAAGGCCGGTTTCTGCTGCAGTCAAGGCGAGCGAGATGGTCTCAAGGTCACGCATCTCACCCACGAGAACGATGTCGGCATCCTCACGGAGACAGGCACGGAGGCCATCGGAGAACTCGGGAGTCTGGATGGGCACCTCACGCTGGGTGATAATTGAGGTCTTACTCGAGTGAACGAACTCAATAGGCTCTTCAATCGTGATGATGTGACGGCTGAAGTTAATATTGATGTAATCGATCAAGGCCGCGAGCGAAGTCGATTTACCCGATCCAGTGGGGCCCGTGACAAGAACGAGACCCGAGCGCATGTGGCCAAATTCCTTGATCACGGGAGGGAGATTGAGATCCTCGATTGAGGCGATCTCAGTCGGGATGAGACGGAAGACGGCACCAAGTCCGTTCTGCTGCTTCAAGTAGTTACACCGGAAACGGGATTTCTCATCCATTTCGTAGGCGAAGTCGAGGTCCCCCGACTCGAGATACTGCGCAAATGGCCCGGGGTCGCAAATCTCCTCGAGGAACTCGCGGATCTGCTCATGTCCAAGGACGGGTTCGTCAGCAATTGCGGAGACGCCACCGTGGACCCGGATTTTGGGAGGAGAACCCTCGGAAAGGTGGAGGTCGGAACCTCCGGAAGCGACGAGGTGTTGAAAAAGGCGGTCAATTTTAGCCATGCCAAAAAAAGTGTGTTGTGTTGTGAAATTAGGATTGGAAGAAGAGCTTCATTTGCTGCTTATCTTCACATCGGTATAACGTCTCTTCTTGGGAAACGAGTCCTTGGGTGTATAGATTTCGGAGGGATTCATCCATCGTGATCATGCCGACGTTCTTACCGGTCTGCATGATGCCTGGGAGCATGAAGGTCTTTCCGTCACGGATGGTGGCGGAAACAGCGGCGGTGTTCACGAGGAGCTCCAGCGCGAGTGCGCGTCCGGTGCCGTCCGCTTTCGGGACGAGCTGTTGGGAAACGACTCCGCGGAGGGATTCGGAAACCATGATCCGGATCTGGGCCCGCTGCTCAACAGGGAAAACGTCGAGAACCCGGTCAAGGGTTCGCGGGGCATTCCCGGTGTGGAGAGTGGCGAGAACGAGGTGACCGGTCTCAGCTGCTGTCAAGGCCAGTTGAATGGTCTCAAGGTTACGCATCTCACCGACCATGATGATGTCGGGATCTTCCCGGAGAGCTCCGCGGAGCGCGCGTGGGAAGGACTCGGTGTGTGCTCCGACTTCACGTTGGTTCACGTGGCATCCCCGGGAATGGAAGACATACTCGATGGGATCCTCCAGCGTGAGAATGTGGTCTTCGCGGTCCTTGTTAATGAAGTCGACAAGAGCCGCCATGGTGGTGGACTTACCAGAACCGACCGAGCCCGTGATGAGGATGAGACCGTTTTGATAACGGGTGAGAGGCTTGATGTGTTTGATGGGGAGCCCGAGGTCCTCCATCGTTCTGATCTCAGTCGAGATGATTCGGAAAACGATCTCGTATCCGAGACGCTGCTTCACGACGGAAGCTCGAAAGCGGCCATCGGCGTTGGCATATGCAAAATCGACGTCTCCGACTTCCTGAAGTCGGGCCCAATTTTTTTCATCGAGGAACGAACGAGCCAGTCGCTCGGTATCCTCTGCGGCCAGCGGAGGGTGTGAGTCCCAAATGGGGGAAAGACTTCCGAAACGGCGCCAAGCTGGAGGATAACCGGTGGGAAGGTGGACATCGGAACAATCGTATTCGATTCCGATCTTGAGATACTCGTCAACGTGAGCGAGGACTTCGTGTTCTGACATGGATAGTGTGTGCGATTAAGAGAAAGAGAGTTTTGAAAGGGTGACCAGTAAGAGAAATCACTTTTGCGGCGGACCGCCAAGCATGGAATTGTCAGGATGGTGCCCAATTTTGGTTTCGGCGTATTCCTGGGCCTGCTTGATCACAAATGCGGTGAGGGTAGGGCGGGCCAAATTAAAAATGAGCTTCCCGGTTTTCAGCAAAATTCCCCGTTTTTTTGACCGGGCATTGGAGATGATTTTTTTAGAACGCAGAAGTCGCATTGTCAAAAAAGCGGCCCCGGCACTCCCGGTAGCCCATCGGCCGGGGTGTTTGCGAACAGATTTCTTGAGTTGATGCACGGGATGAAGCTCGCGTTTCAGCGATTCCAGACCTTCGGAGATGCGCGGGCGCTGCAGCTCCAGCTCTCCGACTAGGGCTTTCTTTCTTTCGTCAGCCATTGTTGGTCTTTTTTAAGTTCGCCACGAGTGTATTCGAAAACGTTGGCACCGGCTCCCGCACTTTTGCTCTTCCTGATCAGCAAAAGTCCAATCATAAGATGAACGACGGCGAGGATCCAGGATGCCCCGATCCAGTTGGCGATGGAAGTTCCAGACCCCGAGATCAGTAAACCCAGAATGCCGATCACTCCCGCAAGAATCAGTAGGTAGGCCACCACGAGAAGGATGGCACCCGCTATGGCCAGACCTAGGGTTCGACCGTAAAGTCCGGCCGCCTCCTTCGTCTCAATAGCCAGAAGTTCGCCCCGGATTTTTGCATGAGCCGAGGTTTCCTTCAGCAAAGAACTTAATTCCTGCTTCAAGCCCAATGTTTCACCATCGGAGGGAGAATCTGGTTCGCCGGATACCATTTGATGTTCCTTAGCGGCGGATCAGAAGTCCCAGCACGAATCCAGCGCCGACAGCAGTGAGAATCGCCTTGGTGGGATTCTCGCGCACGTAATCCTCCATGGAGACCTGAAATTCGCGAGCTTTCAAGCGGGTGTCATCCCATTGCTCGGAAGCAGCGCCACGGAAACTGTCGGCAGTTTCTCCGGCTCCGTCCCGAATGGCTTCGATTTTTTCGGTAGCGACTGATTTCAGGTCACTGGCTTTCTCACCGGCAAAGTCCCTGAGTTGAGCGGCTTTCTGAGCGGCGGCATCTTTGAGGTCGAGAGCCTTTTGCTCGGTCTTGGAAGCCTTGCGCTCCTGCGTCTTGCCCTCCGCAGCGGCCCGAAGGTCATCAGCGGCGGATCCAGCATCGGGAGCATCAGCAAAAGCAGCGGAATTTGAAGCAGAAGAAGCATCTGTCATGATGGGAGAACTTTCGCCCGTATTCGATGCGATGACAAGAGAATCCTCCCCATATACGAGGTGAGATTTTGGCCATTGAGAACCACCGCTCCAGAGAGGGCGCCAAAACCGGATGCGGCCGATTGCAAATTCGCACACTATTACGAGAAGGTCTGGCCGAAAAACTTGGGCGGACAGCGCGATATTGATTTCTATTAAGAAGGGCGGATTGAAAGGTAGCCTTTTTATCGTCCCGCAGTCTTGCTTGCTTCTTTCCTCGGGGGTGAAAAGGAGTGCAGCAGTTTGCGGTCCTTGGCGCGCCACACGCGCAGGATGCCGTCTTCGCCACCGGCTACGATGATCTGGCCATCGGGTGATGAAGTCACGGTGTAGACAAAGCCTTCAATCCCACCCAAATTCTGACCGGCAGCCTTTACTGTTTTGTCACCGGCGGCGATGAGGAGAGCATTGCCGGTTCCCAGGAACTCAATCGAGGTGACTTCCTTCCTGTATCCACCCTCTGATTTTGTCTGCTTGCCGGTTTCCGCACTCCACAGTTTCGTTACTTTGTCCGCACCGGCCGATGCGATCGTTTGTCCGTCGGCATTCCACGCTACGTCAAGGACGTGATTGGTGTGTCCTTCCAACTTGTGAACGAGCGCGCCGGTATCGAGGCGATGGAGTTTCACGAGACGATCGGTGGAGGCCGTGGCGAGGTGCGAACCATCCGGCGAAAAGGCCAGTCCGGTGATGGTGTCATCGTGCGGTTTGGTGATCTCGCTCTGAAGGACGCCATCGCGCACGTTCCAAAGCTTGAGATCTCCGCGCCGGGAAGGGATTCCGCCGCCGGTGGCGAGCACTCCACCACGGGGATGGAAGGCGAGGGCGAGGACGCGACCAGGAAAGGGAGTGGCGCTGGTGCCGTCTCCAATCTGGCGCGTCTTGCGCCACGAAGCTGGCGCGAGGCGAGCGAGGGATTTGTCGGCGAAGGCGGCGATAAGATCTCCCTTGGGAGTGAACACCACCCCCGTGGTATCGCGTCCGCGTTGCAGGGTGTCGAGCGCTTGGAGAGTGGTAAGTGACCAAAGCCGAACTCCCATCTTTTCCGTTCCGGCTGCGAGGGTGGTGCCGTCAGCCGAGATCGCAAGGCTGCGCACTGCGCCCGATCCAATCGCCTTCGCACTTTCCTCGAGGTTCTTCACTGATTCCTCCGCGGTGACGAGGTGGCCATCAGCCTCGGTGGAGGCAGCCTGTGCCAAGAGAAGTCGCTCGGCGGCCTTGGTTCCGTCGCGCACTGCGAGCTCTCGATTGCGTTGTGCACCGATGTTTTTGCGCTCGGCAATGGTGAGTTCTCCCTCAGCCTTTTGGAGAGCTTCAGTGACCTTTTTGACACGTCCCTGCGCCGCGCCAAGTTGCGATTTGTCCGGAGCACTTTCGATTTGAGTAATTTCGTTTTGCGCCTTGTCGGCTTCCTTCCGGAGCTTGCTGACTGAAGCTTCCTTCGCATCGAATTCTTTCAAGGCGGTATTCAAAGTCTCGGCCTGCTGCTTGGTTTTCTCGCGGAGTTCGGTCCACCGTTTGTCGCTTGCTTCGACTTGTTTTCGGCGCAGGTCCGCGACGCGCTTGGCGACGTCGCGGTGGCGGATTGCGGCGGCACGGCGGGTCTCGAATTCGTGGTCGCCGCTCAGTTCGCCGAGCTTGGTTCCCTTTGCCGCATCCCATACCCGAACGATGCCATCAGCCCCAGCCGTGGCGATGCGATTTGCTCCGGTATGCGCGATGAGAGAGGTGATCGGGGAACCGTGGTGGAATTGACGAAGTTGCTTGCCGGCAAGGTCCCAGAGGCGGGCGGTGCCATCTTCGCTTGCCGAGAGAAGCTGCGAGCCTTCTGGATTGAAGGGGAGGAGGGACGTGATTTTTGGGCCGTGCCCTTTCAATTCAAGCGGAGTGCTGGGCTCGGCATCGGCCGGGTGCTCAAAGACCGAGACTGGAATGATGCGAATCACACCATCCGCGCCTCCCACGGCCAGTTTTTGACCGCCCTCTAACAGCGCGAGAGATGTCGACTCCGGTAGCGATTTGATCGATTTCCAGGCTTTCGGGTCCGATACGCTGCTGCGGAGAATTTTGTTTTCAGAGATCGAAAAGAGGGTGGCGCTATCCCCGGAGAAGATCGCCGAGCGGATCGTGGACGCATGTTTCCCTTCAGGCTTGATTTCAACGGCTTGACCGAGCGATTGAAGGAGGAGATTCCCCTTGCTGTCGCCGGTCGCAATCCATTCTCCGTTCGGACTGACTGAGAGGGTGGTGGGCGCTTCCGGGAGGAGTTTCCCGATCCGGGCCGGGTAGCTTCCCCTCGACCAAAGCTTAACGCTTCGGAATCCTCCCGAAGCGAGGAGGCCGTCACGGTTGAAAGCGAGAGCGTGGACGTTGTCGTGGTGCGCGGCCTGCGTTCCCAGGTCGGGATCGACCAACTCCGCTTCGAGAGCGCCGCGATGCAGATCATAGAGGTGGATGCGGTTGCCACGTCCCGCCGCGACAAAGCGTCCGTCGTCCGTAATGACGGTGGCGTAGATCGCATTGACGCCCTTTAGATCTTCCCATTCGCTTGGTCCGGCCAGGACTGCGGCGGAGGTTCCAACTCCGCCTTGTGCGATCCAAAGTTTCAACAGGGCCAGTTCTTCCGGAGTGAGATCGACGGCCCTGGTCTTGTTTTTGGCCGGTGGCATCGGGTCGTCTTCGAGGTGGGCGGAATAGGTGAAAACGAGACTCTCCAGCGGCTTGCCGGGAACGAGGGAGGGACCGCTGTCACCCCCTGTGATCATGGCCTGTGGCGATTCGAGATTGAGATCGGCCTTGGCCTTCTTCTCGTTGTGACAGGCAAAGCAGTTCTTCTTGAGAAAAGGGATGATCTCTTTCGTGAAATTGACAGGGGTGTTGCGTTGCAGATCGGCAACTGGAAGCGGAGCCTCCTGTGCGGAGGCCAAGCCGACCAGAACGAGAGTTGCTAAAAATTGATGCTTCATTTTCCTTCCTCTTTTGGTGCTGGTGCTTTGACCCGCACGGTGATGGGTAGTGAGTAAGTAGAGATCTTCACATCGCGTTCCTTGGCGCGTTCGGCAGCTGCTTTGGCTCGTCCCTCGGCTGCTTTTTTCTCGGTGTCGGCGCGCTTGGCTTTCTCCTCCGCGTCCTTGGCCGCCTGATCGCTTGTCTGCAGAGCGGCTCGGTTTGCGGTAATGATCCCTTCGAGTTCGTGCTTGGCTTCGGCACTGGCGCTTTGGAGATTTTGTTCCGCTTTCTTCAAAGCCTGTCGGGCGGGTTCGACGGTGGCGCGCACTTCCTTTGCTTGTTTATCCAGTTGGTCTTTGAGTTCCGTGAGGCGCTTGCGATCCGCCTCGGCTCGATCCGCGGCTCCTGGATTGTTGCGATACTTCATGATGCCATCGCCGCGGAACACGAATTGCCAGACGCCGGGTTCCACTGGAAATTGGTCGGTCTTGGCGAAGGTGATGGAGAGGACTCCCTCCGAGTCCGTTTCTTTGATTTTAAGCTGAGGTGAATTTTTAAGAAACAAGGAACCCTCGGGCTGAATCACGAAATCGCCTTTCACTCCGCTTTTTTTGAGGAGTTTGATGGGAAATTCGAGCTTGCCATTGAGCTCGACTTCCCAGTCAACCTTTTCGGGGCGCTGCACGACGATGGGGGCCTTCTCGGCGGCGCATACCGAGAGCGGAAGGCGGGTCGTCAGGTGTGGGCGGATGCGCTCAATCTCGTAGTTGCCGACTGCCCATGAAATCGTCCCTGCCCGTGCCTCTCGAACCTTGTCGCCGGCCTTTCCGCGCACCGTGATGAAGCCATGCCAGTCCGGTGCGTCTTCAGTGCAGCTCAGAATGAGAGTGGCGCTGTCCTGCCCTTCCGGGATCCTCATTGGGGGACACGTGACTCCGTCCGGAAGATTTTCGGCTCGGAGAGTGATCTCTCCGCGAAAGCCGTCTCGTCGGATTGCGAGGACGTGGAATGCGGCTGTTCCTCCCTGCCGAAGAAGCGACGGAACAGGTTGAAGTAACTTTGATTCGCGATGGGGCTTCCAAGCGGTGGCGACGAGCTCGAAGTCGGGGCGATGTTCCCGAATCACGAGTCGATAGAGGCTGGAGGGACCACCCGATCCGGTCTGATTCATGATTGTGATGCGATAGACGCCATCTTCCGAAGGAGAGAAATAGAGAGACGGATCGCGGGTTGGAAGTGGAAAGTGACGGCCTCCCGGATTGCCGCCATCGTCGCTCGACAGCACTTCGCTGAATTGTTCGTTGCCTTTGTCATCGACCTTCACACGCTCGATAATGAGAAGTGGGTCGCAGGCGTTTCCAAGGTGCTCGGCGAGACAGTCGATCCACAGTGGTGTTCCTTTCTTCGCTTCGATAAGGAAGCGGTCGGTGTCGCCCGAGCGAGCGAAGCTGCCGTGAATCTCAGCGGGAACGGGGACGGGCTGATCCTTGGCGGACTCGGTTTCGGTGACGACGGGCTCTTTTGCAAAACCGATTCGAATGGGGTTCGATGAGGTGCCATTGACTTCGAGCTGGTAGTCGAATCCCGCAAGGAGAGCTTCGCGGACGAGAAGGGAGGGATGGGCGGATTGAGAATTGGCCGGGAGTTGGATTTCGACTTCCAGCGACTCCAACTCGTGAGGTCCAAGGCGATGTCCTTCGCCCTTGCTTGCTCCGGGAAGGTTACGGCCGTAAATTTTAAATTTGGACGTCGTGCCTGGAGTGCCGGCCGGAGGCACGATGAAGTCGATGTGCGGGGCGTTATTGATGAGGAGTCGATAGTAAAACTCATCGCCACCACCGAAGGTGAAATCATAGACGCGGAGCAGGTAGACACCGTCTTCCGGTGCCGTGAAATCGAGCAGGGGGTCACGGCCAAGGGTGTCTCGGTCACTGAGGAGTTCCCGGCCCGCTGCGTCATTGATTGAGAGGGTAGCGTCCATGCGGGAGTCGATGCGCTCGGCCCAGCATTGGATTAGGAGACGTTGTCCTTGCTTCGCCTCGAAGCGGAAGTAGTCGATGGAGTCGGCATCGGCGCGGCCATTCAGGACGACTCCCACCGGCAAAGCCAAGGCATTGTCGGCCTTCTTGTTGGTGCCGGGTTCAGCGAGTTCTTCAAGGGCTCCCACCACGAAGGGACGGGGACCGCTGAGGCCGAGGCGCGTCTTGACATGGACTTCGTACTGCCCGGGCGGAACGTCGTTTGCAACGGTGAGACGAAAGCGGAAAGGGTCGGAGCGTTCGGTCTGAAATTCGGTGGCAGGAATGATGATTTGCTTCGCTTCCAAGCCGGGATGCGAGAAAACGAGCCCGCTGGCTTCATCGAGTTCGGAGCCCGCGATGCTGACATCGAGACTTGTGCCGGCCTTGGCCCCGACGGGGTGGATGGAACGAAGGTGAGGGGAGGGAAGTTGCGCGGACGCCAGGTTCAGCGCCATGGCTGTTAGCAGGAACATCCGGATGATTGTGGCCGTCATCGTCATATGCGTCGGGTGATTAAGCTGCCCGTGATCGTCATTCTAATGATTGAAGAGGAACTCCTTGGTGTTGAGAAGGGCCCAGATGATGTCTTCGAAAGCGGCACGATTCACTTGCTCGGGAGATGGCTTGGGCTCGGCCGCTTGCGCTTGGGTGTGCTTGCGCAGGAGAAACTCCCGGGCGGTGGAGAGCTCTTCCGGAGTCGGTGATCGGGAGAAGGCGTGGCGGTAGAGTTCCGTGACGCGGTCGTCATCGCTGAGTTCCTTGTTCCGAAGGAGAGTGGCCGCGCGGGCCTGGTCGGAGGAGAGCTTGTTCTTGATGTTCTGTGAGTTCACGAGGTGCAGGGCTTGCGCCAGATTCACATCGGAAGTGCGCTCGCATTCACAGGAACTGTTCATGTCAGGACGGCCAAAAACGGACAGGAAGTAGGAGTCCCGCGTGAAGCGATCGTCGGGAAGTTGCACGGCGCTGGCACCCTGCGGTTGGCCACTAAACTTCTCCCGGGAGTTCGTTACGAGATTGATACCGTCGAGGAGGACTTCAGCCGGGAGGCGTCGTGGGTAGAAGCGCGAGTAGTTTTGACGGTCGTCGCGGTTGTACTCGTTCGGGATGGAGCTGAGTTGGTAGGTTCGGCTGTTACAGATCAAGCGAACGAGGTCCTTGAGATCGTGGCCGTTCGTCACGAAATGCTTGGTGAGGTCGTCGAGGAGGGCCGGATGAGTGGCGGGATTGGTGACGCGCAAGTCGTCTTCGGGGTCGACCAGGCCCCGGCCGAAGAAGTGTTTCCAGTAGCGGTTCACCAGCATGCGCGCGAAGAATGGATTGTCGGGTGCTACCAACCAATTGGCGAGCGGTTGGCGAGGGTCTTGGTGGGGGGCGAGTTCGAGGGTTTCACCTCCGAGCGGGGTGGGTTTCAGGCTGAGGCCGGTGCGGGGATTCCGGGCGGATGCGTTTCCGCGTTTGTGGTAGATGAGTTCTTCGCCTGCTTGCTCCCCGGGCTTGCGACCGATGGTGGAAAAATATGCCTCGAAGCCGTAGTAGTCATCCTGGCTCCATTTTTCGTAGGGGTGATGATGGCACTGCGCGCACTGCATGCGAATTCCGAGGAAAACCTGTGCGACATCCTGCATTTGTTCTTTGCTATCCCGTACCGAGCGATACCAGGCCACCGCCGGCGACTTGCCCACTTCCCCGGTCGCTGTGATGAGTTCACGAACCACCGCATCGTAGGGACGGTTGTCGTTAAGCGCGGAGCGGATCCAAGAGTGAAAGGCGTAGGTTCCTCGCTTCTGGGTATCGTCCTTGCGCTTGTTGCGCAAAATGGCGGACCATTTTCCGGCGAAGTAGTCGGCGTAGGCCGGACTGGCGAGGAGGGCTTCGATGAGCTT
>OJIS01000199.1_pt1 | contig 21915 bp, 14 predicted proteins | sample 1595671 | NCBI WGS metagenome assembly OJIS01 (sample SAMN05416814, study PRJEB24817) | seawater metagenome | isolation source: Sea water | place: Canada:Atlantic | collected 2013-07 | reverse complement strand
CGGCAGCGTCAGATGTGTATAAGAGACAGCATCAACACGAACCACTCCCGGTTTCGTCGATCCAAAGATCCCGAAGAGCGCATAGTAGTCCTCCTGACTAATGGCATCAAACTTGTGGTTATGACATCGCGCGCAGGAAACAGTGAGGCCCTGAAAAGCCTTCGTGACGACATTTACCTGGTCATCAGTGAAGCGCACTTTTTCGTCGAGAGCATCGGTTGGAGCGAAGCCATGAAAGACCATTCTTAAATGAGCTGTCCCGAACATCGATTCATTGCGGCCCTCCTTGATGCGGGGATTCTTGAGAAGATCGCCCGCGAGGTGCTCGGTCACGAGAGTATCGTAAGGAACGTTTTCATTGAGTGCGCGGATGAGGTAGTCACGGTATCGCCAGGCGTTATTGATCGCCGGATCACCCTCACTCCCATGAGAATCGGCGTAGCGGATCCAGTCCATCCAGTGTCGCGCCCAGCGTTCACCATACCGGAGCGAAGCGAGAAAAGCGTCCACCAGATGTTCCCAACGATCAGCGCGTTTGTCAGCGAGGTATCCATTCACCTCTTGGACGGTTGGAGGAAGCCCGCGAAGCGCGAAACTCAGCCGTCGCACCAAAACCCGGTCATCCGCCTTTCCCACCTCCTCCAAGCCGACTACCACGATCTCCTTCTTCAAAAATCGATCGATGGCAGAGCCCTCTCCGTCAGGAGGAGTGACCTTTCTGATCGGTTGGAAGCTCCACCATTGTTTGCGGCGCGCCATCACTTGATTCCAGTTGCTGTCCTTCTCGACCTCCTCATCCGAGGGAGGCTGATCGCGGGGATCAGGAGCGCCCATCTTGATCCATTTGATAAAGTCGGCGATCGTGATGTCGTCCAGCTTCGCCCCATCCTTGGGCATCTCCATGTCTTCCTCCTCATGCCGGAGGATCTTGATCAAGTAGCTGTCTTCAGGATTTTCAAAATCAAAGAGGTCATCGGAATCACCACCTTCCATCATCGCGGCGCGATGATCGAGCGCCAGCCCCCCTTTCTTCTTCCCGCCCGTGCGGTGGCATTCGTAACAATCCTGCGCAAGAATCGGCCGGATTCGTTTCTCAAAAAATTCGACATTCTCAAGACTTGGTTTTTGGGCCCAAGCGAAACCTGTCAGAAGCAGTAATAAAAACCATCGGATCACGGCGTCATGCTACGTAGATCGCCCCCTTGATTCTATCCTCAAATTGACCAAGACGCGGGGATTTGAAATTCTTCTCGCTAGGTGGGGAGCCAGAAGCTGGTATGGTCGCCACCACGTTATGAAACTTTTCTCCTCTCTCTTGATGGCCACCACTCTTCTGTCTCATTCGGAACTCCTGACCCTCCCGCTTTGGGATGGCGAGGTCCCGGGAGAAAAAGACCAAAAGGTCGGTGAAGAAAAAGCCGAGGACAAAAACAAGGATGGCATCATTCGCATCTCCAATGTCAGCACGCCAACGATCACCGTTTATCAGGCTTCAGCTGAAAAAGCCAACGGAGCAGCCGTCATCGTGGCACCTGGCGGAGGTTATGGCATTCTCGCTTCATCGCATGAAGGCACCGATGTTTGTGAATGGCTCAACGACCTGGGAGTCACCGCCATTCTTCTCAAATACCGCGTTCCCCGTCGGAAGAATCTCGAAAAGCATCACGCTCCCATGCAGGACGCGCAGCGAGCAGTCAGCCTTGTCAGATCAAAGGCCGCCGAATGGAAAATTGACCCGAAACGAATCGGCTTTATGGGATTTTCAGCAGGTGGCCATCTTACCGCAACAGTATTAACTTCGGATGGCTCGGTGAGCTTCCCGAAGGAGGAAATCGACAAACACTCGGCCATCCCTGATTTCGGCCTCCTCATTTACCCGGCCTACCTGAAGAGCGAAAAGAATCCCAACGAACTCGTTCCCGAAGTCTCAGTCGATGAAAAGACTCCCGCATCCTTCGTCGTCATCGCTCACGGGGACTCACGATTTGTGGAAGGCGCCGCCCTCTACTATCTCGCCATGCAGCGTGCCAAGCGCCAATGCGAACTCCATATCTACGGCAAAGGCGGCCACGGATACGGCATGAAAGAGATCCCCGAAAGAGTCGGAGAATGGACCACCCAAGCAGCTGGCTGGATGAAGGAGATGGGATTGTTGAAGAGATCCCAATAAAGCCATCTAGCGCATCACTTTTTTCGGAGTCCGGTCGATTTTGTAGATGCCCCAGTGCTTTTCGGCGCCCTTGGGGTTATTGGGATCGCCTTTCCAGTCTTCGTCGAAGGCTTCGAAGAAGAAGGTCGTGATGTTATTTTTCTCCGACCAAGCTTTCATCTCCTGATAGTAGCGAGCTTGCGCATTTTCGTTGGCGCGTTCTCCGAACTCGGATGCAACGGTGGCCCAACCGGCTTCGGTGATGACGAGTTTGGCGTCGGGGAGGGCTTTGCGGACGGCTTCCATGTTGGCGATGCCGAAGGACATGCCCTCCTCGACAGGCTTCCCTTCCCAGACCGGATAGATGTGGACGGAGACAAAATCAAGATGCTTGGCCAGAGGCTTTCCAAAGCGGGCCCACCAGTCGTAGTTGTCGGCCACGGTGACGGGTTGCTTGATGGAACGCTTCACCTTTTTGACATAAGCGATCACCGATTCGACCGGCACCATGTGATCGTTCCACTCGACGAGCGCTTCATTGCCAACTGCGACCGCGGCGACCTGATCGGGATACTGATTGGCGAGCTTGATGAGTCTCTCGACCTCCCCGGCATTCCCGATCTTTTTTGCGGCGAGTTCTTCGGGAGTGAACGGTTTGGGTTTCCACGGACACTTGGGATTATTGACCTCGGCATCGAGCCAAGCCCCGAGGAGGACTTTCATGGGGAGCGTCTCGGATTGGATAAGTTTAAGGATGGCTGCGGAATTTTCGCGTGAGTCGTAGAGACGAATGAGTTTGAACCCGGCCTTGGTGAGAATCTTAAGATCTTCCAGCATTTCCTTTTCACTCGGATTCCTGGCCCCCGCGCCGCGATCAGGATGCTGACCGCTACGGAAACCGGAATAGCAAATGGCCCAGGATTCTCCGGAAAGAAGGCCGGCGTCCTCCTGCTTCAAGGCGGACTTCTTCTCCTGGGCATGAATATTCACGAAGAGGAAAAGGACGGCACCCTGGAGAATCCGATGACGAATGGAATGAGCAACGGTGAACAACGACATGGAAGCACTTATCCATATTGTGCAAAATAATGCAATCACAAAGGATTCCCTTCCACCTGTGACCCCGTTAAAAACCAGCTGAAAGGAGAATCCAGCCCATAGGGTATGACTTCGGGTGAAACTCACTCTCTTCCTGACTCTTGCAACGACTGCTTTGTTGCATGGCAAGTCCTACGTCCTTATCGTCGTCGATGACCTCGGCTACATGGATATTGGAGCTTATAATCCCAATACCTTTTACGAGACTCCGAACGTCGACAAGCTGGCCAAGTCCGGCCTGAAGTTCACCGATGGCTACGCCGCCAACCCGGTCTGCTCCCCCACCCGCTTCGGGATCCAGACCGGGCGCTATCCGACGCGGGAGGAGGCGACGAATTTTTTTGGTGGCAACCGGAGTGGGAAATTTGCGCCAGCACGCGTGAACCATCGCATGGAAACTGAAGAGGTCACAATTGCAGAGGCTCTGAAGGAGCAGGGCTACGCGACCTTTTATGCCGGGAAGTGGCATTTGGGGCCGACAGAGGAGTTTTGGCCGGAGAACCAGGGATATGATGTCAACGCGGGAGGCTATAAAGCAGGCGGCCCCTACACTGGAAAAAAATACTTCTCACCCTACGAAAATCCCAAGTTGAGCAACGGCCCGGACGGGGAGCATTTGCCGGATCGTCTGGCGACAGACACGTGCAAGTTCATGGAAGCAAATAAAGGGAAGCCTTTCTTTGCGATGCTTTCGTTTTACTCGGTGCACACGCCGCTGATCGGGCGTCCTGATCTCGTTGCGAAATATAAAAAGAAAGCCGCTAAAATAAACGGACAGGAATTTAGTGATGAAGAGCAGGTTCTTGGCAACAAGCCGCGCAAGGTGCGCATTCTCCAAAAGCATGCCGTCTATGCCGCCATGGTCGAAGCGATGGATCAAGCGGTTGGCAAGGTCATAAAGAAGGTCGAGGAACTGGGGCTGGAAGACGAAGTGGTGATCTGCTTCACCTCCGACAACGGAGGGCTCTCTACCTCGGAAGGCTCCCCCACCTCCAACCTTCCACTACGCGGTGGAAAAGGATGGATCTATGAAGGCGGCATTCGCGAACCCTTCATCGTGAAATGGCCAGGAGTGACCAAAGCTGGAACGACCAGCAACGAGCCAGTCATGAGCACCGATTTCTTCCCGACCTTCGTCAAGGCGGCAGGTGGTAAGATCAAAGGCACTGTCGATGGCGTCGATCTCCTTCCCTTCCTCAAAGGCGGAGAACTTGAGCGCGATGCCCTCTACTGGCACTACCCTCACTACAGTAACCAAGGAGGCTTTCCCTCGGGCGCAATTCGGGTGGGTGATTGGAAGCTCGTCGAGCGCTACGAAGATGGCCGCGTGCATCTCTACAACCTCAAGGATGACATCGGTGAAAAGAACGACCTCGCTAAAGGAAATGCCGAAAAGGTCAAAGCGATGCGCGCGAAACTACATGCCTGGTATCAGGACACTGACGCCAAGTTCCTCCAACAAAAGAAGGGCCAGCAGGAAAAGCCTTGGCGTCCTTAGGGGAGGGATCCGCGTTTTAGATATCGCGACTGCGGGGCCAAAAAACACCACGCATCGTTAAACCCGAGTTCGAGGCTATCACCCCATTCATTTGGCCAACGGCCAATCAAACACTGAAAGCCAACGACACCGGAATACCGAAAGCTGGAGCTTTCGGCTACTTCTTCAGAAAGTCATACTCCGGATTGGCGACCTTTCCTTTTGCATGTCGGTAAACGGCTTCAAGTTCCTCTTTTGACGCGGGGTATTGACCTTTGTCATCAGTCTCTTTTTCCCACCTCGCGAGAATGGCCCGGTGCTTCTCTAGCTCGTCAACATAGCTTGGGGCCCCAGCGAGGTTGCGGACTTGGTCCGGGTCCGTCTCCATGTCGTAGAGTTCCTCTTTCGGACGTTGAGTGGGATCGTGATAGGATGCTTGCAGAGGGGTTAGTTTTCCGGAGCGATAGAGCTTTCTGAGCTCTGACAAAGTGGCGAAATTTTCGCGGTACTGAAGTTGATAAAGAGGCCGGTCGGTGTGGTAGTTCCGGATGTAGCGAAAGCGATCGGTCCGGACTGTTCGAACCCGGTCAATGGCGACGCCAAGACGATCCCGCGCCCCGATGACAAACTCGCGGGGCTGATGATCTTTATCGAAAAGATCGCGTCCTTCGAAGGATTTCGGTTGGCGAAGATTCAGGAACGAAAGTGATGTTGCCGGGATATCGATTCCATTGACGAGATCATTGCGAACCTTGCCCACCGGGATCCCGGGACCACGAAAGATGAGCGGAACCTTGAGCCCCGCTTCGTAAACGTTTTGTTTCTCACGTGGAAGCGGACTCCCATGATCGGTGAAGAAAACCACGATCGTATTATCCCAAAGCCCGTTCTTTTTGAGCGCCGCGATGATGGTCCCAACCTCGGCATCGACGATCGCCACTTGCTCATAGTGCCGCGCAATGGCATCCCGGAACAACGGAGTGTCAGGATAGTACGAGGGAACTTTTACTTTGGAGGGATCAACCCGGCTTTCGGAAGGAAATTTCGAACCCGCTTCCCCACCAAGCTTGCCACCCTTCAGCTGAATTTGGCCAAAAAAGGGCTTCCCCTTAAGCTCAGCCATCCATTCGAGATCTCCGGAGAAGTGGCCCTTGGTTCCGAATTCATGGGAATAGAGATGGAGACGCGCCTTCTCGAAATTGTAGTCGTCCTTGACTTCATTAAAAGTGAGATATCCCGCACGACGAAAATGCCCGGGAAGGGTGCGGAGGCCTGCCGGCAGCGGCTTCTTGATCATCGTCCGGTGATGATGGAGACCGTGGGTGGTTTGCATCGTTCCGGTGATGAGTGCGGAGCGCGTTGCCGAACAGACCGGAGCAGGAACATAGGCGCGCTCAAATCGGGTTCCTTCGGCAGCGAGTGAATCGATGTTTGGAGTCGGGACGGTGGTGTCGCCGTAGCAGCCAAACCAATCGGACATGTCGTCGACATAGATCCAAAGGATATTTGACTTGGAGGCTCCCAGAAGCGGGAGAGCGGTGAGGAATAGAAGAAGAAGCAGTTTCATTTATTTTTTCGGGGTAAGCCCGGCTTTGCTTCGATAGTCCAACATTGCCCTGGAAACATCAGCACGAAAAGCGGCCCATTTTTCGGGAGTCTGCTCCTCGCGATCCGGAGGCCTGGCCTCCACCTTAAGCCATCGTCCGTAGTGAATGTGGATGAAGTTGCGAAGCTCCAGCTTGTCGTATGGGAAGCCGGCACCGGGGCCATCAAATTTTCGACTGAGCGAGTTCTTTCGCAGCGTTTTGTTCGACGCGTAGCGATCATGAATCCGGAGGAAAATCTGCAACACTTCCCGGGGTGCATCGGTCGGGGGCGAAAGATGATCGAGGAGCTCCATTCGCATCCCCAAGAGAGCCCGATTGATGTATTTCTCAGTGGCCAACCAAATCTCACGATTGGTGGTCTTGGAAACGAAATGAGTCAGCCTCGCATTCTGATCCGTCCAATACTCACCTCTCGTTGTCTTAGGGCCTTTCTTAATGAGACCCAAAAGAAGTGCCTCAGCCTTCTTGGAATCAATCTGAAAAAGTTGACGCAATGCTGAGTTTCGGTGTTCATCCTTCTCCGTCGCGACCCCTTGCAGAAGCAATTTTTTGCGGGTCTCCATGGGGATCCGGGGATGACCGCCCAAGGCGCCCGCCACGTCGTAACTTTGGTGCTTCGTCTTTAAGAGGGAGGAGTAAAACCCTGGAATTAAATCGGGATAACGGGCCGCGGCGATCAGAAGTAAATCATTACTGAGTTCGATCTTTTTTTTCTCCCCCTCCGTGACGGTGTAGCGTTTCACATACGCTTTCTCGCCCATCGCAGAGGCCTTCTTCCACCAAGCGAGAACGGCATCCTTCTTACTTGTATATCCTTTTTGGCGATCCAGCCAATTCGAGCCCATTTCATCATTTGCAAAACTCTGAAGGTAGCTATTGATCACAAGGTCAGCAGTCATGGGATAGCTCGAGAAATTGTTGAAACCCTGCATGAGATGGTTGGTCATGCGCTTGTCGTCGAGGTGCTGAATCAAGGTTGGAATCACCTTGAAGCCTCTCAGAACCAACTCCTTTCTGGCGGGATGGGAATTTTCACCAAGGCCCAAGCCGCCATGGATCCCACCGGATAAGAGATAGTCATCAATCAAAGCTTCCAAACTATCGGGCTTGGGCTTGGGGTGATCGACGGAGGCCGTCAAAGAAGTGAGAAGCCAGTCGGTCGTTTTACTTTTGAGGATGGGACGGTCAGCAACCAGTGTTTCGATCCGGCGCTTGATCGTTTGAAAGTCCGGCTTGGGTGAGGTGATGGCATTTGTAGCAGCAGCGAGGCATGACTGCGCGAGCATCAGGTCGGCAGATTGGCCTTCCTTGATACGAAGAGGAGAATGCGGGTGACCGGCATCGGATTTCAGCGATTTTCCCAGGAGCTTTTCTCCGATCCCGGGATATCCATGCCTGATCAATTGGATGGCAGTGAGGAGCCCGTTGTTTGATCCATTGGGACTTCCGAATGGACTGGAAGCCACAATGAACTCCAGCGAGAGTTCATTGATATTTGGGACCATGATCGGAGGGCGACTGGAAGGGATGCTGATGTCCTGCCACGCGAACCCCACCAAGGCCATCTTGGGTCTCTCCGGAGCAACAAACCCCAGGCTGTAATACTCTCCCGTTGAATTGTAATAGACCCAGATCTTAACGAGCTTCGACTGAGGGTGCGGCTGGGGCACTTCCCACTTCCCGGCGAGAACGAGGAGCTTGGCGTGGTCAGCCCCGAATAGAGGAAGGCAAGTCAGTAAGAAAAAGAGGAGTTTCATTTCGCTGACGACGAAACCAGCTCACCATCGATGATGACGTGCGTGGTGTGGGTCGTGGTTTCGAGGGGATCGCCGTCGAAGAGAGCGAGGTCGGCGTGCTTTCCCTTTTCGAGTGAGCCGATCTTGTCGGCGAGGCCGAGAATTTTGGCGGCATTGATGGTGCAGGCCGCAAGCGCGGCTTCCTGAGGGAGTCCGTAAGCGGCGGCCATGCCGGCTTCAAAATGAACGACACGGGTCTTGGGGACGTAGGTTTCATAGCCCGACTGGAATGCGAAGGGAATGCCCGCTTTGTGAAGTTGGGCGGCGAGAGTGAAGGTCATGTTCTCCATGTCGCCAAAGGGGCGGCCCATGGTGGGATGCACGATGACGGGAATCTTAGCGGCCTTAATTTCATCAAGCAGGAGGTAGGCTTCGGCAGCGCCATCGAGGATGAGATCGAAGCCGAATTCTTCGCGAAGACGAAGAGCGGAAGCGATGTCCTGATGGCGATGAGCGTTAATGAGAAGCGGGGTCTTTTTCGTGAGAATATCGACGAGGGCATCGAGCTTGATGTTGGCATCAGGGGCCTCTTTTTCGGGATCATCCTTGGCGGCTTCGATTTTGAGTCTGCGGGCCTGGGCCTTGATCAGTTCGGCACGGAGCATTGCAATCGCTTTGGAACGGGTCCCGGGAGATTTGCTGAGCGCCTTCGAGCCAATTGTGGAAGCAATCGCGGAGGTTGGAATCAAGGTGTCCTTCATCGAGGTGATGGAGGGAACATTGGTCTTCACAACCATGAGTTGACCGGAGATCAGAGTGCCGGGAGCGTGGCCGGTATGGACGGTGGTCACACCGAGATCACGGAGCCACTTCACGAGCGGGTCGCGACCATTGTAGGCATCGACGGCACGAAGTTCCGGTTGAATGGGTGCTGATTTATCAAGCTGCTCCTGGTCGTGTTTGGGCGAATTGAGGATTCCCGAGAGGCCGACGGTGGCGTGGGCATCAATGATGCCGGGAGTGGCGACCTTGGCGGAGAGAGTCTGATAGCCTTCGGGAATTTTCACCTCGGAAGCGGGACCTACTGCTTCGATGAGACCCTCTGCGTTGCAGAGAACGACAGCGTTTTTGATCGGCTTCAAGTCACCGGTCATGGTGAAGAGGAGATCTGCTTTGACCGCAATTTGCGCTTGGGAAGCGGCGGCGAGGGCAAGGAAGAGGAATGTTTTAAACATGGTAAAAAAAGTGATGGGTTAGCGGTAGAAGCAGCAGCCGGAAGCCTCGCGATTGTGTCCGGCTCCGTAGCCACCTTCGGCAAAGAGGCGATCGGTCGGATCATCGAGATCGAAGACTTGCTGTCCCTCGATATGGGTTTCCAAAACGCGGGTGTAGATTGAGAACGGATCGCCGGAGAGGACGACGAAGTCTGCTTGCTTGCCGGCATCGAGCGAGCCAATCGATTCCTCAAGGTCGAGCATTTTGGCACCGGCGAGGGTGAGGGCTTCGAGGGCTTTCTCCCTGGACATGCCGGCGCGCACACCGACAGCGGCATTGCGGAGGAACCAGCGGGAGTCGTTGATGGGATCATCCGTGTGGAAGGCGGTGAGCACGCCGCGCTTCTCGAGTTCAGCACCATTGCGCCATTCGAAGTCGCGGGCCTCAAGTTTGCCGCCGGGGGAATCGAGGAAAATGATGGAGCAAGGAACCTTGGCCGCTGCAATTTCATCGGCCACTTTCCAAGCTTCGGAAACGTGGTGAAGGATGACCTTGAAACCAAACTCCTCTTTTAAACGAAGTACGGTGAGAATGTCGTCGTGGCGATGGGTGTGGTGATGAACGGTGCGCTTGCCTTCGAGAATATCGGCGAGGGTTTCCAGGGCGAGATCGCGTTCGAAGGGTTTCTCGGGATCAACTTCGTTACGCTTTTTAAGGTAGGCCTGCGCATCAATAAACTTTTGGCGGACCAGAGCGGCGGACTTGCCACGCGTTCCGGGGAAAGGTCCGTTGTCGCGGATGGAATTGGTGCCATTGGCCATTTTGACCCCATAGGCGAGTGATCCATCGGGGAGCTTGATGGAGAGATCATCGATGGTATTGCCTTTGCGCAATTTGAGATAGATCGTTTGACCTGACAGGAGATGGCCGGAGCCTGACATCAAGTTAACCGTGGTGACGCCGCCCGCGCGGGCCTTGTCAATGGAGGTATCACGAACATCGACGGAGTCGAGAACGCGGACTTCCGGCTGGATGGGCGAACTGGAATCTCCGCCGGCGACCTGACCGATGTGTGAATGAGTGCAGATCAGCCCGGGAATGATGGTCTTACCCGAGGCATCGATACGTTCGGCTCCATCCGGGATCTCAACCTGACCGGCAGGACCCACCGCGAGAATGGTATCGCCTTGCACCACCAGCGTGCCGCCTTCAATCCTCGGAGAGGAAACGGGATAAATGGTGGCATTCGTAAAGGCACGGATCGCAACCGGAGGATCGGCCTCCGGAGTGTCTTGTGCCGAGGAGAAGATCACCGGCAGGGCAATCAGAGGAGCAATGGCGAGGGCGAGAAGCTTACGAGGGCGCATACTGTTGCGAGGTTAGCAGCAGATCGGCCCGGACGGGAGTCTAACTTTTCGCCATGAATGGCTCCGATCATAACTCTGGGAAGACTTTCTACTCCTGCTTGCCAGGTCTGTGTGATAAATCTCATTCGATGCGAATTACCCTGCTCTTCCTCACCCTCTTCGCCGCAGCCGCCAACGCGATAGAGCGCCCAAACATCATCGTCATCCTCTGCGACGATCTTGGCTATGGCGATCTCGCCTGCTACGGACACCCGCACATCAAGACGCCCAACCTCGACAAAATGGCAACCGGGGGCATCCGTTATACGGCTTGCTACTCCGCCGCCCCGGTCTGCTCGCCATCGCGCGTTGGCTTGCTCACCGGGCGGAGCCCGAACCGATCCGGAGTCTACGATTGGATCCCACCGGCCAACGAAAAGACCAAACGTCCCGACGCCCGTGAGCAGGTCCATCTCAAAGCGGATGCGATCACCATCCCGAAACTCCTCAAGAAGGCCGGCTACGCAACGTGTCTCTCCGGCAAGTGGCACTGCAACGCGATTTTCAATTCTCCGGCCCAAGCCCAACCAGACGATGCTGGTTTTGACCACTGGTTCGCCACCCAAAACAACGCCAATCCGTCCCACGAGAACCCGAACAACTTCGTGCGCAATGGCAAGGCTGTCGGCCCGCTGAAAGGATACAGTTGCCAGCTCGCCACCGACGAGGCGCTCAGCTGGATCAAAGACAAAGGCGCCCCGGCAACTGATCAGGCCCCGTTTTTTCTCTACCTGGCCTTTCACGAACCCCACGAACCGGTCGCCTCGCCGCCCGCTCTGGTCGCCAGCTACCAAGCCGTCGCCAAAGACAAGGAGGAGGCGCAGTACTTTGCCAACGTCGAAAACGTCGATCGCGCCGTCGGCAAGCTACTCGCGGAATTGCAGAAGACCGGCAAAGAGAAAAACACCCTCGTCATCTTCACCTCCGACAACGGACCGGAAACCCTGCGCCGCTACTCTGGCGCCGGCCGTTCCTGGGGTCGGCCCGATCCCCTGCGCGGGATGAAATTATGGACCACCGAGGCTGGATTCCGCGTCGTCGGCATCGCGCACTGGCCTGAGACAATCGCCGCCGGACAAGTCATCGACACCCCGGTGTCCTCGCTCGATTTTCTCCCCAGCTTCTGCAAACTCGCGGGGACGAAGATCCCGACGGAACTCACCCCCGATGGGACCAACATGTTCCCACTGCCCGGCAAGCGGAAAAAACCGCTCATTTGGTGCTACTACAACGCAATCAATGAACATCGTGTCGCGATGCGCCATGGCGATTGGAAAGTTCTCGCTAAACTCGACCACCCGAAACTGAAAAAAACGTCCAACCTCCACAGCGGCAACGCAGAAGCCGCCAAATCTGCGAAACTGACCGACATCGAGATCTACAAGGTCACTGTCGACATTTCGGAGAAGAACAACTTGGCCGGTGAGAATCCGGAAGAACTGAAACAGCTGAAGACTCTCCTCGAAAGCACCTACGCGGAGCTGATCGGAGATTCACCTGTTTGGGAACCAAAATAAAGTGCCAGGAATTTGCTTTTTGACCTCGGCGCCTGTCAGGTGGGAATGGCGTTTTGTTTGAGTCCCCATTGCTTTGGGAATCGTCGGGTTGAAGGCCACTCGACAGATGTCTGGATCAATCGCAGAGCCCATCAGTCGCCTCCCAAAGACTACCTTCGCCCACCGAAGCGGAAAAAACCCGCTCAAACCCTAACCTCCGAGATTGGTCAATCGCGAACCCTCCGGGTTTGGGCAAATCCAAAAATTCACGCTCAACCTTAACGTATTAAAATAGAATGAAATAAGAGAAGAATTTCGAACTCTCGACACCGACCTTGGCAAAGTTCACTTTCTTCAAGCAAGGCACACACCCTGCTAGATATCTAAGATCTATGAGAGCCATTCAATTTATTAAAGACAGCAGCGCCGAAGGAGCCGCCCTGGCCGTCGATATTCCCACCCCATCGCCCACGGGATACGATATCCTGGTGAAGATCAAGGCGATCGGGCTCAACCCTGTCGATTTCAAGGTGCGCCCGGGCGAGGGCGAAGATCCAAAAATTCTTGGCTACGATGCCGCAGGCACGGTGATCTCCTTGGGAGAAAGGGTCAGCCTCTTCAAGGAAGGTGATCGGGTTTACTATGCGGGCGACATTACCCGCCCTGGTTCCAATGCCGAATTTCAGCTGGTGGATTCACGCATCGTCGCCCTTCGTCCTACGAGCCTCGACGCAGCAGAAAGCGCTGCTCTTCCTCTCACCGCTTTAACAGCTTGGGAGTCGCTCTTCCACCGACTTCGGATCAATCCAAACACCCCGGATATGAATTCCGGAAAATCGCTGCTGATCATCGGCGGTGCGGGCGGGGTCGGATCAATTGCAATCCAACTGGCGAAGCTCGCCGGGCTCACTGTGATTGCGACAGCTTCCCGGGAAGAAAGCGCCGACTGGTGCCGCGAGCTTGGAGCCGACCACATCATCAACCACCACGGTGACATGCCGGCACAGCTCGGAGAAGCCGGCTTTGAAACCGTCAACTACATCGCAAACTTCAACGACATCGATCAATCATGGGCTGCCATGGGAGAAATGATTGCGCCCCAGGGAAGCATCGTTCTCATCACCGGACACGAAAGCCATCTCGACATGGCGGGACCCTTTAAAATGAAGTGCGTGACCATCTGCTGGGAGTTTATGTTCGCCCGCTCGATGTTCCAGACCGATGACATCATCGAGCAACACAACATCCTGAAACGGGTTGCCCAACTTGTCGACGAAGGGAAACTCACCGCAACTGCGAACGATTCGCTCTCCCCCATCAACGCCGAAAATATTCTGGAGGGTCACCGGCGCATGGAATCAAAGAAGGCCATCGGCAAGCTCACGATCTCCGGTTGGGAGTAAGGTCACCTCGCAGACGTCAAAGCTGCCACCGAAGGAGCGCTGGCAGCTTTCACGCTCGACGAAATGACTCAAATCGAGTCATAACGTCATCATGCCCTTCCAAGTCATCCTTGTCGAAAAAACCGGAGAGTCCGAGATCTCGGCCAACTTGCAAGAGCTGGGCGAGGATCAGCTACCCGAAGGAAATGTCACCATTGCGATTGCTCACACCACGGTGAACTACAAGGACGGACTTTGCCTTCGGGCTGATGGTGGACTTGTCCGGAACTATCCGCACGTTCCTGGGATCGATTTTTCAGGCACCGTCGAATCATCGGATGATCCGCGTTATCAATCCGGTGATCGGGTTGTTTTGACTGGCTGGGGAGTAGGCGAACGGCACTGGGGCGGCTTTGCCCAAAAAGCGCGTGTGAACGCCGACTGGCTTGTCCCTCTTCCCAAAGATCTCAGCTCCAGGCATTCGATGGCTATCGGAACGGCTGGCTTTGCCGCCATGCTCGCGATCATTGCGCTCGAAAAACATGGCCTCTGTCCGGACCAGGGAGAAGTCCTCGTGACCGGTGCCTCAGGCGGGGTGGGCTCGATCGCGACTGCCGTCTTAAGTAATCTTGGCTACCAAGTGGTTGGGGTCACCGGACGGGCTGAGAGTGCGGATTACCTGGCCTCGCTTGGAGCTTCACGAATCATTCCTCGCAGCGAAATCGATACCATTTCAGGGAAGCCCATGGAGTCGGAAACGTGGGCAGGATGCGTCGATGCCGTGGGTGGCGAGATGTTGGCCCGTGTCATCGGCCAGTTAAAATACGGAGCTTCAGCCGCGTCCGTCGGGCTCGCCGGAGGTGCTCCACTTCCAAGTAATGTCATCCCCTTCCTTCTTCGCGGGGTCAACCTCTTGGGAATCGACAGCGTCAGGCAACCCTTTGCCAATCGGGTTGAAGCATGGGAACGCCTGGCAAAGGATCTTCCACTCGACCGACTGGAGGACATGATCCAATCCGCCACCTTAAGCGAAGTTCCGAAACTGGGCGCAGCTATTTTAAAGGGACAGGTCAGAGGAAGAATCGTGATCGATGTGAACCGCGAGAGCTAAGAGACTCTGCTTGGGGAAGGAAGAATGATTGCAAGGGGGCGATCTCTGGAGAAACCTAGCTCATCATGACCAAGCCGCTCTTTTTCATTCCCCTCTTCACCCTGCTTCTGGCTTCACTTACAAATGCGCAGGATTTGGCAAAGCCCGCAGTTGGCCCGGAAAAAGGAGCTCTGGTCATCATGGGCGGCGGTGGCAAGGATCGGACTTTCCCGGACGTTTTCGCGAAATTTGTGGAACTGGCCGGTGGCAAAGAAGCCCGAATCGTAATCGTTCCGACCGCAGCTTCAAGCGATCCGAATTTCAACTACACCAAATCATGGTCCGTTAAATTGGCGCAAGATTTGGGAGTTGCCGGAATCACGATCCTTCATACCCACGATCGCGTGGAAGCCGGAACAGAAGCGTTTGTGAAACCACTGACAACGGCCACCGGAGTGTGGTTCGGAGGGGGGCGGCAATGGCGCTTCACCAAGGCCTACGGCGGGACACGGACCGAGAAGGAATTTCACAAGGTCCTCGAACGAGGCGGAGCAATCGGTGGATCGTCGGCCGGAGCCACTATTCAAGGATCATTTCTGGCTCGCGGTGATACCAGCGGCAACACCATTATGGTGGGCGATGTGCAACGCGGATTTGGGTTCATGAAAAACACTGCGATCGACCAGCACCTCATCGCGAGGGGGCGGCAGAAGGATCTCCTCAAAGTGCTGGAAGATCCCAAAGGTAAAATGCAAAAGGAATTTGACCGGGCCGGGATGCTCGGAATCGGAATTGATGAAGACGTCGCCATTGTCGTCATCGGCGATCAATTCGAGATCATCGGCAAAGACAAGGGACAGGTTCTTGTCTACGACCCCAAGTCATGGAAGAAGGATACTCCTGACGAAAAAAAGTGGGTCACGGTGAACAAGGGTGAAAAGTATGATCTCAATGAACGCGAGGTGATCAAAGCCGAAAAGGCCACCCAATAGGCAGGGCGCCTTAGGGATTGAAGGGAAGTATTTTTTACATATCGTCCGGGGACGATGCTACGACGCGCAACACTTTTTGCCGGGCTGTCTTTCTTGATGGCCGGAAGCCTTTTTGGAAAAACCAGAGCCGAACTGACCCAGGAAAAGGTCGCCGAGAATCCGAAATCGAGCTGGTGGGACGCCATGGATACCGGCCCTTTCATCAGCGATACCTTCCTCGGCTTCGGGCCCAAGGGTGACGTCGCGGTGCTCAAGGGGATCGCCATTAAGATTGGCGACAAGGAAGATCACACGGTCGTCTTCGACACCGAGACCTTGAGAATGGTCGCCGGATTCCGGGGAACGGTCAAATTGGAGGGAACTCCGTGGAGTGGAAAGCACAACGATAACTCCTATCTTCCCGAGACGCGGAAAGATTACTTTTTTGCCACCAACAAGGGACCGGGAGTGGCCGTGAATGGGAAATGGGAGGATACCCGCCCCACGAACAATGGACCGCTGCCTGACGAGCAGGGAGAATACCTGGGACTTTATCGCGGAGATTGGGGAGTTTCGCTCAGCTACACCGTTGGTGGAGCCAAGGTCCTCGAAATGCCCATGGCCGAAGATGGTGGAATCATTCGATCGTTCCGCATTGAAAAAATGAAGGAAGATGTCGAGTTGGTCTTGCTGGATCCACTCAAGGGAGGGGCCGAAGTGGATGTGAAGCTCGATCAAAGGCCAGCCGGCGTTGGAAGTCCGATCCCTGAAGGAGTGTCGGTGAAGACGCTCGATTCCGGACGGGTCGTTCTCTCCATGAAAAAAGGAAGCGAAGGAGTCTTCGTTGTCAAATATTCCACCAAGGGGAGTGAAGTACAAGCGAACAAGCATGTTGTCCCAAGTGGAAAGGATGAAAATTGGCCCTCTCTTTTCCCTGAAGTCATCACGGTAAAGGGTCGCCTTGCCGAACCTAAAAACGGCTACGCTTGCGATGAAATCCCTTTGCCAAAAGATAATCCCTGGGAGTCCAACATCCGCTTTGGCGCGTTCGATTTTTTCTCCGATGGCAAGCGCGCCGCTTGCTCGACCTGGAATGGCGACGTCTGGATCGCCGAGGGCATCGACGGCGATCTTTCCAAAATCAAATGGCGCCGCTACGCCAGCGGACTCTTTCAAACCCTGGGTCTCAAAATCGTCGATGACGTGATCTACACGCACGGTCGTGACCAACTGACCCGACTCCACGATCTCAACAACGACGGCGAGGCAGACTTCTACGAATGCTTCAACAACGACGTTCTCATCACCTCGGGATTCCACGAATTCGCCTTCGATCTTCAAACCGACAAAGAGGGCAACTTCTACTTTAGCAAAGGCGCGCCCGTTCTCTCGGGTGGCCGCGGGTTTTCAAAACTCACCAAACACAACGGGACCATTCTCAAAGTCAGCGCCGATGGCAAAACCCTTGAGCGCATGGCCTGGGGACTCCGCGCCCCGGGTGGCGTGGGACTTGGCCCCAACGGTGAACTCACCACCGGAGAAAACGAAGGCAGCTACGTTCCTCGTTGTAAAATCACCTGGAGTAAGCCCAACGGCAGCAGCTTCCACGGCGTGGTTCCGAGTGAATGGGATGAAAAGAAATTCGTGCGCAACCTCCCCGGCATGCCCACCGACTACGAGAAACCTCTTTGCTGGCTTCCTTACTACGTCGATAACTCCAGCGGCAGCCAGTTCTGGGTCCCTAAAGACAGCCCCTGGAAAAGCCATGCCGGGCAGATGTTCCATCTCTCTTACGGCAAGAGTTCGATCTACCGCACCTTGATTGATGAAGTCGACGGCCAGGTCCAGGGCGGCCTCTACCGACTCCCCATCGAACTCACGACCGCCAACATGCGAGGGCGCTTCCATCCCGACTCAGGGCACCTCTACATCATTGGCTTCCGTGGCTGGCAAACCAATGGAGGCACCGGCTTTCAGCGAATCCGCTTCGTCTCGGAAGAGAAACCCGTCCCTCTCAAACTGGAAGCTTATAAAAACGGCCTCCGTGTCGAATTCAGCGCCAGCCTCGATCCCGGGATCGCCAAAGACCCCCGACGTTACAGTATCAGCAAGTGGGACTACATCTGGGGACCACAGTATGGTTCGGGGCGTTTCTCCATCGATGAACAAGATCCCGCCGCCCGCGCACTCGCCATCAACGAACCTTCGAAAGGCTCGGTGAACCAAGTCGACTCCGTCGAAGTGCGGGCCGCACAACTGCTGGAAGACGGCAAATCAGTCTTCCTCTACATTCCCAAAATGACCCCGGCGATGCAGATGGAGATCCGCATGGACCTTGCCGACACCGATAAAAAGGAGTTCAAGGAAACGATCTGGAATACCGTCCACAACCTCAGGCCGGCCTTTGAAAATCACGGTCTCGATCTCGCCAACCTTCCCGAGATCAAGAAGGAGGCCCTCGGCGAGCCGGGGCTTGTCCTGACCACTTCAAAAGGCAGCGCCGACGATGCCGTCGTTGTTGATCGTCTCGCGATGACCCTTGAAAAAGGCGACGCCATCACCACCTTCATCCCCGGTGATCAGGCCGTCTTCGAAGGAGACATCGTCGTCGATGCCCGCGACAAACTGGCCTTCCGCCTGGACGGCCACGGCTGGGCCAGCCTCAAAATCGATGGCAGGAAGGTGATGGAGGGAGACCTCCCTCTCGAAAGCAAGGCTCTCGAACTCGATGCCGGACCGCACGCAATCTACTGCTACTTCAAGAAAGCGGGTGACGGCACGGGCCGAATCCGATTTCTCTGGAGTGGTTCCGGGTTTGTCTGGGAACCGGTCAAGCCCTCCGCATACCGCTACCGGTCAAACTCCATGCTCGCCGCCAAGGACAAGGCACGGGCAGGGCGCGATCTTTTCGCCGCAGTGGGTTGTGCGCGTTGCCACGAAGGCGACAAGAACATCTTCAAGCCAAACTCCACCATGCCCGAGTTATTGGAGAGTCTTCCGGATTTTCATAATATCGGAAACCGCATGCACGCCGGATGGGTCGAGCAATGGGTTCGCAAGCCTCACGACCACTGCCCGAGCGTCGCGCCCGACTCCGCCGCTGACATTGCCGCTTACCTCGCGACGCTTAAAGAGAAGGACCTCCTTGCTTTGAAAGGTGACTCAAAAACCGGCGCCGAGCTCATCGAAAAGCTCCACTTCCAACCCTGGGCGGAAAAGCTCGCTCAAAGTACGAAGCACACCGCAGGAGGATTACAAGACCTCCTCCTCAACCCAACTGCTCACGCCAAGGACACCACCTTTCCCCACCTCAACCTCACTCCGGAGGAAGCTGCTGATATTGCCGCCTGGATCCAATCGAAACAACCCAAGATCTTCGACCCAAGCTTCGGAGATGCCGCGAAGGGCAGGAAGATGGTGAGCCAACGATGTGCCGTTTGCCACCAACCAGGCAAGGGTGTGAAATACGAATTCCCGGCGAAGGATGTAAAGCCAATGTTTGAATCCGAATGGCTGGTGCACGGCTGCCTCTCCGAAGAAGAAGGGAACGCCCCCGAACTCAGATTGAGCATCGACCAAAAGCAAGCGCTCCTCGCCTTCAAGAATATCGACGGCAACAAAAACCTGAGTTCGGTGCGACGCTTCGTCCCACACGAATATGCCACCCGCACCATGAATCGCCTGCAGTGTGCAAGCTGCCACTCAGGACAAAACAAGCTGCCCGAAATTTCACTCGCTGGTGAGAAATTGCACACCGACTGGATAGCCTCCCTCCTCCGGGGCGAGGTTCAAAAGACACGCCCATGGCTCACCGCTCGCATGCCGGAATTCCACAGCCGGTCGAAATTCCTCGCCAAGGGAATGGCCGCGCGCGCCGGCATGCCCTTCGAACGGGAGGAACTCAAAACCGAGCCGGACAAAGTCAAAGTCGGAAAGGAAATCGCCGGTCTCTCCGGGTATGCCTGCATCACGTGTCACGCCAATGGAGAAATTCCCGCCTTGCAAGCCTTCGAGGGTCAGGGGCCAAACCTCCAGCTTTCAGCCGAGCGACTCCGTCCGGGATACTACCACTCCTGGATGTCCTGGCCGCAGCGGTTTTCACCTCTGACCATCATGCCGAAATACACCCTCGATAAAAAGAAAGCGCTGAACGGCACCTTCTACGACGGTGATGCCGACGCCCAATTCGAAGCCGTGCGGCAGTGGATCCACACCCTCGAAGGCGCCGAGAAAGCCCCGGTGCCTGAAAAGGAAGAGGAGTGAAGAAAAACTAGAGATTCTTCAGGTAAGCCATACTTTCCTTGATACTCGCGAGCGGATTGGGCGACTGATCCTGCTCGACGTGGCAATGAACAACGCCGGCGGCCTTGCCCGCTTCGATGATGGGCTCCATCGGGATCATGCCGTTTCCGAGTTCCTTGAAGGCCTCCTTCGGCATGCCGTCGTAAATCGGAAGTTCGAGACCTTTCTTGAGATCCTTCAAGTGGAGTTGCGAAACCCGACCGCTGAGTTTTTTGATCAAGGAAACGGGATCATGGCCGGCCGCTTTCACCCAGAAAACATCGAGTTCAAATTTCATCTCGGGAGCAAATTCCTTGATGAAAACATCGAACCCGGTTGACCCCTCCATGGGTTTGTATTCGAAGGAATGATTGTGGTAGGCCAATTGAATCCCCGCCTCTTTCGAGATCACGGCCGCCTTGTTCAAATTACCGGCCAAGCGCTTGTAGTCATCAAGGGTCTTGCGATCCTTCCCCTGGAGATAAGGGACAACGAGGTGGGTCAACTTCAACTTCTTGGCTTTCTCGACGATTTTCTTGAAATCGGAAAACCCTTCGTCCGAAGGATTGATCGCGGTCTCCCATTCAAAATGGGTGGAATGCAGTCCCAAGCCGTGATCTCCGGCAGCCTTGATGATGTCATCGCAATTCGGGAAGCCATACATCTCCCCTTGCTTGTATCCAGCATCCACAATGGCTTTAATCGTCGCCGGAGTGTCTTTCTTCATGTCATCGCGGAGAGTATAAAGCTGGAGACCGATGTTGGCGCGATAGGCATTGTCGGCAGCGAGGGCGCTCAAAGTTTGGGCGGTGCCTGCGAAAACTGAAGTAGCGGCGGTAGTACGAAGGAAGGAACGACGATTCATGATGTCGCTAAGAAACCACATGCCCGCGGAGTGATCCAATCAAAAGATGAGGCCCCCCAGGTCGGGCAGGTCGTGGCGGCCCTCATTGGGTGTGCCGCCGCCTGACCTCAATCCCGGTTTACCGCTTGAGCAAAGGGAGTTTGCTCAAGAGCTCATCGCAGTAGTCCCATTGCTCGAGCGTCTCCCGCCACGCTTTCGGAATCGCTTCAACTCCCTTGTAGGCTCCCAGCACCATCCCGATGGCAATCCCGCGTGACGCGTTGTCTCCGCCGACCATGGTATTTCCCTGGAGCGCCTTTTTCAGGCCCTCCTCTTGATCGGCATATTTCAGGATGAAGTAGAGTGCGCCGGGCAAGGTTCCCTCGGTCGGACTGGCTTTCCCCACCTTGATCGGTTCGGAGCGACCAACATCCCAGAGTCTGGCCATACTGGTCAGTGCGAGGTCATCACGAAACTCTTCCTTGGAGAGGGCCGAGTTGGGATCCGCTTCCTCTTTGACTTTGGCAATCGCTTGCGCGGTCTTGGTTTCAAAAAATCCGCCCATCTGCGTGGCGACGTCCTGAATCGCGACCGCCGGGGCCACCCCATTCATGACGCGGTAGGTCACCCGCGCGAAAAACTCGCCACCGCCCAGGGCATGGGCATTTGTGTGGGTGAACATCGATTTCCGAGCGACCTCGACCAGCTCCTCTTCGGTTTCATAATAGGCATGCGCGGCAACGTGGCGGATCGCCATTGCATTGGAAATTCCGCCCAAGTGTGCGACCGGGAAGCCCTGTTTGACTTGGGCGTATGTTTCCTTGGTCATGGTGCAAATCCATGACCCCCAATCGTTTTCGAGACGGTTCATCCAATGAGGGATCAGCTCTGCGACGTCAAACGGTCTCGGCGGTTCCGCGGTCGCGGCCAAATGTTCTAAAATGAGAATATTGTAATCACCGTAGTCGGTCGTCCCACCCGCTTTTTTTCCGGGGTGATAATTACGCTCCCCCCATCCGATGCCATGAGTCTGGCCGCCCATCAACTCACCGGGCGACATGAATTTCTCAATCGGTCGGCCTCCGTAGGCCTCATGGATTTTGAGGGCGTCATATTCCTGTCTCTTATACACATCTCCGAGCCCACGAGACCGAGGCTGATCT
>OJIS01000195.1_pt1 | contig 21980 bp, 33 predicted proteins | sample 1595671 | NCBI WGS metagenome assembly OJIS01 (sample SAMN05416814, study PRJEB24817) | seawater metagenome | isolation source: Sea water | place: Canada:Atlantic | collected 2013-07 | reverse complement strand
TCGTCGGCAGCGTCAGATGGGTATAAGAGACAGACTGAAGACCTACCTGAAAGAACATCGGCGTGAACAATTCGCCCGAGCCTTCGTATCAAAGGTCCTGACCTACGCATTGGGGCGGAGTCTGGAATTCTCCGACGAAACCTTGGTATCCGATCTCACGAATCAGTTCTTGAAGAATAACCTGCGCGTGAGAGATTTATTGGTTGCCATCGTGCAACGACCCGACTTCCAATCCAAATAACTTACGAAAATGCATTCTAAGAAACCTTGGCACTTAAATCGACGAACTTTTCTGCGTGGCATTGGAGCGACTCTTGCCCTCCCTTCCCTGGAATGCATGGGGAGTGAGGCCTTGAACCCTTCCCCAAAAAGATTGGCGGCAATCTATTTTCCATTTGGAGTTTCCATGGCGCCGCCTGATAGCGGCAAGGCCGGTTGGAACTGGTTTCCAGAAAAGGCCGGGGCAGACTTCAAATTCTCCAAACCCCTGAGCCCTTTGGAGTCCCTTCGCGAAGATATTTCCATCCTTGGAGGCCTGTCGCATCCCGACGTTCGCAAGATCGACGGCCACGATAGCGGAGACACTTTTTTGACTGGTTGCGATTTGTTAGGCAGAGACCTGCAAAACGTTCAATCGATGGATCAAATCGCGGCCAGTCAACTGGCCGATAAAACCCGGTTCTCGTCCCTGGTAATGTCCACAGATGGCGGTATCGGCGAGCCCACAAGATCGAGCACGCTCTCATACAACGAACACGGTCGCCCCATTCCCGCGCTTAACCAGCCGCGCCAGATCTTTGAGCGCCTTTTCGGCGGAGGCGATGAATCAACGGCCAGGGGACGTCGTCGCCTGCGGAGTGCAGGGAGTATGTTGGATCTCGTTCTCGACGACGCAAAGAGAGTTCGAAGTCATCTTGGCCAGCATGATAAGGAAAAATTCGACGAATATTTGGATTCAGTTCGTCAGGTGGAAAAGCGGGTTGAGCGATCCCAGGCGTGGATTGATCTCCCAAAACCCGAACTCACTGATCAAGATCGTGAGCGTCTCAAGCTGGAATCCGATTCAAACGTTCCGGAGGACTATGTCGGAACGATGTACGAACTCATCCATCTTGCCTTCCGGACTGACTCGACACGCGTTGCCACTTACCAAATTGGAAGCATGGGAGACGCCACAAGTTTGAGCGGCAAGTTCCCGCAACTGCTTGGCTTCGGTAAAAATATTCACTCGCTCTGTCACGACTGGAACAAGCCCAATGGGATCGAGCCACTCGGAAAGTGGGACCAGTTTTTGTCGCGGAAGTTTGCGGAATTTCTCACCAGAATGCGAGAGACTCCTTCGAACGCAGACGGCAGCAAGAGCCTTCTCGATCAAACAACCATTCTTTATGGTTGTAGTAACAGCACGACTCATAACAACAGAAATTACCCTTTGGTGTTGGCAGGCGGCAAAGGCTTGGGATTCAAGCATGGCAATTACCATCGCTTTGAAGAGTCCGTGCCACTGGCAAATCTACACCTTACCATGCTCAAGAAACTCGGCATTTCTGCTGACAAGTTTGCGGATAGTAATGCCGTGATGCCCGAGGTCTTGGCTTAGCCAGACATCCTGTTTTGCCCTCGATCCATGTCACCATGGACGTCAACGGCCGGATGTTTTACGACTTCTACGGGTTCATCCGCAACCCTTGGACGCGTCGCCTTCCAGAGGTTCGCTCCAAGCTTGGCTCACAGCAGCACATACCCCATCATTTAGATCCTTCATTGGCCGGACGAAGTGTTCTTACTCCACTCGCGTGGTTGGCGGTTCGCCTGATTTCTTCAAGCACCCTTGGTTCCTGTTTCCTGTTCAGTGATGACTGGACTTTCACCCGCGTGTTCGGGCCCATGCAGGGCTCACCTCTAGAAAAACAGCCGCAATAGACTCCATGTAACAGGCATTCTAGATACGTTCCAAGCCCTTCATAGTTAGTTGAGATTGATCACTCTATTCCACGAAAATCAAAAATCGGGAGAGCAAAGCTATCTGACTCGCCTAAGATCCATTCCGTCGCCTTCTGGGCCTGACTAGCGGCTTCCACAATCCAGCGACGGTTATCTTTCACCCTGAGAACCTCCAACCAGTTCTTGAGATAGGCTGCTGAATTTTCGAAATCATCCAACACGATTCCGGAGTGTGCCGCGAGAAAGGCCGCTCCCATTTCAGCGACTAATTCTTCCTTGGCGTAGGTTTGTCGGGCGGTTCCGCTTGCTATCATTCCTTTGTTTTCCAGCAGGGTCTTACGGGCAAGGCGTGAAGAATGGCCACTCGCATGGGTGAACTCATGAAAGAGGGTTTTGTAGAAACGCTCTTCGTTGGTGAAGGTTTCGCGAGCAGGCATTCCTACGAGGTCTTCATCCGGGCGGTAGTGCGGGCAGGCGTGGGGTCCTTCTTCGAGTTTCGGAGGATTGGACATTCCATCGATGATCTGTTGAGCGAGGGCAACCTGCTCCGAAGGCTTGTATCCCGGATGCTTGATCTCGGGAAAATCAATCCCGTCAATCTGGCTGGAATTGAAAACGGTGTAGCCGCGCAGGTAGCCTCGTTTCACGGTCTCGGCATCGCCACTCGTGGAATTTCCCGGGGCACTTTCTTTCTCCAACGTTCCGTATTTGACGATGAGGTGTCCCTTTTCTCCCTTGCAAACCTGCCCGTCCAGTTCCTGGGCCTGCCGGTAGGTGAGAAACCAGGGCGAGGCATAGCCAGCGGATCCCAGGAGAAAGACATTGATGCCCTGATAATGATTCTTGGTGAGGAAGTTCCGGGGAAATCCCACCCTTGCAATGGAGGGGGCCTGCCAGGGAGCCAGCCCCTCCTCCAATCGCTTGAGAACGATTTTAGTGACCCGCTCGTAGATGTCGATCTTCGGGGCACGGCTGTGTTTTTTAAAAGTCTTCTTCATGGTTTTTTCTCCTTTCATGAAGGGGTTGCAAAAAAGTCGTAAGGCCGACCGGAATCGACCGATCAGAGAGGACAGGATCCTCCCAAATTCTAATCCCGGACGAATCCATCCAGGACCTTTTCAATCGGTTTTATGGACTCATGAAACCCTGACCCGCTGGCGAAGCGTGGGGGTAGCAAGGGCCATAAAAATCGACCGGGTTGGTGCGGGCGCAGGGACGTGAGGACTGAGCCACGGCCCGGTCTATTTTTGTGGCGGGCGCGAGGGGCCAGGCCCCTTAGTTTCTAAAAAACACTCACCTGAATTCCGGCATGCGCCGGAGTTCAAAGGCACTGATCTTGGCGGGGCGGCAGGCGGCACGATGAGGCCCCAAGCGTAGCGGCGGTCTCTTGGTGCCGGGGGATGGCGGCGCGGAGCAAAACAAACCGGTTCGTCCCGTATCGTGCTCTTGGCTCCGCCACCTCCTCGGTGAGTTTGAGAGGCCGGGCCTTTCAGGAGATGGGGTAGCGGAAATCGTGGGCGATTGAAGCGAGGGGAAGGCTTTCCCCCTTCCTTCTTCAAGCCCCACCACCTGGTTCCTCTCCCCGTCCACAGAACGCTCATAAAGCAAGCTCCCCGACCTCATCGATCAACAAGAGACGCTCCAGACGGCCCAACATCGTCGAACACTCCACCTCGGTTTCATGCCGTTTTCCGAACCCGGAATCCCGATCATAAAGCAACTCGTCCCGCCCATCGGCAGAGCAGCTAAAAACCCCTTTGAGTCCACCATAGCGATCAAGACGGTAAATGACCTGGTCTTGAGAACCCGGGGACTTCTTCGAAATTTGAATCAGCCCGTCCCCATCAAGGTGATGAACAAAGCAGGAAAAGCGTTCCCCCTCCCCGCTCACCTTTTCGACGGGTTGCACTTTCTGCCAAGCCAAGGCCAATACCACTCTCATCCGCCATTCTTCGTTGTGTCTGTAGGACATTTATTTCTCCTCAAATTTGTTCCTATTAAAATTGCTCCATGACGCACTAACCCGGTCCGGGTCCATCCCTGCTGCGATGATCGTCCGTCCAGCGACCGGCCAACACCGTCACACCTGGTCTTAATCCCTCTCCCTGGTCACCAAGCGGAGAGTCATTCTCCGAAGTCTCTTGGCAGTCGGGAGTGTCGTTCGAGTTCAAGACCTCGCCCACAATTTCTTCAAATTGATCCGATGAAACATCATGAAGATGTCGCAGCGGATTAATCGTCTTTCCCCAAGGATCGCGAACCACGATTCGCCGTCTTCCCTGAACGAGCTGGTAGCCCTGCTCACGCAGAAGCCTGGCAAACTCCAGTCCGTTTGAGCTCTTCTCCCAAGCGGAAGCGATCACGGGGTCGCGATAGCGACCCCTCTTCCCCCGGCACCGTTCTCGCAGATTCTCTTCGCGTTGCTGACAGTAGATCTTTCCTTCCTCCTGCTCCCATTGGTAGGCAAATTCCGAAAGCTTGCGTTTGGAATGACGAAGCGGGGCGGCAATTCCGGTGACCGGATGGACCCGGTTGGCGACAATATGAACGTGTGAGTGCTGACGATCACCATGGGCAATGATCATGGCCTCATGTTCCTCCAAGCCGAGGGCCTGCAAGGATCGTGAAACCGCCTCCCCCATTCGTTCCTTGGTGGGCTTCTGCTCAGGATGCCAGGACAAGGAATAGGAAAAGACCGGCTTCTCCAGCTTGCGCCCCGACCTCCTCCGACCCGAAGCCTCCTTTAAGCGAGCCTGCACCTTCACAGTAAAAGCCATCACCTTCCAGGCCTTGTGAAGACACCGGGTCATCATGTTCCGGGTCTCCGACCAAGCGACACGGCATTCGTCCCGAGTGCCCTTGGCATGATAAAGGTATTGGAAGACACCGTGGAACGATGTTCCCCCTCTCGCAATGACTGGAATCATTTCCTCTCCTCTTCTCCAAGGGCTTCGTCCATCAAGGCTTCAATCTGAAAACACAAGTCCTCCACCTTGGGCGAGACCCGTTTGAAAATATGCGCGTTCTTGGTCAGCTGGTTGAGATTCACCCCAATCGCGTAGAGCTGCTTGATGAGAACGGGATCGTGCCGTCGCTCCCTTTTGACCACGAGGCGCTTCACTTTCATCAAGGTCAAATCACGCGCCAACTGATGCACCGGAAGATCGGCCGCGGCCGCCCGGTGCGCCAGACGCACGAACTCGGCTTCCGTCAGACGAAAGCTGATCTTGCGAATCTTCCTCTCAAATTTTTTCATTCTTGGTCTCACCATTTTTTCTCTCTCCCTTTCTCAATTTTCAAATTTCTGTTCCCACACTCAGTCCAATCAAACCGACTTCATCACCAAGACCCTTTCCCGAGGTTCCCCGGGGGATGCAACGGGGGTCACCCCCTTGCCGAGATCGTCGTTTTTGCCTGCAAAAACACATCTCGCTATCCGGCGAATCCAGAACCCAAGAGTGCGGCGCTCCCGGCGGGTCAATTGAAAGCAGAAGTGGGTCATGGTCGGTTTCCTTTCTTCAGGTTGGTTCACAAAAAACCCCTCCGAAGAGGGGTTCAAAGAGGCTCAATAGAACACAATTGGGTCGTCAGCCATCAAAGATCACGCCACCCGATTCCGGATAAGAAAAGACAATTTCCTCAAGCCATCGTTTCTTCTGCTCGAGGAGACGTCCCCGCCCGTATTGGGGTCCAGGCTGGCGATGCCCCATTAACTCGTTAATGATTTCTTCCGGGGCCTCGACATCACGAAGCCGGTCCTTGAAGGTGTGCCTCAAGCTGTAAAGACACTGGCCGGGAGTCGACAAAAGATCATTGACCCGGAGAAATTTATTGATCGTTGCGGAAGCATTTTCAGAACTCCGGCGATAGCGAACCAAACCTGTCGCCGCCACCTCCCTGGCCGCCTCCAGGGCAACCCCGACCAAAGGAATCCTCCGTTCCGTTGAATCCACTTTCAAGGCACGCAACGTGTTCTTGCGAATCCAGAGGTGAGGGATGGGGTCATTGAGACAATAGTCTTCGGGCAACATCCCCGTGATTTCCATGGGACGTGCTCCGGTTTCCATCATGATGAGAAAGAGCAAGCGGGCGTCACGATTGAGACGATTCAAAGCGGGCCCCTCCAGGAAGGTCTGCTGAAGATAGCGAGCCTCAAAAGGAGGTCTCTTCTGCTTTCGTGAGACAAACTTGGTCTCCGTAAAGAGCGGCACAAAATCGCGCTCAAGCTGAAGCTCGCGTCCCACCGTCACCAGGACATCCTTCACCGCCGTAAGTTGCTTGTTCGCGGTATTTCCCACGATCGTCTTGCGGGAAATACGCTTCATCAAGACCGAGCGAAAGGTGAGAACATCCTTCCGATCAATCAAAGTCAGATCCTTGTCTCCGACGACCTCAATAAAGGCCCGCAACGCGGTCTCACGGGGCACTTTGTATTTCCGAATCTGAAATCCGGACTTCTCGGTCAGCCGATCCTCCAGAAGCGTCCAATAAATTTCCAGGCATCCCGACAACGAGACACCAGGAGAGTTTTCTCCCCCGAGAAGAGCTTCCTCTTTCATCTGCGATGGTGACGCCCCGAGTGATTCAACGCGGGCTACGATTTCCTCCGCAGGGAGAGAAGCCACCTCGGCGATATTGCGATAGGCAAAACCATGGGCCCGGGCAAGTTGCTGGACCTGTCGATAACGGCTGTGCCCACAGTCGCCATTCCCCGAACGAATCAGGTCCGCCCAATACTTCTCCGTGAAGTCATCATGAATGGCAGCCCGACGCTCGGCCTCTTTTCGATCCTTCGTCTTGAGCGACACTCTGACAAACTTGCGACCATCGTAAGGTTTGAGATGAGTCGGAATTCGCCGAAAATAGTAATACCAACTTCCAATCTTGGTGAGATAAGTCGCCATGGGCACCTCCTGATTTGTATGCACCGATGTATGCAAATGTGTATTCAAATCAGGATAGCACGAAGGACGCCTCAAAGACAAGGGGCCCAGGGAAACCGCGGATTCAGGTGATTTTGAGACATTTTGATCGTCAGGAATGATGAGAAAATTGGAGCGGGTGAAGTGCTCCTGCTCCAAAACCGCCAAAGACCAAGGTCTTGATTTCATTGGGATATTTCTCTCCTCCCATTTTTCCAAACTTCGGTTTGTATCCAAAAATGTAGCCGAATCAGTCACTCGGAAAGCTCCTCTGAAATCCTCTTTGCTCTTAGTACCGCATCTTGTTTTTCTTTGCAAGAGACCAACTCCTTTTCAAGGCGTAAAAAGATAGGAAGATACTCCTGCCGTCCAGACGCAATGAGACGCGCGACTCTCCGAAGAGCCTTCTCCAATCGCGCGACCGTGAGAATCTGATTCGATTTCCTCAAGTCGACCGATGTCCAGGTCAACCCTTTGCCACTCTTTCGACTACCCATGTCGTTCTCTTTCTCATCCATGCTAACATTCCCAGTTCAACCTCAATTGCCACTTCCCCCGGATCCCATGACCCGGGGAAATTGACATTGGCTAGTAATCGCTCCGTCCTACTTTGGCGCGGGAGCAGAGGCCGGATCAGAAGCCTCTTCCGTGGAAGTTTCCTTTCCATGATGCTTTGCGGCTTCACGGAATTTCCCAATGGTCGCGTAGGCGCGACGGGAGAGTTCCGAGATCCGCAAGAGATCTCCACTCCCAAAACTATTTCCGTCCTGTAGGGAGCCATTCTGTTCGAAGGTCTTGGACAAAGTAGTACTGAAGAACGGTCCATTCTCTCCTTTGTTTTGCCAAATAGTGGCCTTGAGAGCTCCGTCGCGTATCACCTCGACAGGAGCGTTGGGGGTTGATTGATCGGTCATGATCAGTCCTTTCTTTTTGGGTTTAAAAAAGCCCCGCCAGAGCAAACGCTTTGACAGGGCTGGATTTGGAAAAAGTGTCTTAAAGTCAACTTTCGCCAGTCTAGAAATAGAATACCCCATAAACCGAAAAAGTGTAAAAGGTGATTCGTAAACGAGTGTCTAAGAGTGTCTGACCAACTCATAGGTTCGAGAGCGGAGGGCCCGGAAATACTCACCCCGAAGATCGCGGCGATTGAGCGAAGTCACGACCTCCTCCAATCCCGCCGCGAAGCGCAGCCAGAGCGTTTGCTTACACAGTCCAAATTCCTCCACCAGGATCTTCCAGGGAATCCGGTTGGCCCGCATCCAGATGATCTGCTGGCGGTGAGGATCAAGCTGGAGCAACCACTCCATCACCTCCTCATGATAGGTCACCTCGATAGGCATGGGGGAACCCAGAGTCGTCCTGCCATTCACAATATCATAGAGCCGCTCCCAGTCATCATGAAGAGTGACCGGCCAAAGCGATCCGTATCCCTGAACCTTCACCGAGGGCAGCCGCCGATGAATCGAAGCCGCGTGAATCAAATAAGCCATCACGATTTTCTCGTTCCAATAGAGTGTCGGTTTCACCGTCATCCTCTCTCTCCTCCATAAAGTCGTTCTGCGATTTGATTCAGAGCCTTCGCTTCCCCCGGCTTCAAGCGGACATCCCAGGGATGGACAATAAGGAGCCCTTGCTCCCACCAGGCCTTACGGCGAAGATTTTCCAGTTCCTCCTCACTGAGAGAAGAGCGCCCCAGCATCCCCACGAGAGAGCATGGCAGTTGTGGATTCATGGAAGTCATTTGCCACCTCCCAATCTTGAAATTGAAATCTCCTCGCGAAGAGCCTTCTCAATCTTGAGTCCACTCAACCAGCCTGCAGCATTCTGAGCCCTCTCCTCAATCTTGCGGGCAAAGCTGATCCAGGCCTCCAGCTCGGCATGAGAAAGCCTCATCAGTTCGGTGGCCGGAGCCTGCTCGACCTTCTCCAGAAAGACGAGTGTTGCGTTGTGTTTTGAAGTCATATCCATATCCTTTCAGTAGATGTTGACCGGACCAGCATGCCACCCAATGGTAGGTGAGAACCCCATGCTTGCTCTGTGAGCATCGCATAACGATCACAAGCGAATCACCTGCCGAGAATCGGACAGCACGGGGCCAGCCAGGTGAAGATCATTACGAATCACCTTCCAGTATCGACCTCGTCGACAAGGCCTCTTTTTAATTTTCAGGCCCCAGTGACATTCGGACTTTCGCGCTCTCCACAGCTCAAATCAGTTCTATCCTTCCACCACCTTGACTCTCAACTCCAAGGTGTGGCAAACAGATCATAGGGTGTTCAAAAAAATCTTGAGGTATGATCAATCCAGAGGAGCAAACGGCATGAGACAAACTCTGCCACTGCGTATCTTTTACCCCTTGTCTGAAATGGAATCGCTCTGGGGAGTGGCCCCGGCAGATCTTCATCAGTGGCTTCAACACGGGGTTCTGAAAGCCCATCTCTGGATCCCCATGTCGAGCCTCTACGAAATCGACGAGGAGGTGAATGGCAACCAAATCATCCAGACGAGAATTCTTTGTCACCGGGAAGGATATTTGAAGATCTTTCCCCATGACTGCCAGCGTCTTTTCCTTGAGGGCCAGACCTTGCTTCGCGAGTTCGGAGGAGATTCACCCGGAAAACGTTACGGCCTCCCCGACAACGTCCCATCCCTTCCCGTCCGACTCGAGAATCTCGTCATCCTGACCGAAGAGCGCATTCGTTTCGAAGAGTCCTACCAACTCCCCCAAATCCCCCCGGGTAACACCAAATTGATCTCAAACCAACCCTTTCCTCCGGAACATCACCGCGCCCGGCCCATCGAACCGATCTTCCGCAAGGTCAAGTATCAGGGAAGCCTCCACACCTTTGGAACCTTGCAGGCGACCATCATCGGGATCCTCTACCAAGCTTCCCAAGAAGGAAGACCCTGGATCAATGGCAAACAGCTCTTGGCCGAAGCCGGCTCCCTGAGTTTCAGTGTCTCGAATCTCTTCAAACGAAAACCGGTCTGGCGAAGCTTCATCACCTCGGACAGCCTCGGTAACTACCGGATCGACCAAGACTTCTTTCAATTCAGGCAAGAGAGCGAGGGGCAATGACGAGATCTTCAAACCCTCGGCTCTCCATCATACTACCGAATCACTTCTCTCCGGGTTTGTAACGAAACTCTTCCAGCTCCTTGTGATACTGCCGGAACTCATGCCCCATGATCTCTTTGATGTCCTTGTGAAATTGGCGACCCTTTTCCGAGAAGGCGTTCTCGGGGTGTAAAATGGAAAACCAATCCTTGGCGGTCGCGAGATTTTCGAGTTCCTCCATCGTCTGAAACGTCAGGGTTTCGATTGAGCTCGCACTCCAGCCCTGAATCTTCAAGAAATCCCGATTCGCTTCGAAGGCAAGATGCAAGCGAGCAAGCGGAGGAGGATGCTCACCGCTTTCATAGGGATCAAAGCCATCAATCGTGCGATCTACCCGCTGCAGATACGCCCAAAACCAAGTGAGAATAGCCGAAGTCACAAAAGCCGCCTTCAGCCGACTCTCAGTGGACAAGGCCTTCAGACTTTGCGGCAGATAAGGAGTGGCCCCAAAAGCACCCTGCAAAATCGTCTGTGCCGAGAATCGATCCGCCTCCGCTTCCAGTGGCATGATTCGGAGATTCCCTCTCCCATCAGGAAGCTCGTTCAGTGCTCTGATCCCAAAAGCTTTCGTAGTAAACTCCAGGTGCCCCATAAAAGCGTGGGACAATTCATGGGACCAAATAGCATCCAGGGCCAGACCGGTGAAATAGAGGGCGGCCTCTTCTCTCAATGGGCAAATGGGATAGGCTAACTCCGACCGAACCAGAAGAGCCTCCTCCGGACTCTTACGGAAAAAACCATAACCCGCCGGCTTTTCGCGATCCCTGACCCGTCCCGGATCTTCGAGCTTCGGATCTCCGATTTCCGGAAAGAAGGAAGGACTCGCAAGAGCCAGGGAAAAAATGTCAACCAGTTGGAAGGGAATGGCATCAGACACCATGAAGCAAAAACCATCCTCCGAATATGCCGCCTCAGCATCCGTCAAATTGCTCTCAAGGTAGTGACACCCTCCGGATTGGAACAACTTTCCCTTTCCGTTGATGTGGCCATCCAGGCTTCTCAAACGTCCACTGGCTGCGATCAAGGCGGGCAGAGCAATGACCTGACTGAATTGATCGAATTCAGTGACAACCGGCCCTCTGTCCGAGGCATAGTCAAGGAACAGGCTGGAAGGAGAGGGCATTTTCATAGGCTTCGGCGAAGAACATACGACTCCTGGGAAGAACTCCAAATGGCAAATCACGCTCAATCAAAAACGACCTCGTTCGAGATTTACAGCGAACCTAAACGGCTTCGACCGACACCTCCCTGATTCCGAAACTCTGACCTCCATCATCGCTGGGAAGTGAAATCGACCGCACGCTTTGAGTCTGTAGCTCAGTCCAAAGTGCGTCCAGAGATTCCCCCTTCAACTCGACCACCCACCCTTGATAAAAAAGACGCAGCCTCCCCTCCTCCATCAAAGCATGACGGAAGCTGATCCATGGGATCATCACCTGCCGTTCTTCCTCACAAATTACGATCGTGGGAGTTCCCGGTTCCAACACGATACTTTCTTCTTCATCGAATTCGTCTTTGAGTGCCATGCTTTGTTTTTCTTGCGAGTTGTTGGAGTCGGATTGCCATGAGGGACGCAGGGTGAGCATTTATCATCGCGTTTACCTTTATCATTTTCTTCATTCGTCTCACTCCGGCGAGAGACTTGGACTGAGCACCATGAGCGGCTCGATTCTTCAGCTCAACCGGCTTGGCGGAATTGGTAGTCCGAGGAGATATTTTCACCTGGGCTTCAGTAACAAGACGATCAAGCCCCCTTGCCTGTTCCGGACTCATACGACGTCGCTGGATTTCTCGGACCTGCTCTGGTTCCGCCTTGCTCATCTTGGAAGACCGCCAGTCCTGCACAAATCCCGCGGCCATCTTTTCATCAGGAACCTTGGAGAAGCGAGCCTGGTATTCCTCCTGAAAACGGCGGGTCGCCGCGCCCTTCCCATCCTTGATAAACTGCTCAACCCGGCGCTTTCCCGGAGCCTCACCAAAAGTCGCCTGGTATCGACTTTCAAATTTCTCTCTTTGAAGGGTTCGTTGGCTAAAACACTTTTCCAGTGAGTCATCAATCCCAGCGATACGAAACGTTCCCGCCTCTTGCGTGATACCGTAGCCCAACTTGCGACACTCTTCGGCCAACTCGCGGTAGAACTCGCCCCGGATCTTCGTGCTCTCCTCGGCCATTTGTTTCGGCTGCAAAGCCAGCCAACGTTCGGACTGCTGATCCCATGTCACATTGGCAAAAACGAGATGAGTGTGCAGTTGAGGATCAAGAAGCCGACTGGTGTCATGACGATAGACGGCAGCAACGGCATTCCCGGTCTGGCGGACGTTTTCAGTCCGCACAAAGTCACCTCCCCGGACCCGCACACAAGCGGCCTCCTCCAAGCGTTCGAAAGCCCGGACTACGCATCGATCAAAGGCGGCGGTCACGCGATCGTCCCCTCCCACCATCGCGGCGATGCTCACCGACTTGGGAGCTGAAACGACAAAATCGTGATAGGCCACCTTTGGACTTCGTGGAGTCAACTTCTCCCCGGTGCCAGGATGCCGATTTGAGCGTAGTGCTTCGAAAACTTCAGGGGTCACCTTGTCGCCCTCGATCCCAAGAATTTCGGCAGCTTTCCCATGCCAATGTCCCACCACCGTTTTCGATTCCGAGTAGTAGTCATTCGCAGAGAGATGATTCCGCATGTAGGCCCGGCCATCCCGGATCTGACTCACCGTAATCATTCCTCCGAGGGGGCTGAGGTTTTCGGTTTCTCCCATCGATCAATGGGACGGCTCTCGTCAAAGTCGAACATCAACTTCTTCTGCTCTTTCTGCGGCGATATCCGGGGAGAAGAAACCACAGCTTTCCGACCCTCCGCACGGCCCGATGACCTGCCAAGCTCCGGCATCCGTGTTTCCCCACCCTTCTGAATTCCCCTCAAGCAACAGAACTGCCGAACCGCCTCCCTGCTGATCGCAAGATCATGAGTGTCTCGTAACCAAGTCGAGATCCGGGAATAGGGCCAGGCCTTCGAGCGCATCTCGGCGATCTCGTCTCGCCAGACTTCCAGGCGACTTCGGTTGGGTCGTTGATGAGGTGTAATAACGTCGTCCATTCACCTTAAAAGCGGGAAAACTCACTTGCCGAACCCTTGTTTTTCACTTGGCAAACCCTTGGCTCTAAACTTGTCGAACCCTTGGCAGATGCTTGGCAAACCCTTGCCGAACACTTGGCACCCAAAGGCCCTTTCCTAAGCGCACAGCGCTTAGGGTATTGTGTCTTAGCGAAAGCCCTCACTCAAAAACAAGCAGACGGCTTCAAGTCTCGTACCGACAAACAAAAGCCCCCACAAAATTGCGGGGGCTTTCTTTGAATGATTCGGTTTCACCTTTCGATCGTCCGGCAGAATTGCCAACGCTTTCGAGTGATGAAAATGAAGCCTCCGTATTGGAGGCTTCACTTCTCGTCTATGCAGCAATGCGTCCGCACTTCAGGGCACTTTCAGAGTAAGCAAGAAGACCCTGGCTTGCCTCGAAGGATCGATCCCGTTCCACGGGCAGATCGAGGGCCCACCGGAGCGAAGCCAACTCTGCCAAACTCAGGTAGCCGAGCTCGGGAGATCCCTCTCCGAGATCGCAGAGCCCAAAGACAATGTCTTCATTCTCTGGATCCAACTCGGTGAGCAACCACTTTGCGCCACTGCTGGGAGCAATGAGCTTCACGACCGGAAAGAAATCGATTCCCTCCTGATGAGATGCTTCGAGATCTCGTCGCTCAACATGGTTGGCTTTGAGTTTCTCTTTCTGATCTTCGGTCAAAAGCATCATGATTCCGCTCCCTCAGCCGCTCCTTGGCTGTTGGCAGTTTCTTCCCTCTTGAACTCAGGCATGGTGTGATAGTCCTCGTAAGCCATCGCGAGAGCGGCACGCACTTTCGCGATTTCGTTCAGGTTCAGAGAGATTTTCTGTTCCTGCCATTCTCCCTGCTGATCACGATAGGATCGGCGCAGGTCGAAGCTATGGAAGGTCTTTCCCTCGTGGCTCTTGTTGGCCCAAATCGCTACCTTGACGGTTCCGAAGCGGACATCGTGAACGGGTTTCTGTTTTTGATCGGTCATTTCTTTTCTCCTTTTGTTTTAGAAATGGTTTTCATTTGTAGACCCCACCGAAGCGTAGCGCCGGTGAGGGCTGCACATGAAGGCCATGGCCGAAAAAGGGCGAAGCCCAGCTCGGAAACTCACAGTTGGAACCCTTTCCCGCAGGGGAAGGGCTTGGGCTAAAAATCGGCAAAATTGCGGAAGGTTCGCGCGGAGCGTGAAAGCCGTCATTTTGACTATTTTTCGGCTTCCGGCCTTGAATTTACGAGATGGGTTTTGCCCCCGTTTCCGAAGGGAAACGGAACCTTCAATGCGGAAGTTACCACGGACAGAGGACTGGATAGAGATGCTGAACCAAAGGTTGGAATTTCCGAAAAGGCCCCACACAGAGCCCGTTAAGGGAAATTCCAACTCAACCTGATCAGCCCCACCGGTCTTCCCTCCGCATTCCATAAACAGGTCCTAAGTCTCCTTATGCCGACTTATAACGGGAGGCGCTTTCAAACAGCTAAAAAATAACAGGCTGGGAACTCCACCTCGGCGGTGCCTTTGGTGGCTTCTTCGAAATTGCGGATCATTGCGATGAAGTCATATCGGGTCCGCCATTGACCTTCAATGACAGACCCAAATGATGCTAAGCCTCCGTCAACGCCTTCATCCGACGGCACATTTCCTCGGGGGAAACTTCCTCAATAAACTGGCTAAGCGACCAGCGATAGCCATAGGGATCCCTGATCATCGCCGAACGCGATCCCCAGGGTTGATCCGCGGGCTCTGTCAAAGGCACTCCTCCCGCCGATACCGCCTGGGCAAACGAGTCGTCGCAACTCTCGATGTTCAGCCCGAACAAGCAAGACGCCTGCACGCCCTCGGGCATCGGAGCGCAATGCCATTCCGGACACCCTTCGGAGAGATAGACCTTCGTATTCCCGATCATCATTTCCGCATGCGCCACTGAGCCATCAGGCATTGGCATGCGATAAAGCTCCTTGGCTCCAAAAGCCTGGGTGTAAAATTCAAGAGCGGCGTTTCCGTCGTTCACGGTCAGCGAGAGAGTCAGTGTTGGTTCGTTTTTTTTCATAACTTCATTCAGTTGAATGGAACGAAAGGAAAACATACCCCACTGACAACCCTATGTCAGGAGCGTTTTCATTCGCGATAAAGCGCCACTATTTTTTGCGCAGCTTCGGCCAGAGTCTGCCGAAGCTCAGGCGGCTCGCACGCCTCCACCGCCACCCCTAGACCAAGCAACCAGTTCGCCAGCCAGTCCAGAGAATAGGCCTCCCCCTTGAGCCTGGTGCGCTTGTTAGAAAGCACTTCCTTCTCAACCACCCGAGCCGGCATCTCCGCCAACACCCGTTCCAGGACCCAATTTTCACACTCGATGACCACGGGAACAAATTCCGAATCGCTTTCACAGTCCTGAAGAAATCCTACCATCGAAAAATCTTCATGCCCAAGAAAGGTTTCATCCAAGACCTGCCATTCCTTCATCCGATCCAAGCGGAAGTCCCGAAACCCTTTCCGCAAACGACACCACGCAATGAGATGCCAATGTCGGCTATAGAAGATCAAGCCCAAGGCCTCGACCACCCGCTCGATCGCCTTGCCTTTTCCCCCGGTGTCATAGCGCAACGCCACACAGCGTCTCCGCACCACCGCCTCCTGAATCTGCATCAAGGAATTCTCATCCGCCGATCTGCTGCCCGGCCCCCACACTCTCACAACATCCCCCAGCCTCCTCAAATAATCCTTCCGCTCATCCGGCAAAGCCGCACGCACTTTCAAGAGAGCTCCCCGCATCGACTGCTTCAGCGATTCATCCCCAAACTGCTCGCACAACTCCCCACTCATCAACAAGGCCGCCGCCTCCTCCTCGCTAAACATCACCGGCGGCATGTGATACCCCGGCATCAAGCTGTATCCCACCCCTGCCTCGGCCACGATCGGCACCCCGGCTTCCCCCAGCGCAGAGAGGTCCCGATAAACCGTCCGAACACTCAGTTCAAAGTGCCCCGCGATCTGCTCCGCCGTCACCACCCGATGACTTTGCAACATCAAGATCATTGCGGTCAGCCGGTCGATACGATTCATGACAGACAGCCTTAGCCGCCTTCGGCCCTCTCCACAACACCCGGGGCTGAGGAATCAACGGACTTGCAGCGGATTGTGGCGATGGGGTCGAACAACGCAAAGTTACTCAAAGATAGGAAGAGAAGGAAGGTGAGCGCATCGTCAAAGCGGCTCTAAAGGAACATCAACCCAACGAGGCAGACCCCTAAGGATAGCATCGAATGATACTATCAATGGTCAACCTGTGCTTTGTCGTCTGTGTGCTCCTCAAAACACTCCGGAAAATAGAAGGGCTGGAAAAAGGCGCTGATCTTCACCCCAAAGAGACATCCAGCTTGAAAGAGACTCGCGGACGACATCGGGTTAATCCCGCTTTCATGATCCCGAATCTCTTCCGGACTGACCCTCAGGTAAGCCCCGACCTCATCCAAGCTCAGGTCCATATCCCTTCGCAAGGAGCGAAACATCAAGCCGACGACCTGGTCGATCGCAATTGAATTGTCAGGACTTCTTTCGTCCATTATTCCCCTCTTCCTTCGCCCCTCAAATGGCGAATATGATTGCTCTTGCAACCGTTTCCTCATTCTGTTGCAGATGCTTATACTTCTAGGCCTGGCGGCCCGAAAAATCAAGCGAAAAGCTTCCAAACACACGATCGTATTCCACCGGCTCTACCAGCTCCGCACTGCCTCCGTTTTCTTGATGAAAACGACCATCATACCCGTGCTAAAGGTCTGCTTGATTCCATCATGCTCGACGCATTCCTTCAGGTGCTCGATTTGCAAAACCGACCATCCCTGTTCTTCACGATCTTTGATCCGGGCATTCATTGCCGCATCTCTTTGATCGTCTGAAACGCCACACTCAAAGCTCTCGACTTCGGTGACCGAGGGCGCAGGCCCTGCCGCGACAGAAGGCAGTTTTGACTTCCGATGCGGCCAGGCACGACCGGCCAGTGCCCGCTCATCCGGCCCGATGAAATCAAGGTAGATTTTGGTGGTGTCGATGTTCGTATGGCCGAGCCACTTGGAGATCGCCGTCAGCGGCACTTCTTCGGTCAGGTTATCGATGGCAAAGGCGTGCCTCAGGCCTTTCGGCGTCCCTTTCGCTCCATCCAACTCCGCCAGAGCCATATATTTTTTGACGATCCGCCAGCCGGTCCAGCGAGTGAACTTCCAAACCCGGGATCCAAGACCAGATGCAGCCTGTTGAAGTAAAAGATCGATCAGCTCATCTGGAACAGGCAGGGCCCGCGTTCGCTCCTCTCCTCGCTGCTTAAGAGTTTTGAAGACCAGAGCCTTCTCTGATTGGTCGATATTCTCCAGCCGAAGACTCAGCGCCTCTGAGATCCGACAGCCCGTATAGATGAGCACCATGCACAGGGATTTGTGAGCCAAATCCTCCGACCCTTCCACTGTTTCATAGAAGAGAAACCTCTCGGCTGGATTGAGGTATTTTCGTTTTCCGGACTGGTCATACAAGCGCGTCAATTTTCCCACCCTGCAACACAATGAGGATTCTGTTGCAGAGAATACACGATTCCCAAACGGAAATCACTACCCACAAAAAACTATGACCATCCATCAAATACTCGGAGAAAACGGAATTCAAGAGAGCGTCTGCTCAAACGGAGCCTGCCCGGCTGCCATCACCACCGATGACGGCAACGTCTACGTGCAAGGATACATTCCTGGAGTTGAAGCAAACCAAACGCTGACGGCCCCAGACGGCGAAGCCTTCGTGAGAATCCCCCTCCCCGTGCTCAAGAAAATTGCCGCACAGATTGTCGACCTTTAGGTCGATCATCTCATTCACGCAGCGGAAGTCTCCACTCGCGGGGCTTCCGCTTTTTCTTTGGCTTCAATCGCGGCGACTTTGTCATCAAGGAAGGAGCTTAGGGGCTCGGGGTAAAACGGCCTGAGCTCGCTCCAGAGATTCTTCAGCTCAGATGTCTCAAAAAGACACTCGATGTCTACCTCAAGACTGTGCCACTGGGATCGGGTCAGCAGACCTTGTTCATTGAGGTGCACAATCAGCGCGATTTGATTTAGCCAGAGTTGCAGGTAACGACGCACCGTCTCCTCCTCGCCAGAAGTTCCACCAATCACGCAAAAGAATTCAGGGCGATCAAACCCCATGCCCAGGAGCTGCCGGTTGATGTCATAGATCTGAATCAAGGCGCTCGTGCGGCTCTGTTTGCGCCCCTGCCGCAATTCCCAAAACACCACCGCCAAAGAGACCAGCGACATCGTCGTCGCAATCCATTCAGAATATTCCAAGTTCTCTCTCCTCTTCAGGTCTCACAAAATCACCTTCTCTGAGAATCAACCTGAGATCCCTACCGCAGGACCAAACGCCCGAACCCGAACTCCGGTTACTTAATACTCACAAGCCAGCATGAGGGTCATCACACGCGTGGTTTTTTCCGGGTCGGAAGGATCTTCGCTCCCCCACTCAAGAGTCTTATCGTAGTAGTCGATCTTGAAATAGATCTTCTGGTCTCTCACCAAGAAGCTCCCGAAATCGTGCTCTCCATGAGGATCATTATCTTCGTTAAAGGCGTCAAAGAAGCGCGCTTTCTGAACCGCCGCGATCCTCTCGAGTTCGGGCAACTCAGCGACACCTCTCGTCATGACGCATCGCCCAAGATCTGGATTCATGCTACGACGAAATTCGTCGTTCAACCTTCTCGTGATTTCCTTGGAGCTATCTTCCTCCGGCATTTCCAATCCCCTCCTGCAACAGAAGCTAGAATATTAACAGATTCGAAAGTCCGAGTAAAGAGAGCGCCCCTATCCTCAAGGAGTGGGGCAGCGATCCTCACAATGGCGTCCCCAGACGCCCCACCTCAAAAGCCAATTCTTAAGTTGGTTGATCTGCAGAGGGCTGGGGAAATCCCGTCTTATCTTGTAGATTCGTATTATTGAGGAGAATTGGTGCCCTTCTCCACAGGAGTGTTGTCTTTTCCCGTGAAGAGTAGAACATCGTACCGGCATGAAAGTTCCTGTTCACCAGTTGGTATTGGCGTTGCTGACATTGATTTCAGTGGAAACCAGTCGCGGAGAACGCGTGGTTTCAGCAACGGCTGCCAAGCCACTTGAGCGGGTTCGAGTGAGCGGCGACGGAAAACGCTTTGTCCGTGGTGCCGCAGCCGAGGAATTCGTCGTTTGGGGCGTTAATTATGATCACAACGGGGCGGGAAAACTTCTGGATGAGTATTGGGAAGACGACTGGGAATCGGTCGTTGCCGACTTCCATGAGATCACGGAACTCGGTGCAAATTGCGTTCGGATTCATCTACAGTTCGGCAAGTTCATGGAGGCGCCCGACCAGGCGAATGCGGATGCCCTCGCCCGCTTGGGCAAACTCGTAAAGCTCGCGGAAGAGACCCGCCTTTACCTCGATGTGACCGGGTTGGCGTGCTACCACAAGAAACACATTCCCGAGTGGTATGATCAGCTGGATGAGCAGGAGCGGTGGGCCGCGCAAGCGGTCTTCTGGGAATCCGTGGCAAGCATTTGCGCGGGTAGTCCCGCCATCTTCTGCTACGATCTGATGAATGAGCCGATTTTGCCCGGCGAGGAGGTGAGCACGGAATGGCTCACGGGAGAACTGGGCGGCAAGTTTTTCGTGCAGCGGATCACTCTCGACCTCAAGGGACGCTCTCGCGAGGAGGTCGCTGAAGCGTGGGTCAACAGGATGGTGAAGGCGATTCGCAAACAGGACCAGGATCACCTGATCACCGTCGGTGTGATTCCCTGGGTGTTCGTGTTCGATGGTGGAAAGCCCTTGTTCCATGGCCCTCAAGTTGGCAAGGAACTCGACTTTGTGGCGGTGCACTTTTATCCGAAGAAGGGGGAGGTCGGGAAAGCTCTCAAGGCACTGAAAGCCTACGAGGTCGGCAAGCCGCTCCTTATCGAGGAGATGTTCCCGTTGAAATGCAGCTCGAAGGAACTGATCGAATTCATCGACCGATCTGCCGCGCACGCGGATGGCTGGATCAGCTTCTATTGGGGGCAGACTGCCAAAGAACTTCGGGCCAAAGAGGATCGATCGATTGCCGAGGCGATCACGGCTTCTTGGCTCGAGTCCTTCCAGGCAAGGCCACGATAAGATCGCGGTCTTCATCAAAATTGCAAAAAGCACGCCGGATACCCCGTGACAAGGAAGTCGATCTCATTTCCGATCACTACCCGGTCGAGGCGGTGTTCGCAAAGTAGCCGAGTCAATAACCCACCGTAAAAAGGCGGTGGTGTTCTCAGCAAGACGGCACGGTGTTCCCGTTTTGCAGCTAATCAATTCCGCTCGACCGTCTTCCCCAGAAACCCTGCGACCTGTTCGGCCACTGCGGATACGCGTTGAGTTCTCCCATTCTGCGTTTCATCCAGAGTAACCGCCCGCCGCGGTTTATTGACCCTCATTACCGCCTTGCAGACTTCTACTTCGCTGACACCAGGAACATCCACCGAAACGTTGGTTTCAACCGTCTCAATGGTGATCACCACGGAATTTACATTTTCAATTTTGAATTTGAACGGTTTCTCAGTGGTAACTAACGGCGAATTGGACTCGTACGTGCCCCGCCCCGTTGAACGATCCAGGACGAGTCGTTCCCGGGAAAAGAGCTGGACAACACCCACTCCAAACAACGCCAGACCAATCAATGTTCCGATTCCGATCGGCAATAAAGACATCCCGGCCCCTTCTTCCTTCCACAGAATCCAGCCAAACGAAACGAAAGCCGCGATCATCCCGCCACCAATCAAGACGAGAGCGATCATCCATCGAAGTGTTCCAGCGACACCGCCCAGGATGAGCTTCGTTTTGCTTTGATGTTGAATCTTCATTTTCGATGCTGATTGGCAGTAGGATAAGCCAAACGGAAACTGCTTCCTGTTACAAACTTTAACAGGTTTGGAATGGAGCTCCCTCACGGGACTCACACTCGGGATTTTCGTTAGCACAGAATTGTCGCGACAATCTCCACACGCTCTGGATTGAGGACAGTCCCATGAAGCTTCACAACCCCACACACCCCATCAAGCGCAACCGCGACCAAACTAATCCTTGGAATGGCAGAATGGAGGACTACGATCCCGGATCATGCATTTCCGTTCTGAAACGCCCTGCGGACAAAGACTATCGGCTCCCCTCCGCTCAGGTCCAAAGGCGGCTTCAAGGCCCTCGCGCCAAAAGTAAATTCCTGTAGTGATCCGCCCCGGCATGAAGGTATTGCCTTACATCGTTCTCATCGCACTGCTCGCCTCGACTCAACGGGGCGAGGCGGCTCCGGACTATCTTGTCGATGTGAAACCTCTTTTCGCCTCGCGCTGTTTCACTTGCCACGGTGCCCTCAAACAAAAATCGAAACTACGCGTCGATACGGCGGCGGGTATGATCGCTGCCGAAGTCGTCGTAGCCGGAAAGCCGGAGGAAAGCCGATTGCTGGAACTTGTTTCGTCCAGCGATGTCGAAGAGAGGATGCCACCCGAGCACGAAGGCTCTCCATTTACCGAGGCAGAGGTGACCGTGATTCGACAATGGATCGCGGCAGGAGCCAAGGCACCGACGGACGAAAAGGCGGAGGACGATCCGGCCGAGCACTGGTCATTTCAGAAACTCGTCCGACCGAAAATCCCCCCGGTGAAAAATGCCAACTGGGCACGAAGTCCGATCGACACTTTCGTAGCTGCCCGACACGAAGGCCATGACATCGAACCACAATCGGACGCCACAAGGCTCACGCTGATTCGGCGCTTGTATATCGACCTGATCGGCCTGCCACCCGATCCGGAGGAACTTGCGGCGTTAGCGCTGTCTCTTATACACATCTCCGAGCCCACGAGA
>OJIS01000194.1_pt1 | contig 22043 bp, 8 predicted proteins | sample 1595671 | NCBI WGS metagenome assembly OJIS01 (sample SAMN05416814, study PRJEB24817) | seawater metagenome | isolation source: Sea water | place: Canada:Atlantic | collected 2013-07 | reverse complement strand
TTTTGGAGAAATTGCGATCCGGTTGTATCGGCAGCGGAGTGGACTACTCCCTGGTTGATACAAGCCGTCCCCTGGACGGACTCCTCAGTGAATTTCTGGAAACCCGCTCATTGAATATGATGGGCCCATCAGTTGGAGCACGCTTATGAATTTTCTGAATCCATGGATGTTGTTGGGGGGCTTGGGCATCGCCCTGCCCATCCTCGCGCACTTGTTGAATAAACATCAGTTCAAGCAAACGGACTGGGCCGCGATGCAGTTTCTAAGCCGCGCAATTAACGTGCGTTCCAGGCAGATCAAACTGCGCGATCTCCTGCTACTCGTTCTCCGCTGCCTTGCGGTCCTGCTGCTGGTGCTCGCCATCTCCAGGCCGATCCTTGAAGAGTCATCCGGCACCATCGCCTCCAAGCTCGGCGAACGCCGTGCGGGAGTGGTCATCGCCCTTGATGCTTCGTTCAGTATGCAGCACAGCGATGGCACCAGCACGCGCTTCGAGCGCGCCGTGGAAAGCGCCGAATTGATCGCAAAGAGCATTAACCCCGGAGATCCGGTCTCCCTGATCCTGCTCGGGACCGAACACAAGGTCGTCGTCCGCAATATGGTCTATGATGCCGATCGTTTTAATGCCATCCTACACGCCCAAAAACCCACCGACGAGCCGCTAAACCTCGATAGCGTCCCGATCCGCCTCAAGGAACTCGCCGACGGCTTGGACGCGGGGCAAAAGGAAATCCATCTCATCACCGACGCCCAACAGTATGACTGGGATCGTGGAAGCGACCGCTTGCAGGCTGCCTTCAAAGACCTCGGCCAGGACGCCAGTGTGATTTTTGTTCCCATCCTGGGTGGCTCGGACAATCTGGCCATCACCAACCTCGAGCTGGTCTCCGGCGTGTTGCGCAAAGGCACCACCGCACGCTATCGGGCAACGGTCAAAAACTTTGGTGATACTCCCGCAACCAATGTCATGGTCCGGGGAGCGGTCAACAACATCAACGTGGACACCAAGTCCATCCCGTCGATCGCCGCGAGTTCATCAGAGACGGTTTCCTTATTCATTCCGTTTCAAAACCCAGGTCCCGTTCAGATCACAGCCGAACTTGATTCCGACGCATTGCCCCTGGATAACGCACGCCGGACTGTCGCCGTGATTCGCGACCAAGTGTCGATTTTATGTGTCGAGGAAACGTCGGCCGACTCGAGCGAATTCAGCGGGTTTATCTCTGCCGCCTTGCGCGCACGCGACAGCGGCACAAGTCAGGAGGACTTTACGGTGAAGTCGGTGCCCTGGGTCTCTCTTCCCACGCAAGACCTGACGACTTTTGATGTCGTGATTCTTGCCGATGTTCCCGCGATCACACCCGGGCAGGCACGCCAGTTCGAAGATTATGTCCGCGCGGGCAACGGCTTGATCTGGTTCCCGGGCGGGAATATCAAGCCCGCGGTCTGGAACAAGCAGTCGGCCCTTGTTGGCACCACCTTGCTCCCCGCCGTGATCGAACAAACCATGGACACGAGCAATGACATGGGTGTGGGGAGACCCCTCGAACCCTCGATTCCGGACCACTCCGTCTGCCGCCCCCTGCGATCCCTCTCCGAAGACTTGCTCAGCGAAACTCAATTCCTGAAAGTGCTGAAGGTCAAACCCGCCGCCGGCAGCTCCACCGTGTTGGCGCTTGCCGGAAGTGCCTCGCCTCTGCTTATCGAGCACGCCATCGGCCGGGGACAGGTGTTCATGTTTACCTCCTCGGCACAACCGACGTGGAACAACATGGCTCTGACTCCGGTGTTTCCGATGCTGCTCCAACAGATGGTGACTTATCTGACATCACGTGAGTTTGAAAAACCCAGGATGGTTGGTAACTCGCTGTCGCTGTCTTATGTGGATCAGCCGGACGCCAGCAACGCCGTCTTTGAGACCCCTGGGGGTGAAATAATTACGGTGCCGGTGAAACAATACCGGAATCAATACGTCGCTCTGCTCGACCGCGCCGATGAGGCCGGATTTTACCTCACTCGTGTCAGTGTGCAGGCACCCGGTATGCCGATCGCCGTCAATGTCGACACCGGAGAATCCCAGGTCACATGTCTGCCTGCCGACGACCTGGCAAATCTGTTCAGGGATACCGACATCATGATCGCGCGTTCCGAAGCGGAACTGCTCGACTCGATCCAACAAGCGCGTGCCGGACTGTCGTTCTGGCATTTTCTGCTGATGGCCGGCTTGGTGCTCCTCGTCCTCGAAAGCCTGCTGGCGCACTTCACCTCGCACCGCGCGGCCAAGAGCGTGTCTCCCAAGAACAAACCCGCTCCAGCAATGGCGCAAACCGCGAAGAATTGAAAATGATCAGTTGGCTATCCAGTAACATTCAAATCGAACGGCTCATCTGGGGGCGTCCTGTCTCAATGGGCGTCATGTTGGTTGCTCTTGGTGCCATCGTGGCACTGACCATCTATCTCTACCGGCGCCGGCAGGGATTGCCGCGAAAGGTGCGCATCTCCCTTGCCCTCGCGAGATTGCTTGTGCTGTGCCTGATCGTGGCCGCTCTCTTTGAGCCGACCGCCGTGGTTCAGGAAACCCACACTGCGAAGCGTCGCTTGGCGGTGCTGGTCGATGTCTCCAAGAGCATGTCGATCAAGGACCAGCGCAAACGGCCCGAGGACATTGCCGAGGCCGCGGTCGCACTTGACCTCCTGCCATTTTCGGAAACCACGGACGCCAACAAATCGGTGCTGGAACTCGACGGCAAGCAGCGCCAGCAAGTCGCATCCGCTTCGCGCCTGGACCTGGCAAAGAGCCTCCTGTCAAAACCGGCCGGCACAATGCTCAACTCGCTCAGTGAAGATCTCGACATCAGTTACTATGCCTTTGGTAATTCGTTGCGCATGCTCACCGATAAACAGGACGAGTCCACCGATGGCCTGTCTGCCTTGAAGGCGGATGATCCGGGAACCGACATCACGGACGCGCTCAAGGCGATTTCCAACGTCGATCGCGGCGCGCCGCTGTCCGGGATTGTGCTGCTCACCGATGGGCTTGATACTTCATTGAACCGGGCGGACGGGACCCTTAATGATCTCGGCAGATACGGTGTCCCGGTCTTCCCGGTGCCGATGGGCATCACCGACCCCGACGATGTTTCCATCCGCAATGTCATCGTCCAGGAAGTGGCCTTTGCCGGTGACAAAGTTCCCGTCCGGATTCAGATCCGCTCCAAGGGATATGAAAAGCGGATCGCCGATGTCACCGTATTGCTCAATGGCCGCCCCGTGGCGACACGAAGCATCTCGCTGAAGGGTGGCTTGCAGTTCGAAGACCTCTTTTTTAATGTCGATGTGAGTGAAAAAGGGGCAGCGCAAGTCGAAGTCACCATCGAACCGTTCTCCGACGAAGCAACGTCGGAAAATAACAGGGCCGAACGCAGCATCCGTGTCGTGAATGAAAAAATTAACGTGCTCTGCCTGGAAGGCAGCGCCCGCTGGGAGTTCCGTTACCTGCGCGCGATGTTGAAACGTGACCCGCGTATCAACGCCACTTTTATTGCCACTCGCGCCAAAGCCGGAATGGCCCAGAGTTCCTCCGAATACATCGCCCGATTCCCCAACAAACGCGAAGAGGCATTCAAGTATGACCTCGTGATTCTCGGGGATGTCGATGCCAATTTTTTCAGTCCCGATGAGTTCTCCCGATTGGAAGAACTCGTCAAGGAACGCGGTGGCTCGCTGCTGATGCTCTGCGGGTCTCGTTTCGCCCCCACCAGCTATGCCGGCACCCCGGTGGAGCGAATGCTCCCCGTCGAGTTTGATCCGAACGCAAAATGGGAAGAGGTCGATGACAACGTGCATCCCGTCCTGACGCCCGAGGGCAAGAGCAGTCTGGTGATGACGTTGGAAAATGAGGAGGAAAAGAACGACCGGGTTTGGACCCGCGTCGCACCGCTCGACCGCGTCCCTCCATTCCTTTCAGCCAAGCCAGGGGCCACGGTGCTCGCCGAACTCTCTGATTCAGTGACTCGTTCCGACCGCTACCCACTCGTTGCCTGGCACCGCTACGGAACGGGCAAATGCATGGTCATGGGAACCGACCGCCTGTGGCTGCTCCGCTTTAAAACCGGGGACAAATACCACTGGCGCGCCTGGTCACAGTCCATCCAGTTTCTTACGCTATCACGCTTGATGGGAGAGCATAAGAGGATCCGCCTTGAAACCGACCGCGCAAGCTATCAGAGCGGCGCCCAGGTCCAGCTATACGCCCACGTCCTCGACGATGCCTACGATCCGGTCAATCAAGCCGGATTTGAAGTCAATGTCACCAAGCAGGACGATACCGAGGCACCGCCCCAGCGGGTGACACTCCGCCCGGATCTTGCAAACCCGGGGCTCTACGAAGGATATTTTTCGGCACTGCTCCCGGGGCGTTACCGGATGGAGGCAAACTCATCGGATGCCGGACTTGCCAGCACGACGGAGTTCCAGGTAGCCGACATCAACCCTGAGATGGCCAACGCCGATATGCAACGCGAGCGTCTGGAGAAAATGGCCGACCTCTCGGGTGGGGAATACCTCACCGCAATGCAACTCTCCAAGCTGCCGTCTTTACTCAACCTCGAACAACAGACAACCACCGTCCGGACGGACCGCTCGTTGTGGGACAACGGATGGGTTGTTTTTCTGCTGGTTGCCCTGATGGGTTTTGAATGGATTGTTAGAAGGAGATACGATTTATCATGAATGAAAACCAACAATTGGTAGACCTTGATTCGCGCGTCAGGAGCGTTTGGCAACGTAGTCAGATGCTACACCTCAGTGCCGGGCTCTTGGCGTTCTGCCGGTGGGGCATCCTGCTGTTTGCCGTCGGCATTCTGCTCGACTGGTTGGTCGATCTTGCCTCGCCTTTCCGCGTTGGCCTGCTCGTGGTCATCGTTTCTGTTGCCTTCTATCGAGCGTGGCGTGGGGGCTGGCGAAATCTCAGCAAGTTCAATGCCGCGCGAGCCGCAATGCAAATGGAAGACCATCAAGGTGGTCTGGAAAGCTTGCTCGTCACCGCCATTCAGTTCAGGGAATCAAAATTAGCACCCGGCACCTCCGAGTCCCTCCAGGAAGCGACCTGTCGACGGGCCGAGGAAGCGGTGGCCTGCGTGCAACCTAAGAAAGTGGTTCATTACAAAGCACTGCGCCGGCCAATCACGATTGCTCTCGCGCTCGTCTTGCTCATCGCGGCCTTCGGCGTCTTCAATGGCCCCTTTCTTTCCGCCGGCATCGCCCGCATCTTCCCTCCGTGGATGGCCATCGCCTACCCGACACGGACCCAGCTCGAAGTCGCTCCCGATAAGATCATTGTTAAAGAAGGAGATCCTGCCGTCATTAACGCCCTTGTCTCAGGCGTGATCCCAAGCGAGGCAGAACTTGAACTACGCACCGGTAAGGGCGAACCTCGGACGCACGAACTTGAGATCATCGATGGCCGGTGCGAATACACGATCAAAGCCGCCTACCGGGGATTCGAATACCGTATTCTGGCCGGCGACGCAAAAAGCCCGTGGCAGGAGGTCGAGGTGATCTCGTCTCCACGGATCAAACAGGCAAAGGTAAAACTCGAATACCCGGCCTACACCAAGCGCCCGATCGAAACCGTCGAGGCCCTCACTGTCACGGTTCCCGAGGGCACCGATATCCAGTGGGAACTTACCCTCGACCGCGCCGTCAGCAAGGCTTCATACACCCCGACTGCCGGAGAGGCCAAACCACTCGACATCAGCGCGGACGGATTCACCGTAAAGATGCGTGCCCCCGCTACCGAGTCACGCGCCTACAGTTTTTCCTGGGTGGAAAAAGAGCACGGGTTCTCGTTCAGCAGTTCTAACCACTACCTGCAAGTGGCACCAGACCAACCCCCGCGTGTCGAGCTGACATCACCAAGAAATAACCTCTATGCCACCTTGGGACGCAAGCTTGATCTCGCATTCCGTGGCCGGGACGACCACGGCATTGGCGAGTCGCAGATCGCATTCCGCGTCAATAAAATCGAGGAGAAAAAAGTGGCATTTCCCGCACAGAATCTCAGCGATGGTGGCGAGCAAAAAATCGATTGGGACTACCGCACCGCCTTGCCGGATCTAGCCATCGGCGACACCGTTTCGTTTGTCGTTGAATTGACCGACCGCTATCCGGGAGCCAAGGGGCCACACCGTGCCCGCTCCCAGGCACGGCGTATCTCGATTTTGTCAGAGAAAGACTACCTCGCTCAAATCAACAAACAGAAACAACGGCTGCTGCTTAAACTCCGTAACCTATACCGTGAGGAACGCAAGGTGCATGCGACTGTGAGTAGGCTCGACCCGTCCGCAGGTGAGTTTGTCCAGAGCTGCCAACTCGAGGCCGTCAGGCAGGATTTGATAAGCGATCGTATCGGCGCACTGAAACAAGGCATCCAGAATATCATGGATGACCTCGCTGCGAACAATATCACCGATGAATCGGTCACCGCTATTCTGGTCAGGCTTCATTCTGACTTACAGGTGATCGCTGATGAGCACGTCGGGCTTGCCGCCACCAAACTCAGGGAGTTGGGAGCAACCGCCCAGAAGAAATCCAACGCCGGTCCGCCAAGTCCCGCCGCCGCCATCAATTCCGTCGATAGCGCGGCACGCGAACTCGGCTGCCTGGTACTCCAAATCGGATTCAGGGAAGCCACCGAGGTCATGGCACGCGAATTACACGCCATCGCTGAAAGCCAGGCCCCGATGCGATTGCAAACCATCTTGTTGAGTCAGTCATCCGATTCGGAGGTCGCGACTCTGGCCAAGTCACAGGAACAGCTCGGCCAGTGGGTCACCCGACTGTTTGCTTCCCTTCCCAAGGACAAGGAAAGCACTATTGAGGATGCTCTGATCGCCTTTAATCTATCCCGACTGGTCAAAGGATTACGTCAGGCAGGAGTCGAGACCAAGATGCAGGATGCCGCCGCCTTGATCCGCAAACAAAAAGCTGCCGGAGCCAGCGAGGCCGCCAGCCTTCAGGCCGAGCTCACCAAGGCCCTGCTTTATGCCGAGTTCCGGCTTCGGATCGGCGCCGAACACGAAGCTCTGGACAAGGCCGGCGAGTTGTTCGCATCCCAGGTGATCGAGCAGAAAAAGCTGCGCGAGGCGCTGGTCGCCCTCACACCTGAGCAATTCAAGCAAGATCGCAGTGAGTTCGCTCAATCCCAGGCCGCCCTCCAAAGTCAACTTCACCTGCTGTTGATGCCCGCCATGCCCGCGCCGCGTCCGGGGCTGTTCGATGCAATCCTGCCAACGCCGCCGCCTGTCGGGGATCTGCTCACCGGTGCTGAAAGCGCGATGCAAAAAGCAGCCGCTCACATCGATGCCGGCGAACGTGATCAAGCCATCGTTGCTCAACAACAGTCTGAAGAATCATTTGTCGCTCTCGCTGAAATCATCCGTCAACGGATCGGTGTTCTCACCGAAAGGGCGCAGTTCTTCAGTCTCGGCATGGGGCTCGGAAAACATGCCTCGGAAATCACCGGGTTCGAGGAGCGCCAATTGAACCTAATTGAAAAAACCGAGGATGCTGAAGACGATAGCGAATCCGTCCACCTTGGGCGTCTCCAGGAAAAACTCGCCCGGGACATCGGTAAGTTCCGCCTCAGGGTTGAGAAGTGGAGCACGGACCAGCACAAACCCAATAATGACGTCCTACCGCTTCTCAGCTACCTTGAACAACTCGAGAGCACGATGAATAAGTCCGGAACCGCCCTCAAAGGGAAGAATATCGACGACGCCATCGATCACCAGGAGGCATGCCTCACCACTCTGGAGGATGCCACCAAATTGCTTGCCGGCCAGTCGTTGCAAAACGGTTTTCTGTCAGGTAGTTTGAACGACACTTGGGCTGCGATGCTCCCCGCTCCCTACGTCGCAGATATCCAGGCCGAACAGCTCGATCTGGTCGCGACTACGGCCAAGGCCAAGCCCGACGAGCTACCCCGCCTTGCCATTGTGCAGAAGAACCTGATCCACGCCGTGAATGCCGTCCTCGGTGCGCTCGATCCACTGTCACACCAGATCGAGTCGGGAACCGTCTTTCTTTTTGCCAAGGACGATATGGACGCCGCTGCGACTGCGATCGAGGACAACGACCTCGAAGAAGCTGCTGACGCCGGTTCGTTTGTTGCCGAATCCCTGGGGGATCTCTCCAAAGAGCTGGAGGTCGTCACGCCTCGCTACAGCTACTTGCTCGAGATTAACGAGTTCTATCACCACTCTGTCTCGGAGAACGGTTTGATTCACATGCAGCAATACCAACTGCGTAACAAAGCCGGGGCTGCCAATGATGCCGCCGCGCTGGGTGCACTGGTCGATGAACAACTGGTGCTTCAAGTAAGGGCAAAGTCGTACGCCGGCGAGATGTTCCGGGGGGCAGGTCTGAAAAACTACGGCGCCAGCGCAGAATCCATGGACGCCGTGCTCAACGAGTTGAAAGCCGGTAACCGGGATGCCGCTGTCAAACAAATGGAGCTTGTCGAAGCAACCCTCGCTGCAGAGAGCGAGCAAATGATCAACCTGATGGAACTCATAGCCAACGTGCTTAAACCATCACCCACTCCCGAGGTCTCACCCGAATCCGCCATCGTCCTTGATGTCTTGTCCGTGGCATCCGATCAAAAAGTGCTCTACCGGAAAACCCAGGCCAAACCAGGCAAGGACCTTGGCGCGGAGCAACTCAAACTCGCCAGGCGTTGCGAATTGTTGCTTAAGAGGGGCGAGGCATACGCCCGGGAACACATCGCGGCAGAACTATCCCTGCTGCCGGCTGAAGCACCCGTCGCCCAACCGGACAGCCGCCAGCAGTTCATCACCATCAATCAAGCGCACATGGTGCAAGCAAACAAGCTGATGGCAGATGCCGCAGCCAAACTCCAGTCCGGAGCGACCAGGGAAGCGATCCTCAATCAACAGGAGGCCGGTGATCTCCTGCGCTATTTTCTGATCGCCTATATCAATGAATTCCTGCTCCCTCCCGGACCTCCCAGCCCGTCAGATCCCGTCATCACCGATCCCACCGAGTCCTCTCTGGAAGACAGTTTGACCATGTTCATGCCCGGTGCCGTCAGTGGGAATAAACCCAAAGGCGGACGCCAGGAATGGGAGGTCCTTGGCAAACGCGATCGCGCCGCCCTCAACGAAAACTTCGCACGGGAACTCCCACTCGAATACCGTTCCGTGCTCAAAGATTACTACGAAAGGTTAGCCAAATGATGATTTCCAAATACACCCAACCGTGCCGCCGTATCTGTAGTCGGGGCCTTGCCTTACTCACGGCGACCTGCTTGTGCACCACACCTCTGATGGCCCAGGAAACCGCATCGGGTGACGACGCCCCGGAACTCACTGCCGAGGCCTCGCAAGCGATCGACAAGGGGTTGAAATTCCTGCTTTCCACTCAAAATAAAGATGGTTCGTGGGACCTCGACGGGGAAGGGGGACGCGTCGTCCCCATCACCTCATTGGCATTGATGGCATTTATGGCGAAAGCCCAATTCCCCGGCTCCGGCCCCCACGGCAAAGAGCTGGACCGCGCGAAGGATTTTCTTCTCAAATATGCCAAGTCACGAACCGACGGCTATCTCGGCGGCTCGATGTATGAACACGGACTGGCAACCCTCGCCCTGTCCGAGTTGTGGGGCATGACCCGGAATAGGGAAGACGACGATACCATCCAAAACGCACTCCAGAAGGCTGTCGATGTCATTATTCGCTCCCAGAACCCGGGCGGTGGATGGCGTTACCAGCCACAGGCTGACGGTGGTGAGGACACGTCCTGCACCCAGACCGTCTTCCACTGCCTCGCATCCGCTCGCCAGGCTGGTATCATGGTGCCTCAGGAGACGATCACCAAAGTCGGCAAGTATCTAAAAGGCGCCCAGAATGCCGAGAGCGGTGGCTTTACCTACGCGCCCAACGGCAGGGCGAATGTCTCATTTGCCTGCACCGCCGGCGGAACCTACTCCGCCCAACTCGCCGGCCTGCGCGACTCCGAAATGGTCGCTGCCTCACTCCGCAATATCAAAAAACAATTCCCAGGGGTCATTACCAATGGTGCCGGCCACTACTACTACGCCCACTACTATGCCATCCAGGCGATGGTCCAGGCGGGGGACGAATACTACGCCGAGTGGTATCCCGTGATTCGGGACGCTCTGATTAGCAAACAGGGGGAAAATGGCTCGTGGCATGGCAAGAAGGGCTTCACTTCTCACGAAACCCCGATGGCCATTATCATCCTGGCCACACCGCATCGGTATATCCCGATTTATCAGAGGTAGATGGGGCAGGATTACTTCCTCCCTGGCTGTTTGATATTGGGAAAAGGCATAATATAACGAGACGTCATATGAAAAACTCCACCCTCGGGGCCGCGTGCCTGGCTATTCTATTTTCCTGCCTGCATATCGGTGCCGACCAAGGGCAGGGGACACCGGCAACCGGCATTCCCGAAGCCGAGATCACTTCCCTGCAAGAGGAGATCGCCGCACAAGTCACCGGGACCTCGGCCACCAAACAACGCCGCGCTTGCAAGAGCACGATCCGCAAGGGGATGGGGTTGACTGAGGCTGCCCCGACAGCGCCGAACCGGTTCCGCGTCCTCGCCATCGTTCTGCAATCCCAGCGACGCCTGCTCACTCTGGATAACTCGGAGAAAAACCGCGAGGCCCTGTTCGAAACATGCGCCAAACTCGCCGAAGCACCGGACATCTATGCCATCCTTCGACTCGAGGCCGACCTCATCCTCTCAGAAAAGCAACTTTCCGAAAAAAAGGCCGACGTCAAAGAGCGGGAGCAAGCGCTTACGGATTTGATCAAGCGCTACCGGAACACCCCGGCCGAGGCCCAATCCCTGAAAATGGCGATACTCATCGCGCCGAAACTCGACGCCTTTGATCTGGAGCAAACACTCATCAAGACTCTCTCCGAGCGTTTCCAGAGCGATCACGACGTCATCAATTACCGCCGGGAAATCGGTAAATCAGGACTGCTCGATGTCATTTTCACTGGGAATTACAAACGCGCCGACGGCACATCACTGACCTTCCCCATCGACTGCATGGGCCACACCAGCCTCTTGTATTTCTGGTCGAAAGAGACCCCGGAGCTTGCCCGACGCATTGCCGAGGTGAAAGCCATCCAAGACAGCTTTCCCGGTCGCTTCCGCGTGTTCGGTTTCAACCTCGACGAACTCCCCGACGCCGGGGAGAAGTTCCTGCGCGACCAAGGGCTGGACTGGACGGCCATGCACTTGCCCGATGGTAAAATGAACCCGGCCTACCGCGTCTACGTCAAGACGGATCCAGGTGCGGTGCTGGTCAATGCGCAAGGGCATAGTCTTCTGGTAAATGCTCTCCAATTCGATGGTTTCATGCCCTTGATCCCGCGAACCGATGGCAAACAACCCGAGGCAGCTGCCTTTACCTCGACCCCGCCGACACTTGAGGTGTGCCTCGACAGCTTTCGCTACCTCTCCCAGCTGCAGTCGCTTTTCATCGGTGACTTCCTGGTGGCTGGGAATCCGAAAGCCGCGCCGTCCATTCCCGCCGCGACCATGGACGCCATTCAGGCTTGTTTTACTGCACCTCCCTACCGCTACCGCCTAAGTCAGGATCAGGCACTCGCGAACTACACCAAAGCGGATCAACTATGCCAGGCCGCGATCAGGAATTACCCCGGTGCCGCCGACCTCTGGCGCGTGCGCAACCGCCGGATCATCGCCCTGCTCGGAATGTGGAATCTCGCCACTGAACCCAAACACCTTGAAGCAGCCGTCCGGGAAGCGCAGGAATCTCTGGCCACGACCCTGCCACCGGGTGCCAAGGTGGTGCCACATTTCTGCCTCGCGAAAAACAAGCTACGCCTCGGGGAAACCCCACCGGCATCCGTGCTGGAAGTTTTTATCCAAGCCACGGGTGGAGACGACGCACCAGCGAACGCCATCGCCGCCGCCGCCTTGCTGGCGATGGATGCCAATGACCGTGATTTTCACACCAAGTACCGTGAAGCGCTTCTCAAGTTGGACAACGACAAGCCCGCGCTCTGGCCGGTTGTCACTTTCCTCCGCGACCGCCATCACACCTACCGCGCCTTCAGAGCAACCTTCAGCCGTTTCGGCTTCAGCCGTGGAGAGCGCCACGCCAACTACCGTAATATCTCAGCGCTTGATGCGCCCGCAGAGACATCCCGCGTCATCAAGACCGACCTCACCACCCTCGACGGCAAAAAAATCAGCCTGCCCCAGGCGACCGACGGCAAGATGACTTTTGTTGCCTTCATGGAGCTACCCGCTGATGAAGGAGGCGAAGCCGCTCATGACGGACTCATTAAGCGGATGTCGAGTATGGCTGATGAACATCAGGCCAAGGGGATCAAGGTGATCGCCGCATTTCTTTCCGACGACACCGACCGCATCAGTGCCCTGGTCAAAAAGCATGAGTGGACTTGCGAAGTGACGACCGTCCCTGCAGGTCTGGACAACCCACTCGTCGTAAAGCTCGGAATCCTCTCCGCCGACCTCACGCCGAACATCTTTCTCCTTCGTCCCGACGGTAGTATTTCTTGGTCGGTCTCCGGACTGACTTATCCTGTGCAGGGGCATTCCGTGAAGGGTGGAAGAATGGTGACGGTCATTGGATACGGGGTGGAAGCCCAATTCAATGTGCTCCAGATGGAAATCGCCAAGAGTGCGCTGGATCAGGGTGATTTCCAAAAGGCGGTCAAACTTTTTTCAGAAGTCCTTGCGCCCAAGAAACTCAGAGGCGACTGGTGGGCGACGTTCCGATATTACTGCCGCGCTCGCGCCTACGTCGGCCTGAAAAACTGGGAGGCCGCACTGGCGGATATCGACGTCGCCATCGAGGCTCACCAGACATTCGGCTGGGGAAAAGTGCATCGCTGCGAACTCCACAAAGAGATGGAACTCTACAAGGCGGACATCCTCGACCAACTCGGGCGAGACACCGAGGCCAAAGCCCTGCGGATCAAAGCCGCCGCTCCAACCACTCCCCACAACAAGTCCCCATTCGGGATCTATATTGAGAATCGGGAGAACTTCAGATTGAATCCACATCAAGGAAAGTGAAATTAGAAAAGATACGGTACTGGCTGCGAACGGGGTTCCGTCTCGCGAGCTTGGTGATTTTGTTCGTAGCTGCCCCAGAGGTCGCAGCTCAAGGGCAGGGGACTCCAGTCGGTGTTGTTGTTGATATCCCGGAGACCAAATTAGCCACTCTGCGACAAGAGATCTCCGGGATCAACACGCACACTTCGGCCGTCAAAAAACGCCGGGCCTGCAAAACGATCATCCGCAAGGGGATCTCGTTGGTTGAGGCCAACCCCGAGGCCTCCAACCGCTACCGCGTCCTGGCCATCGTGTTTGAGAGCCAGAAGCGACTGCTCGCCCTCGACAACACCGATCGCAACCGCGAGGCGCTCTTTGAAACATGCGCCACCCTGGCAAAAGCACCCGATGAATATGTCAAGCTCCGCCTGGAGGGGGACTTGATTCTCATGGAGAGGGACATGTCTCTCAAGGGAGCAAATCTCAATGAGCGCACCGGGGCGCTCGCGGCCTTGATCGAGCGCTATCGCGACACACCCGCCGAAGCCAAGAGCCTGATGATGGCCTCCCAGATCGCGCCCAAGCTGGAAGCCTTCGAGCTGGAGACGCAGATTAACAAAGCGATGGACGAACGCTTCGCGGGTGATCTCGATGTCATCGAATGGCGTCGCAGTCACCGGGATTACGCGCACTTTCGACTGGTCTTCAAGGGCACGTTTACCCGGATCGACGGCACCACGCTCACCTTCCCCATCGATGGTATGGGTCACACGTGCGTGATGTTTTTCTGGTCCGGCAAATCACCTGGATTTGAAGCCGAGATGCTGAAGATCAAGGATCTGCAAAGTCGCTTTCCCAAGCAGTTCAAGGTCTTCAGTTTCAATGTCGATGACTTGGCGGATGGGGGAGGGGGCATTCTGAAGAAGCTCGGCCTCGACTGGACGGTGATGCGTTTACCCGGAGGCCGGAACACGCAGATGTATCGCGTCTACGCGGGGAGGGATCCGGTTGCGGTGCGGGTGAATGCCCACGGCCACGCCCTGTTGCCATCCAGTATCGTCAGGTCTGAGGTTGCCGAGATGCCGATGGAGCAGAACTTCGATGAGCTGCGCTATCACGCACAATTGCATTCCCTTCTGGCGGGAGAATTTTTGGTGGAGGACCCCGCGCTGGCCAAGGAGTCACCCCGGAGCGCGAAGTCGGTTCCCGCTGAGGTCCTCACCGCGATCCAGGATTGTTTTACGGCCGCCCCATTCCGATACCGCCTGACAGAGGTTGAGGCTCTGGCCAACTATGAGAAGGCGGAAGGCCTCAGTCGTGAGGCCATCGCGCGCTTCCCGGATGCTCCGGATCTCTGGCGCCTGCGCAACCGCCGAATCATCGCCTTACTCGGCATGTGGAATCTGGCCATCGAGCCGAAACATCTTGAAGCCGCTGCCGTGGAATCACAGGCCGCCCTGGCTGCGAACCCGCCTCAAGGCGCTGACCTCGTACCCCGCTTCGGTCTTGCCAAAAAAGCCCTGCGCCAAGGTGATGCCCAACCGGAACTCGTGCTCGAATCATTGATCAAAGCCGCAGGCAGAAACGATGCCTCAGCCTATGCCTCTGCTGCCATTCTGGCGATCGATGCCAATAGGCGCGAACTTCACCAGCACTACCGCGAAAAGCTGCTCGCATTGAGAGCGTCCGACCCCGCGCTCTGGCCGGTGGTTTCGTTTCTCCGTGATCAGAACCACAGTTACCGTCTGTTTAAGGCTAACTATTATTTGCCGCCAAGTAAGGCGCGTCGGTCCGTGCGTGGAGCCTTGCGAAACAACACCGCTTCGATGGATGCTTCCGCAGAGAAGAAGCAACTTGTGAAGACGGAGTTCAATACTCCCACCGGCGGTAAAGTGAATCTACCCGAGGCCACCGATGGAAAGTTGACCCTGCTCATGGTTGTTGAGCCACCCGCTGATCCGTCCGCCGACTTTCCGGTCGAGATTAATGGCAGTGTCACCATGGATGCCCAAGGCAAGAAGACTGAAACCCGGGGAGCGATGCAACACGCCTTTCAACTGGCCGAGCAGGATGTCACCAAAGGCCTCAAAGTGATCGCGGTTTTTCTGAGCGACGACAAGGATCGGGTGCAGGAACTGATGAAGAAGAACCAGTGGCCGTGCCAGGCCGTGATGGTTCCCGGTGGCCTCAAGAATCCACTCGTCAGACAACTCGGAATTGTTTCCGCAGATCGCACGCCTAACATTTTTCTCCTGCGCCCCGACGGAACGGTCGCGTGGTCGCTCTCGGGAATCATTCATCCGCAGCACAAAAGCGAAGGCATCGGCGAGTTCACGCATACAGTCGGTCGCAGCATGAGAGCAAACATCGAACTGCACGGAATGGAGCGGTCGCTCGGTGTGCTGAAGGAAGGAAAATTCCAGGATGCCGTGAAGCACTTTTCCGGACCGCTTCCGGCGGATCGGTCCTCAGACGATCTATGGATTGCGCCGCAACTTCACGGCCGCGCCGTGGCTTACATCGGCCTGAATGATTGGAAAAACGCCCTTGCCGATCTCGATGCCGCTATATTGGCACACGAACGGGTCACTAATGATAAGAAGCTATGTAGCTGTCATCGTGTCGCAAAACTGCTGAGCACCAAGGCGATGGTTCTCGATCAATTGGGGCGGGACGATGAAGCCAAAAAGGCACAGAAGCGAGCCTCTGCTGCCACCACCTCCCATTCTGAATCCCGTTACGAGTTGTTCCACAACGAGCTGGATGCTTTAAACGTGAGTAAGAAAAAGTAAAATGATGAGAACTTGTATTAATTCCAGTCGATCGTTGTTAGCCTGCCTGCTGATAGTTTTCGCCTGCATCTTCACGGACCCGGCGCAGGCTGCCCCGGCTGATATCCCTGAAGCAGAAATCACAGCCCTGCAACAAGAGCTCACGGAAATTAAGACCCAAAACTCAGCGGCAAAAAAACGACGCTCCTGCAAGAGCATCGTGCGCAAGGGGAATTCCCTGATCGAGGCATCACCGACCGCGCCGAATCGATTTGAGATTTTCGGCGTGATGTTTCAGAGCCAAAAGCTGTTACTCGGGATGGATAATACGGACCGCAGCCGCGAGTCATTTTTTGAGGTTTGCGGTAAGCTGGCGCAGGCACCCGACAGCTATGCCGATCTTCGTCTGGAGGCTGATCTGCTTTTGTCCAACATGAAGTTGGATACCAAGAATGCCGCCAAACAAGAGCGCGTCGAGGCACTCACGGCTTTGATTGCCCGTTACCGGGATACGTCGGCCGAGGCCAGGTGCCTGATGATCGCATCCATGATCGCACGAAAAATCGAGTCCCGGGAGCTCGAACAGGACATCGTCACCATGATGACCGAACGCTTCGCTAGCAATGCCGACGTCGTTCAGTTCCGTCTCAATAACCTTGGCTTCGGTCGCGCCGACGTTCCCTTCACTGGAAATTTCAAACGCGCCGATGGTGCCACGCTCAGCTTCCCCATCGATCAGCAGGGCCACGCCAGCATCGTCGTTTTCTGGTCAAACCAGATGCCCGGGTATCAGGAGGAATTAAAAGAGATCAGCGAGGAAATAACTGCCTACGCCGATCGCTTGAGCGTATTTAGCTTCAACATCGACGAGCTGCCCGATGCCGGAGAAAAACAACTCCGCGCACTCGGACTAAACTGGACAGCGGTGCACCTGCCCGGCGGGGAAAACAGCCGACTGGCACGGATCTTTGCCATCTCAAAACCAATTGGCTACCTGGTCAACCCCCACGGCCACACCCTGCTCATGTCCAGTCTGGCAAAACATGGCCGCGGGCATGGCGCCCAAAAGGTAGCGCTCGTCTCCGATCAGCTCGTGCCACACGCTCGCATCATGGCGCAGCTGCAGTCATTGTTCATCGGTGACTTTCTAGCACTCGGTTTGAGCAACCCACCCACCAGCGCAGCTGGCTCGATACCGCAGGAAAAACTCGACACGATCCAGGCCTGCTTCACCGCGGCCCCGATGCGTTACCGACTCTCACCCGCGCAAGCACTCTCCGACTACACCAAGGCGGAAAAACTCAGCCGCGAGGCCGTCAGCCAGTTTCCCAAGGCACCCAATCTCTGGCAGGTGCGTAACACCCGCATCATCGCCCTGTTAGGCATGTGGAAAACCGCCATCGAATCGAAACACCTCGATGCCGCTGTCGACGAAGCGAAAATCACACTGGCTTCCAACCCTCCCGAAGGGGCTAACATTGCGGCGCGATTTTGTCTGGCAAAATCCGCCCTACGGACAGAGGACTCAAACACCGAATCGATCCTCGCCGACTTCATCAACGCCACCGGCGGCGACGACGCCCCTGCTACCGCCTACGCCTGCGCCAGCATCCTCGCACTGGAAGCCCACTCGAGAGGTCTGCACAAACAGTATCGGGAAAAAACCCTCGCCATGCACAATGAAAACGACGCTACACTGTGGCCCGTCGCTACCTTCCTGCGGGACCGGTTTTACCAATTCAACCTGCTCCACGCCACTGACCAGCGCCGCGAACGCAAGGACTCACGCAGCAATATCATCAACCATGGCTGGAGTACCTCGACCACTCCATTCCCGGCCAGTGAACTCAAGACACTCGACGGCGGTAACCTGATCCTGCCGCGGGATACCGAGGGCAAACTGACATTGGTAATCTTTGTCGAACCACCCGCCGATCCGACTTCGGAAATCCCGCTTGAGATCACCGGGAAGCCTGCTGAAGGTAAAACAAGAGAAGTTCAAGGGGCGGTGCGCTTTGCCTCCCATTTAGCCGACCAACACATCCACAAGGACGTCAAGCTGGTTGTCGCCTTTCTCTCCGACGACACCGGGCGGATCAAGGCACTGGCAAAAGAGCATGCGTGGACCTGTCAGGTCGCGATGGTTCCCGGCGGATTGAAAAATCCTCTGATAAGGCAGCTCGGCATCCTCTCCGCCGACCACATTGCCAACATTTTTCTGCTCCGCCGCGACGGAACCATCGCCTGGAATACCACCGGCCTGAAACATCAATTCGCATTTAGTCATGGGTTTTCCGCCTTCCTTGGCATGACCGTCCAGATCGAACTCTGTGACATTGCCCTCGCTTACAAGGCCTTGGAGGAAGGCGAATCTAAGAAAGCGGCCGATCTCTTTGCCGGACCATTCCCGAAGAAAAAAGACGAACGCTTCGGCTGGACCGCACCCCGGTTCCACGGCCGCGCCCTGGCAAACATGAAACTGGAACAATGGGACTCCGCCTTGGAAGACATCGATCAAGCCATCGCCAACCACGACCCTAAAAGTTTTCGCCATGACGAAGACCATCCGTGCGATAGTATGCGCGAGATGCAGCAGATCAGGGCGATCGTCCTCGAGAAGCTCGGCCGGGCCGGGGAAGCCAAGGCCTCCTCAGAACTCGCCGCCACCGAACCTACCCCCTACCGGACATCTATTTACTCAGAGTTTCACGAAAAATTGAAAGAATTAAGACGTAAGTAGCAATAACAGAAAAAGATCGAGATTATGAAAAAACGAACAAACATCAAGGTGTTGAATTGGGTTATCGCAGCCCTGATCGGCCTGTGCCAGATTTCCATGGCGGCTAAAACGCCCGAGCCTCTGACCCCGCAGGGCGAAACGCTTTTGGCCTCATATACAAGCACGCTCGACGCTCTGAAGAAAGAGATTGTGGCGGCCCTTCCCAAAATGCATGAAAAGAAGAGTGCGGCCTATTTCGCGGCCCATGGGGAGATCGCCAAACTGCCAAAATTGCCAAACCCCCAAGGCCTGAAGATGGCACCGGTGACGTATTGTGCTGGGAACCCGGCCTATGCCGAAGCGCAAACCAATGCCTTGCTCGCTGCCAGAGCGGTGTTCAAAGAGGTGGGGCCATTCTTGGGAGGCAAGGAAATGCATGCCAAACTTGCCAAATGCGCCCTCTTAACAGCCGGTGCCCGCGAAATGGCTGCCTTTGCGCAACTTGGCGAGGAAGAGAAATCCTATGTCGATCTGCTTCTCAGCGACGACAAGTTGATTGTCGATGTCATGGAATTGGGCGGTGCCTATCAGAACAAGTACGGTCAAGCGATTCGGAACTACAAAGCGATCCAGAAAGCCAGCAAGAATGCGGTGGAGAAGGATTTCTACCGCCTGTGGGCACTTGCCAGTTCCCTTGAGCACCCCGATGGAAACCACGTCCCCGAAGGGAAAACCGCGCCAGAGGCCATTGTGGCGTTTTACTTAAACTATGAAAAGGCATCCCTCAATAATGAGTTGGATCCAGCCTTCCTCACACTCACGGGTTGGGACTGCCGCTTTCTTTTCCCGTTCAGGCCCATTGAGTCGGTGACTTGGATGAGAAGAATGATCCGTAATTATCGGCCCGATCATATGAAGTTGGATTATCAGTGGCGCTACTGTCGCATCACCAAATCCGATGTTCCCTATACTTCAAATGTTTCCCGGCCGGTGCGTCCTGATCTGAACCTCTTGAGGATGCAGGATTACTTCCTTGAGGGTGGCATCTGTGGCCCACGGGCCTTTGCCGGCAGGGCTGCAACCCACGCTTTTGGAATTCCCTCCCGTCCCGCTCCGCAAACAGGGCATGCCGCGATCAGTCACTGGACGCCGGATGGATGGGTGACCGTTTTTGGGGCACACTGGACCTTCAATCATTTTCGAGGACAGTGTGGTCTCGACTTCGAATTGGAATCCAGGGCACGCAGCAAGTCGGAGGAGTATACCCAGGTGCACCGTGCGAATTGGCTGGGCGATGCCTTTGATGAACCCATTGTTGCCCGCATGCAATTTGGCGTGGGGGGTGGGTTTTGGAAATCATTGGCCCACTATAAGAAACTGGCCATCGTTGAAGATGCGGAGTTGAAAGAACTCGCATCCGTTGGAGCCGAGTTTGCTGAATCAAATGTCGCTGCGGTATCCCCCAATTCGGATTGGAAGGAAGACGACGGGACTCCTAAAGAGAAGGAATTTCCAAAGGTGGAACTGACGGAAGCAGACACAACGATCACCACCGATCAAAACGGGGTCATCACCATCCCCGTGGCCGCCTGCTCCAAGCCGGAGAGCACCGAGAAAATCCGATTCATGAAAAGCTATGATAACCAGTTTGTGCAATTGCACTATAATCTGGCCGGAAACCGCCCCGAATTACGCTCCTATACGGTCACTCTTCCTGAGGCTGGAACATACAATTTCACCGCGACCGTGGTCACCGTCACTGTGGATAAATCTTTCATGATCCGGGCAAACAGACGAAACATGCATGAAATTGAGGTGCCCTTTACTCTGGGTGAGTGGATGGAGACCAAAGCGGTGCCCATGGAGTTGAAGGAAGGGAGAAATAAGCTTCAGCTTACTCTGAGATATCCAAACAAAGGTCTGAGCATTAAGTCCTTCACTCTCACTCCTGTGAAGTAGATTAGTCGGGTGAAAACGGTCGGAGGATTGCCTCGTTAACAGGATTTTTCATGTTCAGGGCAAATGCTCTTCAAAAATGGTGATTCGGGATTTTCTTATTTGTGTTACGATTCGGGGAAATGTTGCCTTCTGACAGTGGGCCGCCGATCAATAGAAGCAGCTTCTTTCAGACCATGAATTTCTCCAGAGTCACTCTCTTATTTTTATGAACAAACGATGCAATCCAAGTCATTTTAGCGTGATGGGGACGAGGCTGTCTTCCTTACTTGTTCTTTTTTCGGGTGTGGGAGCGTCGCCGTCTTTTGCGGGTGAAGAGACCGCTTCCCTGGTGCAACCGGTCCCTGTGGTTAAGCCGATCTCGTCGAAGGCGATTGGGGCCAAGCCCAGTCCGGAGTTGCCGAAGTATGTTTCACCGCTCAGTGATTGGGGTGAGCGCTATCACTTTTCCGGGGTCGAGGACAATGACTGGCTGCTTCTGGGGTTCCAGCACCGGAGCCGGGTCGAAAACTTCAATAATTTCTATCGGGTGCCGACACTGCCCTCGGACGGGGGATATTTTTCCCGCCATTGGTTGTATTTCGGGATTCGCGATAGGCTTGATCCCTTCCGCTTCACTCTGGAGCTGGAAGATTCGCGACGTGAGGGTTTTGATTTTCCCTTTAGTGCGCGGCAGGAAAATCACACCGATTTTTTACAGGCATATGCCGAGCTCCATTTCGAAGATGGCATCGCCGGTCAGACCACAAGCTTGCAGGCTGGGCGATTCACGATTGATGCGGTGGACCGTCGTTTGGTCGCACGGAATCGTTTCCGGAACTCGGCGAATACCTTTGATGGCGTTCGATTGAGAGTGGGGGATGATAAGTCTCCCTGGGTGGCGAACTTTTTTGCCACTCGTCCGGTTCAGCCCCGGGAAGACTCATTTTCGGATCGTTCAAGTGAAGATCGTTCCTTTTATGGAGCTTACGGCACTTTCCGGACGAATTCGCCTGCGCTCGTTTTTGAGCCTTACTATTTCTATCTGGATGATGATCGTGTTTCGTCGAGGAAGCGCGAGTTGCACACCGCTGGAGCACATGGCTACGGTCTGATCGGGGACACCTCGTTTGATTACGATCTGACCGCTTCGTTGCAATGGGGTGATTTGGATGGTCTCGATCATTTTGCCTATTTCTATCATGCGGAGCTGGGATACACCTTTGATCATGCCTGGAAGCCCCGGGTCTCGGCCTGGATTAACTATGGAAGCGGCGACGATGATTCGGACGATAATGACAGTGGACGATTCACGGAATTGTTTGGGGCTCCCTTCGGCTTGTATGGCTTTACCCGTTACTTTACGTCGTCGAACACGATCAATCCCGCGGTTTCCTTGTCCTTTAAACCCATCGAGGATGTGAAGGTTGAGCTTTACCTGCGGAGTTATTCACTGGCCAGTGACTGTCTCTTATACACATCTGACGCTGCCGACGATCTACTCTGTGTAG